>Ga0315268_10006988_pt1 | contig 11953 bp, 9 predicted proteins | sample C1_top_MG_FD_204535 | JGI IMG/M metagenome (GOLD analysis project Ga0315268, IMG submission 204535) | Sediment microbial communities from Yellowstone Lake, YNP, Wyoming, USA - C1_top | ecosystem: Environmental > Aquatic > Freshwater > Lake > Sediment | place: USA: Wyoming | collected 2017-08-01 | reverse complement strand
AACAAGAAGAAGATCAACGATCCCGAAGAAGCCAAGTTCGTCACCGGGATTTTCTTTAACGGGATAAAGGCCCCGAACGTCAAATAAGCCAATAAACAATAAGTAAGGAATATATTAAATGAAGAGGAAGATCATTTTATCCCTGGCCGTTCTTTTGGCCGTTGCAATGGCCAAAGCCGACGAATTATCGCTTCAGCAGGCGGTGGATATCGCCCTGAGGCAGAATGCCGGACTTCAGACCGTGAAATACAAGGTTGATGCCGCCGAAGCTCAAGTGGCCGAAGCCCGGGGCAATTTAGTGCCGGGGATCTCGGCTTCCGGGAGTTTGCTGAGGATGAGCAGCCTGTACAATGTTGACATGTCCTACCTTCCGGTATTGAACGGAACAACCTATGTGCCGACCGGCGACCTGGTCCCTACTGCCGCGGTAAGCGCCGACCGGGTGGGCAATGCCTATGCCGCAAAGGTTTCGGCTGCCTGGCCGATCTACACCGGAGGCAGGATCTGGCAGGGTTATCGGATGACCCGACTTAACCGGGATGCCTCAAAACAATCCTATGACAGCTGCCAGGCCAAGGTCGTGCTGGATGTCAAACAGGCCTATTACGACCTGCTGCTGGCTCAAAGCTTCAACCAGGTCACCATGGAGGCAGTGACCTCCATCCAAAAGCATGTGGACCGGGTCAAAGCCCTTTACCAGAACGGCCTGGTCTCCAAATATGACCTGCTGCGGGCCGAGGTCCAGCTTTCTAACATGCAACCCCAGCTGATCAGGGCTCAGAATGGGGCGGTTTTGGCCAGGCAGGCCTTGAACATGATATTGAACCGGGACCTTAACAGCGAGATAACCCCTACCGATTCCATGCAATACCAGCCGGTGGAAGTGGACAGCGCCACTTTGAAAAAAGCCGCATTGGAAACAAGGCCCGAATATAAGTCGATCATGCTCCGCCAAAAGATGCTGGATAAGGCCAAGCTGACATCGTTCGCCGGGTATCAACCCACCGTCAGCCTGCTGGCAGATTATATATACAGCAAGGGGCAGGGATATACCGACACCGGCAAGTGGCTGAAGAACTGGGATTTAGGGATCGCCGCCAGCTGGAATTTATTCGACGGAGGCGCTTCCATAGGGAGGATAAAAGAGGCTAGTGCTAACCAGGCCCAGATCCGTTTGGCCAGGGAGCAGGTGGAGGACTGGATAGAACTGGAGGTATCGTCCAATTACCTGACGCTGAAAGCAAACGAGAAGGCCATTTTTTCGCAGGACCAATCGGTCGAGCAGGCTAAGGAGGCTCTTAAAATAGCCCAGGCCCGCTACGAGAGCGGTCAGGCCACCAACTTGGATGTGCTGGACGCCCAGCTGGCCCTGACCCAGGCGCAGACCAACCGGATCCAGGCGGTGCACGATTATCTGGTATCGCTGGCCAAGCTGGAAAAGGCCGTGGGCACTACGCTTAAATGACCATTGATTCCATAGGGCAAACAAAACATAATTTAATAAATTAAGGAGCTGGGTTTAAGCCATGAAGGGCAAGAATATTTTAATCGTCATTTTAGCGCTGGTCGTCGCTTTTATAGGTTTCCGGATAATTAAGGTAGCTTTAAGCAAAAAAGGGGTCAAAGAGGCGAATACAAAGTTCCCGGTCGAGGTGCTGACCATCACCCCTTCCGATTATGATGAAACCCTCAATCTTTCCGGGACGATGATGGCTGAGAACCAGACCGAGGTCCCGGCCAAGGTGCCAGGCAAGATCATCAAATATCTGTTCGAGGAAGGCGACTGGGTGGACAAGGGGCAGAATGTGGTGACCATAGACCGGGATGAGATCGGGGTTGAGTTCAAGGAAGCAGTGCTGGAAGCCCCCATATCGGGCTGGCTGACCAAAAGATATTTTGACACCGGAGCCCACGTGGCTCCGGGCGTGCCGCTGTTCCAGATAGCCGATTACCACCAGGTCAAGCTGGTGGTCCAGGTCCCCGAGACCGACATCTCAAGGGTCAAGAAAGGCGCGGCGGCCCAGGTCTCCATGGATGCCTGGCCGGAACAGAAGTTCAGCGGATGGGTATCCCGCCTGTCGCCCACGGTGGACAACCTGAGCCGGACCACCAAGGCCGAGATAATCATCAACAACGCCGGCCTTAAAATCAGGCCGGGGATGTATGCCCGGACCAGCATCAACATCAAACGTCACCTCAAGGGGATAGTGATCCCCACCACGGCCATCATCGAGCGGGAGGCCGGGACCCAGGTCTTTGTGGTGGAGAACGGTCAGGCCACGGTCCGCCAGGTCATGGTCGACCTGGATATGGGAGAGACCAGTGCCCTAAAGTCCGGTCTGTCCTTCGGCGATAAACTGATCGTGGCCGGACAGCATTCCGTCGCCCAGGGATCGGCGGTGGAGATCGTAGGAGGCAAATAATCATGATTCTTTCCGAATTCGGGATCAAACGTCCGGTGACCGTTTTCATGATCTTCATCGGGGTAACGGTCATTGGTCTAGTGGCCCTTATAAATCTTAATATCGATCTGCTGCCCGACATGTCCTTCCCCATAGTGGCGGTGATGACCGAGTATCCAGGGGTCGGTCCGGCCGAGGTGGAGGCCATGGTCAGCCGCCCCATGGAGAGTGTGGTCAGCATGGTAAGGGACGTCAAGAATGTGAGGTCCACCTCCAAAGAAGGCTCCTCCATGATCATCGTGGAGTTCGACTGGGGAACGGACATTGACGCCGCGGCCATAGACGTAAGGGAAAAGATCGACATGGTCAAATCCTACCTGCCGTCTGAGGTCCAAAATCCCGTCATTGTTAAATTCGACCCGTCTTTGATGCCCGTGATGGTAGTGGGGGTCTCCAGCCCCCGAGGCGTCTCGGAGTTGCGGCAGTATGCCGACGATAATCTGAAGGACCGCCTGGCCCGGATCCCGGGCGTGGCCTCGGTGACGGTGCAGGGCGGCCAGGACCGCCAGATCCACGTCAACATAGACCGCACCCGGATGGAGGCCCTGGGGCTTTCCTTTGACCAGGTGGGCATGGCGCTGATGGCCTCCAACCTGAACCTGCCGGGAGGGCATTTGAAAAGCGGGCAGCTGGACTTTTTGATCCGCATCCCGGGCGAGTTCAAGACGGTGGAGCAGATATCGGGCACCGTTATCGGCAACAAGGGCGGTACCCCGGTTTATCTGCGGGAGATAGCCAGGGTCGAGGACAGTTTCAATGAATCAGACACCGAGACCAAGCTGAACGGAGAACGGTCGGTGGCTCTGGTGATCCAGAAACAATCTGGCTCCAACACCGTGGCGGTGAGCGACAAGATCCAGGGCAAGCTCAAGGAGCTGCAGAAGCAGGTGCCTTCCGACATCAAGCTCTCGATAGCCTTCGACACGGCCGAGTTCATCCGGGGGTCCATCAAAAGCCTGCAGACGGAAGCCATCGGAGGGGCCCTGCTGGCAATGCTGATCATCGTCCTGTTCCTGCGGAACTTCTCCAGCACCCTCATCATATCTCTTTCCATACCGTTTTCCATCATCGTCACCTTCATCCTGCTGTACTTCCGCAACATGACGCTGAACATCATGACCCTGGGCGGTCTGGCCCTGGGGGTGGGGCGCCTGGTGGACGATTCCATCGTGGTGCTGGAGAACATCTACCGCCACCGCGAGGCCGGGCAGGGCCCGGAGGAGGCGGCCCTGAAAGGGTCGGACCAGGTGGCCATGGCGGTGCTGGCGGCCACCATCACCACCATCGTGGTCTTCCTGCCCATTGCCTTTGTCTCCGGGATAGCCGGCGTGCTGTTCCGGCCCATGGCCTATACCGTTTCCTTCTCCCTGATAGGGTCATATTTCGTATCCATGATGCTGCTGCCGCTATTGACCAGCCGGTTCCTGAAGATCGAAAAGAATGACGACCTGTCCTCAGGATCAACCTTGTGGAAAAGGCTGCTGGACAAGATCGGACAATGGTTGACAGGCCTGGATGATGTCTACCAAAGGGTCTTGACCTGGGCGTTATCGAGGAAGAAAGCGGTGATGGCGATCACCCTGGGCGTGGTGGTCGTCAGTGCCTCCCTGTTCGGGCTGATAGATGCGGAGTTCATGCCTTCCAGCGACGAAGGTGAGTTCACCGTCAATATCACCATGCCGGTGGGCACCTCATTCAAGCAAACGGGCCTGGTCATGCAGCGGATCGAGGATATCATCAAAACAGATATCCCAGAGACCCGGATCCTTTACACCCAGTTCGGCGAAGGCGAAGGGATGCGCAAAGCCATGGCCAGCTCCGGCCCCAACATCGGGGCCATCAGGGTCAAGCTGGGCCCCCGCTCCCTAAGAAAACGCGGCATTGACGAGATCATGGACCAGCTTAGGGTAAAGGTCGCGGCCATACCCGATGCCAAGGCGGTTTTCGCTTCCGGCAGCCTGATCTCCCAAATAATGAGCATGGGCTCCGGAGGGGCGATCCAGGTGGACATCCAGGGTTATAATCTGGAGGCTTCCAAAAAGCTGGCGGAACAGGTCAAGGAGATCATGGCCTCGATACCCGGCACCAAGGACGTCACCATCAGCCGCAGCGAAGGCATGCCGGAGCTGCAGGTGCTGGTGGACCGGGACAAGGCCGGAGCCCTGGGCCTCAGCGTTTACCAGGTGGCCTCGGCGGTGGAGACCGCCTTCAAGGGAAAGACTGTGACCCGTTTCCGGGACAGCAAGTTCGGCAAGGAGTATGACGTGGTGGTCCGCCTGCAGGAACAGGACCGTACCCAGCTGCCGGATATCAGGAACCTGAAAGTGATGAGCCCGATGGGCCAGATGGTGCCGGTCTCCAACATCGCCAGGATAGAAAAGGCCTTCGGCCCGGTGGACATTGCCCGCAAGAACCAGCAGAGGATCGTTTCGGTCACGGCCAACGCCAAGGGCCGGGCCATCGGGGCCATCAACGGTGACCTGGCCAAAGAAATAGCCAAGGTCAGCATCCCCGAAGGATTCACGGTGGAAGTGGGAGGCTCGGCCAAGGATATGGCCGACAGCTTCACCAGCCTTTTCTACGCCATGTTGCTGGCCATCATGCTGGTTTACATGGTGCTGGCCGCCCAGTTCGAATCGCTGCTTGATCCCTTTGTCATCCTCTTCTCGGTGCCGCTGGGGATCGTGGGCGTGATCTGGGGGCTGTTCCTGACCGGTATCAACTTCTCGGTGATCGTCTTCATTGGGATCATAATGCTGGTGGGGATCGTGGTCTCCAACGCCATTTTGTTGGTGGACTATACCAATGTTTTGAGACGGGACGGTCTGGCCCTTTACCAGGCAGTGATCAAGGCCGGGCATACCAGGCTCCGCCCGATCCTGATGACCACCCTGACCACCATCGTGGGCATGCTGCCTATGGCCCTGGGGATCGGAGAAAGCTCGGAGCAGTATGCGCCCCTGGCCGTATCCGTGATCAGCGGTCTGATAGCGTCCACCGTGCTGACGCTGGTATTCGTGCCCACGCTGTATGTGCTTTTTGAGGAAAGGTTGAAAAAGAACAAATAACAATCGCCCGGAACTCAAGTAAATTAATTTGCAGGGACATGGCTTGGCCATGTCCCTGTTATCATTATCATCACAGCAAGGTATTGGGAACGGGCCGGCCGAGCTGTATTTTTTTTGCATAAATGCATTTATTACTTGATAAAACCTGCTGTTTTAGGCTAAAATGACGACATGCGCTTAAACGACGGACGACATAAGATACAAGATCCAGCATCCTCCTTGTTTGAACTTTACCGCAAACGGGGCGAGGTATATCGTTTGATAGGGAACTACGATAAGGCGTTAGTTGATTTTAAGCGTATGCATGCGGCGGCGGTTGTTAAGGGCGACGAAGTGAAGCAGGCTGATGCCATAACCCACCAGGGGCTGGTAAACCTGGTTAAGGGCGAATTTGCAAAAGCTGAAGCCCATTATAATATTGCTCTGGAGAAATACTTGGCTTACAAAAATCTTACTGGCCAGGTAGAGTGTTATAATTGTCTGGGCAAAATAATGCAATATCTTGAAAAGAACGAAAAGGCCTATGAATACTATGCTATAGCCTTGGATATATGTAAATTGAATGGGGATAAAAAGAATGAATGCAAATGTTTGATTAATATTACTGACTGCTATAGTGCTGCAGGGAAAGAAATGGAAGCAATAAAAATTGTAGAGGAGTTGATTGTTTATTACGAAAGTTTATCGGATAGTAAAAGTCTTGGGCATACATACAGTATCCTGGGTTCATTGTTAATTGATCTAGAAGATTATACAAAGGCATTGAAATATCTAAAGACATCAGAAATCATAGCCGGTAAGATAGGCGATTCTGCCACGTTATTAAATATTTATTGTTACTCTGGGTTGGCTTGCTTTAAAACTCATCAGTACAGTGATGCTAAAACATTATTTTATAGTTGTTATGAGTTGGCTTTAAAACAAGGTTCAAGGTATATGCAAGCTGTTTCCCTTTTAAATATTGGAGATGTTTATAATAATATGAATAAAATATACGAAGCCAGAGAATGTTTGGATAGAATGGGATCAATTAACATAGATATATCGGGGCTTAATGAAGAAGCCCAAAGAATAATAAACGAACTTAATCAAAAAGAAAAGGAGGTGAAATGAATGTACATTTGCATTCGTGAGGCAGATCCTAAATACGTAGTGCACCCATCATCCGATCAGGCCTATCAGCAATCGGTGGCCAAACAGGAATCAGGCGTTTGGTACTATTCCTCCGAAAAGGACGTCAACGAATTCGCCATGGCCAATGTTTTTGGTGTCTACGACACACTAGCCGCGGCCGAATCAGCCATCCTAGCATTTGATCCTGGTGCTTCCAAGGTTTATAAACCACCAGCAAATCCAGCATAAAAGTATTAAAGCCGCCCTTCGGGGCGGCTTTTTTAGTCCCGATCAACATATCATTTTGTAGCTTACCAAAGGAAAATGTTGATAAAATCAGTTTTCACGCCGTAAAATGTAATTTTTTTAATTTAACTATTGACTTCTTTTCAAAAAAGCGATAAACTGATAAGGTTTATATATTCCAGCCAGTTATAAAAATTGAGACCGCTATGACTGAAAAAATTGCATCGGAAGAAAAGGTAATTTTTAACCTGGGCAGTGAAAAGTTTGCACTTGGCACCGAACAGGTTAAGTCAATCGAGGAGATGCAGGATATCATCCCAGTGCCTTTGGCCCCGCCTTATGTCACCGGCCTGATAAATCTGCGCGGGGCTATTGTGGCTGTGGTGGACCTGAGGCTTAGGCTGGGCCTGGAAAACATCGAAAACGGCCGGGATAGGGTGATCCTGATAGCTGAGCATAACGGGGAGGACGTGGGCCTGATAGTGGACCGGGTGCAGAGCGTCGAATCATCGGAAATGCAGCCCCAGTCTGTGCCGGAGGCCGTGGCTAAAACCAGGTCCGGCAGGTTCTATCAGTCCGTGCTGGGAGCCAGGGACGAGAAGGTTATAATCTTAAATTTAGATAAAATCTTAGCATTGGAGGAGAAATAAATGGGGCACAGGGTTTTAGTGGTGGATGACGCCATCTTCATGCGCACTATGATCTCGGATATCCTGAAAAAGGGTGATTTTGAGGTCTGCGGCGAGGGAGCCACCGGGGCCGAGGCGGTGGAACAGTACAAAAAGCTCAAGCCCGACCTGGTGATCATGGACATCATCATGCCGGACATGGGCGGGATCGAGGCGGTCAAGGCCATCATGCAGAACGACCCCAACGCCAGGGTTCTGATGTGCAGCGCCATGGGCCAGCAGGCCCTGGTGGTGGAGGCCATTCAGGCCGGGGCCCGGGATTTTGTGGTCAAGCCATTCCAGCCCAGCCGGGTGCTGGAAGCCGCCCGCCGGGTGCTGCAGATCAGCTGATCGCCAAAATCAAGGGGCTGAAAAACGAGGGCAGAAACCCCCCGTTTGTTTTGGCTTTTTGAAAAATTATGATCACATAGACAGTCTGCAGTAAAGATGGACACTACCAAATATAGAGATCTTTTTGTCTCTGAAACCCGGGAGCATCTGGTCAGCCTCAACCGGGCTCTTTTGGCATTGGAGAAAAACCCGGACGACCCGGCCCTGCTGGATGAGATCTTCCGCTCCATGCACACCATCAAGGGCATGGCCGGATCCATCGGGCAGGACCAGATTGCCGAGCTGGCCCACAAGGCCGAGGATCTTCTGGACCGGCTGCGCAAGCGCCAGCTAAAGCTGGCCCAGCCCCAGGTGGACGCCATCTTTGAATCCATAGACTATCTGGAAAGCGCAGTGGCCGAGCTGGCCGCCGGGCGCGATCCCCAGCAGAACCTGAAACAGCAGGGGGCAGAGCTGGCCAAGAAAATTGAAGGTCTGGTGGCCGCCCCCCAAAATTCAAAGACCGAAGTTACCTCAGCCGTTTACGGGGGCAACGATTTCTCCCGGATCAATCCCCTGAAAACAGCCGATTCCTTTGTTTACAAGGTCCGGGTGTTGCTGGAGGCCGACGTGGCCCTGAAGTCCGCCCGGGCTTTTCTGGTGCTCCACACCCTGGAGCAGTTTGGCAAGATCGCCTATACCGTGCCGGAGCGGCGCGACCTGGAGGCCGAGCGTTTTGACCGGGGATTCTCGGTGTTCTTCGTCACTTCCTTGCACAGCGAAAAAGAGATCAAATCCCGGATAGCCTCCGGCGAGATCGAGGATATCGAGATCGAAGAAGTGGTGGAGGAGACCGAGGAAGAGGCGGTGGAACGCCGCACGGTAAGCGCTTTCACCCAGCTGGCCCAGGAACGCCCCCGCGAGGTCAAGGTCTCCACCGCCCGGCTGGACAAGCTGATGAACCTGGTGGGCGAGCTGGTGGTCTGGCGGGAAAGGCTGAAGCAGCTGGCCCAGATGTCCCGCAACACCCTGATCCAGGACAGCGTGGACCAGGTGGCCCAGATCACCTCCGAGCTTCAGCATCAGGTGCTGGCCTCGCGGTTGGTGGCCATGTCCGAGATATTCGACCGTTTTCCCCGGGTGGTTAGGGACGCCGCCAAGGTTTTGAACAAGGACATTGATTTCCGCCTGGAGGGCCGGGAACTGGAGATGGACCGCTCCATTCTCCAGATGCTGGCCGAGCCCCTGGTGCACCTGTTGCGCAACTCGGTGGATCACGGCATGGAGACCATGGCCCAGAGAGAGGCCCTGGGAAAGAGAAAGATAGGCTCGGTTACCCTGTCCGCCCAGAAGGTCAAGGACCAGGCTCTGATCATAGTCGAGGACGACGGGCGGGGGATCGATACCGAAAGGATCAAGAAGAAGGCCGTGGAGAAGGGCTGGATCACCCTGGAGCAGGCCTCCAAACTCAGCCAGAAACAGGCGTTCGACTTTCTGGCCCGCCCCGGTTTTTCCACCGCCGAAAAAGTGACCGAGGTCTCGGGCCGCGGGGTGGGTCTGGATGTGGTCAAAAGCAGGATCGAAAGCATGGGCGGGAGCATGGCCATAGAAAGCACCGCCGGGCAGGGGTCGCGCTTTCTGCTGAATGTCCCCCTTAGCCTGGCCATCATCCGAACCCTGCTGGTATCTTCCCAGAAACAGGTATTTGCCCTGCCCATGTCCCAGGTGATGGAAACATTTGAACTGAAACCGGAAAATGTGAAAACCCTCCAGGGCAGGACGGCCATAGTCTATCGCAGCCAGGCCATTCCGGTGCAAAAACTATCCCGGGCCCTGAAGCTGGAACCGGAAGAAGGGCCCCTGTCGGGCCCAACCGTGGTGCTGGAGCGTCAGGGATCCTATGCCGCCTATCTCATAGACCGGATGGTGGGCCAGCAGGAGATAGTGGTCAAGCCGCTGGCGCGTTTTCTGAATGCCAATAAGACCTTCAGCGGAGTGGCCATCAGCCGTGAGGGACAGCCGATGCTGATAGTGGACGTCAATAATTTGGAGACCTGAGCTAACTGAGAATACTGAATACTGAATACTGAATACTGAATACGCATAGTCCTCCTCTTATTACTTAAAATCAATTCTGGAATCTTTACAAGGAAATATAAAAATGGACGTCAGTCAGCTAAAAGCCATCCAGTTGGATGCCCTCAAGGAAGTGGCCAACATAGGGGCCTGCCATGCCGCCACCGCGCTTTCCGAGCTTACCGGCGAGAAGGTGATGGTCAACGTGCCGGTGATCCGGATCAATCCCATTGAAGAAGTATTCAGCCTGGTGGCCAAACCCAACGAGGTGGTGGCCAGCGTGCTGATCTACTTCCTGGGCGACATGACCGGCCGCACCCTGCTGTTGTTTCCCCAGGAGGCCGCCTGGCACCTTACCGACTGCCTGATGCGCCAGCCGCTGGGAACCACCAAGAAGTTCGGGGAACTTGAGGAATCGGCCCTCAAGGAGGTCTCCAATGTCCTGACCTGCGCCTACATGAACTCCCTGGGCGACCTGCTGGGACTGGTGGTGGTACCCTCGGTGCCCAGCATGGCGGTGGACATGGCCTCGGCGGTGCTGCAGACCGTCTCCCTGGAATTTTCCAGCGACAAGGACATGGTGGTCTGCATCGAGACCGAGTTCAGGTTCGTGGAGAAGAACACCACCCTTTACGGTTACTTCCTGCTGCTGCCAGACCCGGCCTCGCTGGAGGTGATCCTGAACGCCATCCACCTGGGATAACATTTATTTTTCCTGGCAGACAGGAGCTCCTCCGCTGAAGCTTGCGCCACCGCTGTAGCTAAGGCGCACGCGGTAGTAAATATAATAGCGTAAGCGGTTGGCGCTTGAAGAAGTCCTGCATTGAAGCGTAAGCGGATTAACATGATTTACGGGATTATTTTGCTTTCAACGGTCCGGCTTTTCTCTGGCGTCCAGCTTCTGACTAATCGTTCGACAAACGTTTTTTATCAAACCTTCAAGTCTTAAATCATTTTTTCATATGGACTCCAACGCTCAAAATACAGCCGCCGTGATCAGCCCCGAAGAACAGGGCATCCTCCGCAGTTTCCGGATGCGGCTGGATGCCAAGGACTCGGCGGCCCACAATAACCTGGGGGTGGTCTTTCACCACAAGGGTATGTTTGAGGAGGCCATCGAAGTCCTGGAAAAGGCCATCGAGCTTGACCCCAAGAACGTGCTGGCCCGGCACAACCTGGAAGTGGTCTACCGCAAAAGCGGATATTACGACCGGGAGATAGAGCAGGCCAAGAAGAACATCGACCAGTCCGAAGATTTTTCCGCCCACTTCCGGCTGGCCGAGGCCCTGCGCAACACCGGCCAGTACAAGTCGGCCATCGAGCATTACCGCCAGGCCCTTAAGCTGAAGTCCGATGATTTTCTGACCCACATCTACCTGGGCCTGACCCTTAAACAGCAGGGCGAGTTCGAGGCGGCGGTCAAGGTCTATCAGGCGGCGCTGAAAGTGGATTCCCAGTCCTACGTGGCCCACACCGCGCTGGGCGAGATCTTTTACAATCTGGGTCTGCTGGAGCAGTCCATCTCCGAACTGCAGGAGGCGGTGAAGATAAACCCCGACGGGGCCGAGGCCCACTTTCTGCTGGGTTTCACCTACGGCGAGAAAGGGCTGCTGGAGAAGGCCATCGAGGAATCGCGCAAGGCCATCGCCCTGAACCCCAACTATGCCCGGGCCCAGGCCAACCTGGGGATAGATTATTACAACCAGGACCTGCTGTCCGAGATCAAGCGCCACTCCGAGGACCAGCCCCAGGTCTCCCCGGACGGTTTTATGACCCATTACAACCTGGGCGTCGGTTTCAAGCGCAAGGGGCTGTTCAAGCAGGCCCTGACCGAATTCGAGAAGGCCATGGGAATGGGGCAGGAGTCGGGACTGGTCCACAAGGAACTGGGCGAGGTCTATCTTTTGATGGGCCAGAACCAGCCGGCTATCGAAGCCTACAAGAAGGCTTTGGAATTCGAGCCCCGGAACCAGAAGATATACAACGATAT
>Ga0315268_10006987_pt1 | contig 11954 bp, 11 predicted proteins | sample C1_top_MG_FD_204535 | JGI IMG/M metagenome (GOLD analysis project Ga0315268, IMG submission 204535) | Sediment microbial communities from Yellowstone Lake, YNP, Wyoming, USA - C1_top | ecosystem: Environmental > Aquatic > Freshwater > Lake > Sediment | place: USA: Wyoming | collected 2017-08-01 | reverse complement strand
GCCTCATCTGCCCTGCCTGCGGATATACCAAGTGCTAATAGAGAAGAGTGCAAAGGGCGCCCCCTTGCTGGAGGTGCCCAAAAAAGGTTCTTTATGTCATTGCAAGGAGTCCTTCCCAAGGAAGGACGACGAAGCAATCTGAGGCCTGAGTATGATAAGGCGATGAGATTGCTTCGCTACGCTCGCAATGACATGATTACAGAGGGTATTCAAGGAGTTGAAAGGGCTTTGTAGTCGTTCTCTAGAATAATTCATGTCATGGGAAGCGGTCAAGGTAGCCAGACTAAGGCTGGGTAAAGAACGTGGCACTATCCACAAGGATTGGGGCGGGAAGATTCACATCGCCCTCATCTATCCCAACTCATATTACCTTGGCATGTCCAACCTCGGCTTCCAGACCGTTTACAGCATCCTCAATAGCTACGATAACATAGTCTGCGAACGCGTCTTCTGGGAACCCCAAAAACGCAAGCCGGAACAGCCCATCAGTTTGGAATCTCAGCGTCCCCTGCCCGACTTCGATGTGCTCGCCTTCTCTATATCCTACGAACTCGACTACTTCAACGTAGTTCAGATATTAAAAGCAAGTAATATCCCTGTTCTCGCTGTAGACCGTGAGGAACGTCATCCGCTGGTAATCGCAGGTGGCCCCTGCATCACAGCCAACCCCATGCCTCTCTCATCGTTTTTCGACTGCTTCGCCATCGGCGATGGAGAAGTCATATTGCCCGGCTTCATGAATACCTTAACCCAGGGCATCGAGGGCAAAAAGGACGAGCTACTCAAGAAGCTGGCTGCGCAGCCCGGAATCTATGTCCCTTCGCATTACGATGAAAAACCCGTAAGGCGTCAGTGGCTAACTGACCTTGATTCCGTAGCCACCACGTCGGTGATACTTACGCCAGACACAGAATTCGCCAACGTCTACCTCGTCGAGATAGCGCGAGGCTGCGGCTGGGGCTGCCGCTTCTGCCTCGCCGGCTTTCAGTTCCGCCCTTTCCGCTTCAGGCCTTTGGACAGCCTCATCAGACAAGCTGAGAAGGGCCTGAAATATACCAATAGGATAGGCCTTCTGGCAGCAGCGGTGTCAGACCATCCCGAGGTAGGCGAGCTTGCCCACATGCTGCATCGCATGAATGCTGAAATCTCGGTCAGCTCGCTGAGGTTCCGCCCCTTCTCCCAAACGCTTATTCGCGCGCTCGCCAAGAGCGGGACACAGAATATCACACTGGCACCCGAGGCTGGCTCTGAAAGACTGCGCCGCATCATCAACAAGTGTGTAGCGGAGAGCGATATCATAGAGGCGGTAGATAAGATTGCCAATCTGGGCATAAGGCAGATCAAGCTCTATTTCATGATTGGGCTGCCCACCGAGACCGATGCTGACATAGAGGAAATAATCAAATTGGCGCTCAATCTAAAGGAGCGCGTAGAGGGGACTGTGACCCGCATCGCCATCACGGTGGAGCCCTTCGTGCCCAAGGCAGGAACGCCGTTCCAATGGCTACCGATGGCTCCTGAGGGTGTGCTTGGCGAGCGCACGGACCGAATCAAGAACGTACTCGCCAAGAGCGGCATCGAGGTCAGGGCTGAGAGCGTAGGCTGGAGCCTGGTTCAGGGCGTACTAGCACGAGGCGATGCTAAATTGTGTGAAGTGCTGAGTAAAATGCAACGCAACTCGCTGGCTGCCTGGCGCGAGGCGCTGGGGGAATGCAACTTGAACGCAGACTATTATATACACCGAGACCTACCTTCGAGTGAAACTCTGCCCTGGTCCGTACTAGATTCCGGCGTGAAATTTGATTATCTTAAAGGTGAGCTGGAGAAAGCGCACCGTGGCATCGAGACGCCAGCCTGTCCAGCCGCAGAGTGCCATGTGTGCGGGGTGTGCTAGATACATTTGTAGGGGCATCCTTCCTCAGAAGAATGCCCCTACATCGGAAAATGCACCAGCGCTATTTGTTAAAATGCCCGTAAATTCAGTTCCACCATCCTACAACCTCCCCACATCTGCTATACTATAAACGTTATTTTCCCGGGTAGATTGGAGCATCTGCTCCAATCACGCCTGCAGCATCTGCTGCAGGCTACCCAATAAGAAGTTAACTCAATGACGATTGAACAAAACATCCGCAACTTGCAGCAACGCATCGCCAGGACTTGTGAGAGAGCAGGGCGTTCACCCGATGAGATAACGCTGGTCGCCGTGAGCAAGACTGTGGATGCCTCCGCTATTGAGGCTGCATTTAATGCGGGTCTGAGGCATTTCGGCGAGAGCAGGGTGCAGGAGGCCAAGCCCAAGATTGAGCAGCTTCAGCATCTTGAACCCGACATTACCTGGCACATGGTAGGCCACCTTCAAAGCAATAAGGCCAAGACAGCCGCAGGCATTTTTGATATAATGCATAGCATTGACTCGCTGAAGTTAGCTGAGGTCTTGAATAGTTGCAGCCTGAAGAGGCTGCCAATTCTTATTCAGGTAAACGTCTCCGGCGAGGTGACCAAGAGCGGCTTCGCGCTCTCTGAGGTCACCGAGGCGGTAAAGCAAATCGGGAGGCTGCCCAATCTGGAAATCCAGGGCCTGATGACCATAGCTCCCCTTGTAGATAATCCCAAGGAGGTAAGGCCAGTATTTCGCCAGCTTAAGCAACTGAGGGATGCCCTGGGACTGAAACACCTCTCAATGGGGATGAGCGACGACTTTGAGGTCGCTATTGAGGAGGGGGCGACGCTGGTGAGACTGGGACGAGCCATCTTCGGCGAGAGAAGATGACGCTGCCGTTCGTGGTTCGACAGGCTCACCCCGAACGGCGTCTTAGACAGGCTCAGGACAGGGCTCGGGCGAACGGAATATCTTTGATGTGAGGATGAAAGCCATGAAGATAGCATTTATCGGTGCAGGCGTAATGGGAGAGGCAATGATAGCCGCAATTCTGAAGAAGAAGGTGGCAAATAGAGACTCTCTCATTGCCTGCGATGTAGCTCCGGCGCGCCTTGCTGCCATAGCCAAGAAATACAAGGTCAGTTGCACCCCCGATTGCCGCAAAGCTGTTAAGGGCTGCGATGTGGTCGTGTTATCTATCAAGCCTCAAACTATAGCTAAAGTTATGAACGACCTGAAAGGGGAGCTGAAGGAAGGACAACTGGTGCTCTCCATTGTAGCCCGGGCGAGCACAGACGAAATAAGCAAAGCTCTTAAACACGATGCTATAGTTAGGGTAATGCCCAATACACCAGCACAGCTTGGCTACGGAATGAGCGTGTGGACTGCCACCAGCGCTGTGAGCAAGGCTCAGAAAGATACGGTGCAAATCATCCTGAGGGCGATGGGCAAGGAGATATATGTCAGCGACGAGAAGTATATCGACATGGCTACGGCGATAAGCGGCAGCGGCCCTGCCTATATCTTCCTCATTATGGAAGCGCTCACCGATGCTGCGGTGCACATCGGGCTGCCCCGTGAAATGGCCGAGGAGATGGTAACCCAGACAGTGCTCGGCTCAGCCTACATGGCGCAGGAATCAGGGAAACACCTCGCGGAGCTGAAGAACATGGTCACTACGCCTGGTGGCACCACTGCCGAGGGACTGCTCTGCATGGAGGAGGCTGGGATTCGAGGCATACTAGCACAAGCTATCATCGCCGCATACGAGAAGGTGCAATCACTAGGAGGTCAGAGCAAGTAAATGACAACATTCATTCTATTTCTCTACTACCTTTTTCAGGTGCTCACTTTCGCCATCTTCTTCAGGGCTATCCTATCCTGGTTTATGATGAGCACCAGAAGCGGCTCCATTATCACGCTCTACCGCGTGCTGCACCAGATAACCGAGCCCATACTGTTGCCGCTGCGCAGAATTATCCCCATGGTAGGCATGATAGATATAACGCCGATAATAGCTATCCTGATATTGCAAATCCTGGCCATGGTGCTGGCCAGCTACGCCTGACCGAGAGCTACCGTTCCCACACTACTTTGCCACCCACGATGGTCTTCTCTACACAAATCTCTTTTATCTGCTCAGGCGCAACCTCGGTGGGATCTGCGCCCAACACTACAAGGTCAGCCAGCTTCCCCACCTCGATGCTGCCCTTCGAGCGCTCTTCAAAAGAAGCGTAGGTCCCAGCTAGTGTATACATTCTGAGCGCCTCCTCGACAGAGACGGCCTCATCGGGCAGAATAAGCTGACCGCTTTCTGCCTTTCGCGTGACCGCTGCGTAAATCCCCACCACTGGATTGCAGGGCGCCACTGGGCAATCGGAACTCGCCGCTGGTTTGAGGCCATTCTTCCGGAACGACTTAGTGCGATATAGCCACGGAAACTGAGTATCGGGGACTTCGCTTAAATACCTATCGCCGCTGTAGTATATAAACGCAGGCTGGGTCACCACTAAAGCCTTTACAGACTTCAAACGCCGCAGCAGCCTGGGAGGACATACCGAGCAGTGCTCCACTCGGTGGCGATGGTCGAGCTTAGGCAATCTACTAAGGCAATATTCCAGTGCAATTGCAGCAGCTTCAACCGTGCCCTCTTCGACCGCATGTATAGCTACTTGAAAGCCCGCACGGTGAGCTTGCAGCGCTCCCTCATTCAGTTCTTCCTGTGAGGGATTTAGCTTGCCTGATACCTCGTCCAGAGCGAACTTAACTGCGCCCAACCTCAGCTCTGCATCCCCATATCCGTAAAACATGCCTCTTTCTTTGAACTCCGCGAGCGAATGCAATCCGAACATCATACAGACTCTGGGAACCAGGTCACCTCTCTCCTTTAACCTGGCAAAAGCCCGCCACTGCTCGAAGTGGTTCCTCACTGAGGCATCCTGAACCGAGGTAACGCCTGATGAAAGAAGGCTTTGATTGACCAGCTTTACCCCCCGCTCCAACTCGTTTTCACTCAATGGAGGTATTACATTCTCGTTGATATATGAGTTCATACCGTAGAGGACACCGCTGGGCTCGCCGTTCTCTAGCTCGCGGTCTATGAGACCTCCGGGAGGGTCAGGCGTTTCCACAGTTATGCCTGCTTGAGATAGACCGAGACTATTGAGCACACAGGCATGCAAAGAGCGATGGGTCAGCTTCACGGGATGATGGGGCGCCACTTCATCGAGGTCATGTCGGTTGGGATGGCGATGCTCAGCGAGATGGAATTCGTCATAGCCTGTGCACTTTATCCAGGTGCCTCGGGGAGTGAGTGCAGCCTGCTGAATAATCTTTGTTTGAATATCTTTGATAGACGAAACGGAGACTGGGCTGCAATCTATGCTGAGCAGGTTAGAGGCGTAAGACATGAGATGGATATGGGCATCGTTGAAGCCAGGAATGATCGCTCTGCCTTTGCAGTCGAGGCGTTTGCCTGTAAACAGCTCGAGGTCAGTATCCCTGCCTACCCAGACTATCTTGTCGCCTTTCACAGCCACCAACTCAGCCCTGGGCCGGCGACGGTTCATGGTCAGCACATTGGCATTATAGAGAATAAGGTCTGCTCTCAATGCGATTCCCAACGTAATTAGATTAGTGTTACAATGAAGATTGTAAAGGTTCCATGCTTGCCTATCAACCTCGCTTTCAGGAACCTCGGATGAAAAGGGAATGGGAGGTTGCTCTTGACAGGATTCTCTGGGCACAGTATTGTTTGGTCTATCAAGCTGAATAGGATATGAGGCGTGATGGAGGCAAAGACTAGATACTACGAAAAACCCTGGCTGAAGTTCTATCCCGCAGGAGTCCCTCAGACTATAGAGGTCCCAGACAAGCCCTTGCCTCAGGTCTTCGATGAGGTCGCCAGCAAATACTCAGGTAAGGACGCCATAATTTTCTATGGCAATAGGATAAGCTACAGCAAGCTCAAGGAAGATGTAGATAGGTTCGCCAGAGCTCTTCATGAGCTGGGGGTCAAAAAGGGAGACAAGCTTGCTATCTATCTATTGAACAGCCCACAATTCATCATTTCCTATTTTGGAGCGCTCACACCGCACGGATGATGAGGAATTCTATATTCCACATGTTCTGAGCTCAAGAGTGAGGAAAAAACCTCCTGAATGAGACTCTTAGCTATATCTACTATTACGACAACCTCAGAGGGCATTCGTCTCTCAACTACCAGACCCCCCTTCATCCACCTCAAATCCCAAATGCGTAACATTGATGATAAAACATAGTTTATCATCGCTATCACGATGGATGATGTCTCTGTCCGCCTAGGCCCCAGGAGAAATACCATGTTTCGGCGCAGCATCTTCTCTGGACTTCCTGTTGGCGACCTGCTATTTGGTACATTTAGCCCTCTCTAGATGCACCAACAAGATAGCTACATCGGCAGGCGTCACGCCATTGATGCGCGAGGCCTGACCCAAAGTGGCTGGCTGGAAGTGCTTCAGCTTCTCCCGAGCCTCCTTGCGGAGGCTAGTTACACCATCGTAGTCAAATTCTTGAGGAATGGACTTTTGCTCAAGTCGTCGCACCCTTTCCACCTCAGCCATCTGTCTTTCTATATAGCCTTGGTATTTGGTTTCGATCTCCACCTGCTCAATACAAGCAGAATCGAGGCCGGGCTGGCCAAAGCCGAGGTCAGTTAGCAGCCGGTAGTTTACCCCAGGCCGGCGTAGAAATTCCAAGATGCTTACACTGCGCTCCTGTGGGGGAAGATGATATTTACGGAGCATGGAATCCAGTTTCTCTCCGGGAGAGAAATAGGTCTTGCCGAGGCGTTTCAACTCGGCGGCGATGGCCTTGCGCTTCCGCTCGACAGCTTGATAGCGTTCTCTTGAAACAAGGCCAAGTTCGTAGCCAATAGGTGTCAATCTCAGGTCAGCATTGTCCTGACGCAACAGGAGACGGTACTCAGCCCGCGAGGTTAGCAAGCGGTATGGCTCGGTTAGTTCAGTTGTCACAAGGTCATCAATCATGACACCAATGTATGCCTGGTCACGGCGCAGTATAAGCGGAGGCCTTCCCTTAACCTTAAGTGCAGCGTTGATGCCAGCAATCAACCCCTGAGCCGCTGCTTCCTCATATCCGGAGGTGCCATTGATTTGTCCGGCGAAGAACAGCCCAGAAACGAGCTTGGACTCAAGAGAAGCAGTGGTCTGGCTGGGCGGTACATAGTCGTACTCAATAGCGTAACCCACCCGCATCATCTCAACATTAGCCAATGCGGGTATGGTGCGCAGCATAGCCAACTGAACGTCTTCGGGCAAGCTGGTGTTGGCACCCTGTACATAGACCTCATTCGTCTGCCAGCCCTCCGGCTCCAAAAAAAGCCCGTGGGTCTCCTTATCGGCGAAGCGGACTATTTTGTCCTCTATCGAGGGGCAGTAGCGGGGTCCCACACCCTTTATTAGCCCTGTAAACAGAGGGGCGCGGTGAATATTAGAGCGTATTATCTGGTGCGTTTTCTCATTGGTGTAGACCAGATAGCAAGGAAGCTGCTGCCTCCACTCAATCGGCTTAGCTTGAGGGTAAATAGGATTCGGAGCAGTTGTGAATGGGTGGTCCTGAGGCGGATTGAAGCTGAAATGAAGAGGAACTTCACTACCGTCATGGGGAATAGTCTTACTGAAATCTATCGTACGCGCATTGATTCGAGGAGGTGTGCCTGTCTTTAACCTACCCAGCGTGAATCCCAAGGTTCGCAGGCTCTGGGAAAGCCCGTAGGCAGCAAACTCTCCCGCCCTGCCCGCAGGATAGGCAGTTTCGCCCACAATAACCCTTCCCGCAAGAGATGTGCCTGTAGTCAGCACTACCGTCTTGCCCTCATAAACCCAGCCGATGTTGGTTTTCACCTTCAGTGAGAACTTAGCAACGATTAGCTCCTCGACCAGCGCCTGCTTGAGGTCAAGGTTAGGCTGGCTCTCCAGTGTATGCTTCATGGAAAGACCATAGAGTTTCTTGTCCGCCTGAGCGCGCAGAGCCTGAACAGCAGGACCTTTGCCTGTGTTGAGCATACGAATTTGAATAAAGGTCTTGTCGATGTTGCGAGCCATCTCGCCACCGAGAGCGTCTATTTCCCTTACCAGATGCCCCTTGGCAGGCCCACCTATGGAGGGATTGCAGGGCATGAGCGCCACGTTATCCAGATTCATGGAGAGCAGAAGCGTACTGCATCCCATCCTAGCTGCTGCCAGTGCCGCCTCACACCCTGCATGACCAGCCCCGATAACTATAACATCGTACATTTTACCTATCCTAACTTCCCAGCTTTTAGGATTTTATCACTTTGGAGTTGACAAAGCCAAGGTTATATGTTAAATTCTCAAACAAATCAAATAAGCAAAGGCTGTGAACAAGAGTAGTACGCTCCCTGCAAGGCTCAGAGAGTCGGGGGGTAAGGTGTGAACCGACGCCAGCGCAGAAGCGGAATGGGCTTGGGAGTTGCAAGTTGAAATCCCTTGATGGGAGAGTAAGCTTTGCCGGAGCGGGCACCGTTATCAGAGCCTAGGGTATCGTCCTTCAAAAGGAAGAACCGTACCTGCAATGAGTGACCCTTCATCGATATCAACGATGAGGGGTAACGAGGGTGGCACCGCGGATTAAACCCCGTCCCTTGGGACGGGGTTTTTAATTTGCCTTTTTGAGGACATTGTTATGGCAGTGGAATACTTACCCGACCTAGAGACATTCAGAGAGTTGGCCAAAGAGGGCAACCTAGTTCCAGTCTTCCGCGAGCTCTCCGCCGACATGGATACGCCTGTCTCAGTATTTCTCAAAGTGAAACAGGAGCCTCCCACATTCCTGCTGGAGAGCGTCGAAGGTGGTGAGAGGCTGGGACGCTACTCATTCATAGGTGTGGGACATAATCTGATAGTGAAGGCGTCAGGCAATAAGGCCATCATTTATAGAAATGGAGACAGACAGAAGGTCTATCTGGAAGGGCGGGATTGCCTGCACCTGGTGCAAGACTTGCTAGCTCAGCGCCAGGTGGTCAAAGTCCCCGGCTTGCCCCGGTTCTTCGGAGGCGCGGTGGGCTATATCTCCTACGAAATGGTTCGTCACTTCGAGAAGCTTCCTGAATGTCCCCGAGATGAGCTTGGGCTGCCAGAATGCGTCTTCGTTTTCACTGATACCATGATTATCTTCGACCATGTGCAGCATAAGATGAAGATTGTTGCCAATACCCACGTGGATGGCCCTATCGAGAGCATATACAAGCAAGCAACGGCTAAGATAGAGTCCATAGTTGCCAGATTAGCCAAACAACCCCCTCCAGAAACGAATCCAGCTCCGAATAGAATAACCGCCCAAGACAAAGAGGGTAAGTCCAACTTCACCCAGGATGAGTACGAGGCAGCGGTGAGGGCTTGTAAGGAATACATCGCCGCCGGAGACGTTTTCCAGGTAGTGCTAGCGCAAAGGCTGAGGCGTAAGACCAGCGCGCGACCTTTCGACATCTATCGGGCTCTGCGCAGGCTTAACCCTTCACCTTACCTGTTCTACTTGGACCTGGGCGGCTTCCAGCTCATCGGCTCCAGTCCCGAGATGCTGGTAAAGGTCGAAGATGACATTGCCAATAGCTGTCCACTCGCAGGCACCAGGCCAAGAGGGACGACCATCAAAGAAGACGAGTCTCTAACCTCAGAGTTGCTCAAAGACCCCAAAGAGAGAGCAGAGCATGCTATGCTGGTAGACCTTGCCCGGAACGACCTGGGGCGGGTTTGCGAGCACGGTTCGATTAAAGTAACTGAGCTGATGACTGTAGAAAAATACTCCCATGTCATGCACATAGTTTCCACCGTGCAGGGGAAGCTCAGGGCTGGCGAGAATGCCTTCAGCCTGCTCAGGGCTGCCTTCCCCGCAGGCACGCTTACTGGCGCCCCAAAAATCAGGGCCATGGAGATTATCGCAGAGCTTGAGGGCACGAAGCGCGGCCCCTACGGCGGGGCAGTGGGCTACTTCAGCTACACGGGAAATATGGACACCTGCATCACTATACGCACCATCGTCATGATGAGGGACACAGTTTATCTTCAAGCCGGAGCAGGCATAGTTTACGATTCCGATCCCACGCAGGAATATCAAGAGACTCTTAACAAACTGAAGGTGCTAGAGAGTGCGGTAGCGAAGGCTGAGGAGGAGAGCAGCTACCAGGAAACTGCCTTGAGTTCAGGCACTGGAAGACGAGATGATTAAAGAAGCTATATCCAAAATAGTCTCAGGAAGCGACCTCACAATGGCTGAAGCCAGAGGCGTGATGAGCGAGATCATGCATGGTCAGGCCACGCCGGCTCAGATAGGCGCATTCCTGACTGCCCTGAGGATGAAGGGGGAAACTGCAGGAGAAATAGCTGGCTGCGCCCAGGCAATGAAGGAAAGTGCCATCACAGTGAAGCCAAGGCGTAACCAGCTTGTAGACACCTGCGGCACTGGTGGCGATGGCCAAGGCACCTTCAACATCTCAACCACAGTTGCCTTCGTCGCCGCGGGGGCAGGGCTCGCCGTAGCCAAGCATGGAAACCGCTCAGTATCCAGCAAGTGCGGCAGCGCCGACCTGCTGCAAGCGCTCGGGGTTAACCTGGGGTTGACTCCAGAACAAATCGCAAAGTGCATTGATGAAGTGGGCATAGGCTTCCTGTTCGCACCCAAACTGCATCCAGCTATGAAACACGCCTTGGGGCCACGCCAAGAGATAGGATTGCGCACCATATTCAACATACTGGGCCCACTGAGCAACCCTGCCAACGCCAAGAGGCAGCTTTTGGGCGTTTATGACAGCAACCTCACCGAATTGATGGCAGATGTGCTTCGCACGCTTGGTGCTGAGAGCGCCTTTGTTGTTTACGGAGCCGACGGACTCGACGAACTATCAACCACTGGACTGAACAAAGTTGCACGACTCAGCAAGGGTAAGGTCGAGACCTACTATCTTGACCCGGAAGACTTGGGTTTGCCACGAGCTAAGCTCAGCGACCTCATCGGCGGTGCTGTTGAGGAGAACGTTGCTATCACAAAGTCTGTGCTTGAAGGCGAACATGGTCCCAAGAGAGACGTTGTCCTGCTCAACGCCGCTGCCGTACTTATCGTTGGAGACAAAGCAAAAGATTTCGACCAAGCACTTAAGCTGGCAGCAGAATCTATCGATAGTGGTAAAGCCTTAAATAAGCTAGAGCATCTTGTCGACTTCACCAGAAGTTTCACCTGAGAGAAAAGCACGATGTTAGAGCAAATCCTAAACTCAACCAGAAAATCGGTGGCGAAGCGAAAATCACGGAAGTCGCTGGCTGATTTGGAGAAGAGCATTAGCAGTCTGCCACATCCAAAGGACTTAGCCGCTGCCTTGCAGGGAGACAGCATCAGGCTAATCGCTGAAATAAAGCGCGCGTCGCCGTCGAAAGGCTTGCTCTGCCCGAATCTGGATGCTGCCAGTTTAGCACGCACCTATAGCCAAAGCGGCGCTGCAGCCATATCAGTGTTGACAGAAACAGAATACTTCTTGGGTAGCTTCGCTGACCTCGAGGCTGTTCGCTCAGCAATAAAACTGCCTCTGTTATGTAAAGATTTCATCATAGAGCCTTATCAGGCATACGAAGCGCGCGCTCATGGAGCCGACGCTGTGCTGCTCATTGCTGCTATTTTAACCCAGCATGAACTTAAGAATCTATCGGAAACAGCACATTCCCTGAGTATGACAGCGGTGGTCGAAGTACACAACCGCCAGGAACTAGAAAAGGCACTGCAGGTATCACCCAAAATCATCGGCATAAACAACCGTAACCTGGTAGATTTCAGCATCGACATCGAGACTACATTCAAGCTCAGACCTCTAATTCCCACAGGTGTGGTCGTGGTGAGCGAGAGCGGCATCCATACCCACAACCACGTTCTTAAATTACAGGAAGCAGGGGCGAATGCCATCTTGGTAGGCGAGGCGCTGGTCACCAGCCCAGACCCGGCAGCCAAGATCCAGGAACTACTTGGTAAAAAGGCTCTAGCGAGAGGAAGAAGCAACAGGTAATAG
>Ga0315268_10006986_pt1 | contig 11954 bp, 13 predicted proteins | sample C1_top_MG_FD_204535 | JGI IMG/M metagenome (GOLD analysis project Ga0315268, IMG submission 204535) | Sediment microbial communities from Yellowstone Lake, YNP, Wyoming, USA - C1_top | ecosystem: Environmental > Aquatic > Freshwater > Lake > Sediment | place: USA: Wyoming | collected 2017-08-01 | reverse complement strand
ATCGCGGTTGCTCTTGCCGAAACAGTCGGCTACGATGTGACTTCAAAACAGGCAGGAGGCAGAATCGACACGACTGAACATCCTTTCACCACAGGCTACTATGATGACGTGAGAATAACAACGCACTGTTATGAAGACAACTTTACATCCTCAGTCTTCTCAGTACTGCATGAGGCAGGCCACGCTATTTACGAGCAGAACCTGAACAGGGCTTTTATGTTTCAGCCTGTCGGCTCAGCCTGTTCCTCAGGCCTTCATGAATCACAGTCAAGAATGTTTGAAAACATAATCGGCCGCTCATACGAGTTTTGGACATACTTCATGCCGAAACTGAAGAAAATCGCTTGTAACACCCTTGCCGACTTTAACCTTGACAAATTCGTGCATGCTATAAACCAAGTCAAACCGTCAAAGATACGCGTGGAAGCCGATGAAGTCACCTACGGTTTACACATAATCATAAGGTTCAACATTGAACGCGACCTATTTGCTGAAAAGGCAACAGTCAAAGAGTTGCCTGAAGTGTGGAATGAAAGCTACAGAGACTACCTCGGCGTCAAGGTTGAAGATGATTCAGAAGGCGTCATGCAGGACACGCATTGGGCAAGTGGCTCATTCGGCTATTTCCCAAGCTACGCGCTGGGCAACATCTACAGCGGTCAAATACTTACAGCTATGGAAAACGCCCTGCCAGACTGGCGAAAACAACTTGCAAAAGGAAACCTTGCGGAAGTAAGAGAGTGGCTGGCCAACAATGTGCACAACCCCTCAAACCTCTACGACCCGGCAGACCTGATTAAAAGAATCACAGGCCAAGAACTAAACGTCAAACCATACCTGAAATACCTTACAAACAAGTACTCTAAACTCTACGGCTTCTAGCCTAACTCTGTTTTTTATGCAGAGACTCAAGCAGCTTTAAGACTACGTAGAGGACAACGCCGCCGATGAAAAGGCCGACACCAGTCCAGCCGATCATTGCATCATAATAATTGGCTCCGTACAAAAACATGAAGAGACCTAACACGACGATGAACAAGCATACAAGAATTTTCCATGGCATCCAGCATTCGCCAACCCAGTTTAAAACCTCATACACTAACTTAAAGTATATAGGCTTACCGATGAGAAAACAGCGCATACTTGGTGGACGCATTCAAGCGAATCAACAAGAAGCCATTTTGGAAAGGGAAATCGCGTGAATTCGACATTTTCCGACATAAAATCGGGGTCAGTAGTTCCATCATGATCGTCAGTGTCGACAATTAAGTGCGGAGTTTCATAGTTTTTTCATTGATTCTGACGCTGATATCCGACAGTTTTATATAGATGGTGCGCCGTCACACTTCACGGTGGTCGGGAAATGTCGGCACGTGAGATAAAGAAGCCTGAAAGCAAGGAAGAACTTGTCGAAATGTTGACGGAGGCGGTCAGAAAAGCAGCAGAAAACAAAAGTGTTTCACGGGGTAGGCCGCTGAAACCCACTGTTTCAGGAACAGCTGAAGCATTGAACATTCATAGAGACACGTTGCATACGTGGCTCAAGGAATTCAACGTTGACTTCAAACAGCTTGCAGACAGCATGCCGACACCGTCGGAGGAATGGGAAACGTCAAAGAAAACATATTTGATAGGTGAAGCGCTAATCGGAGATGGAAACGAGGTAGCACATATTGACCTTCTGATGGGAGACAAGGATGGCCCAGTTGGCGAGGCGTTTGCCTCAGGTTTAAGCAACCTTTCAGCAGGACACACACCGCTTCTTGCAGTCATAAGGCCTAATCTGCCGCCGAAACCGCACACTCTTCTCGTGCCGAAAGTGACCATCAAGAACATGGAGGATGTGGGCAAAATCTTTGGACCTGCACAAGCCGCGGTTGCAAAGGCAGTCGCTGACTCTGTTGAAGAGGGGACCATACCAAGAGAAAAAGTGGATGACTGGGTTATAATCTGCAGCGTCTTTCTGCATCCACAGGCCACAGACTCCCGCAAAATTTACCAGTACAACTACGGAGCCACCAAGCTGGCCTTGAAAAGAGCACTTGCCAAGTATCCGACAGTGGAGAAGATTATGTATGACAAAGACCGAGCTAAACATCCGATCATGGGATTCAAAGTGCCAAGACTGTGGCGACCACCATACCTACAGATCTCACTCGATGCTCCTGAACTTGAAAGGTCAAAGAAAATCATAGCTCAGCTACCAGGCAGCGATAGAATAATACTTGAAGCAGGCACACCGTTGATCAAAAGATACGGCGCAAAAGTAATCAGCGAGCTTAGGCAAGTGGCCAAAGATGCTTTTTTTGTTGCAGATCTGAAGACGCTGGACGTTGGAAAAGTCGAGGTTGACATAGCGTATGATGAGACCGCAGACGCCGTCGTCGCCGCAGGACTCGCACCTGCAGAAACACTCGACGCGTTCATACATGAAGCGAAAAGACTTGCAGTATACGCTGTGGTAGACATGCTGAACGTTGAAGACCCGCTTAAGAAACTGAAATCACTCAAAGAATTCCCAGACGTAGTCATACTGCATCGCGGAATAGACCAGGAAACAGGAAAATCATTGGGGTTAGAACGCGTCGAAGAAATCAAACAAGCATTCAAAGACAAGAGATTCTTGGTAGCTGTTGCTGGCGGCATAGTACCTGAGACTGCAAAAGAAGCACTTCAGAAGGGCGCAGACATAATAATCGTAGGGCGCTACGTAACACAATCGAAAGATGTTGAGAGGGCAGTGAGAGATTTCCTGGAAGCAACGCCTGAGATGCTCGAGGATGTAGATCTTTTCAGAGTCCACGTGGAATAATGCTCCCTACTTTTTTACCTGAAAATTCTCAGTGCTACATAAGCCATCCCGAAAAGTACCAGGGCTGTCATGAAGACAACTAGGAAACCTGATGTCTGCGCAATGAATGGACCAACAAGAGAGCCCAGAGCTCCTCCTATACCAATCAAAACGTTAAACAGGCCTGCCATTCCAGCAGGTATGAGCTCCATTGACAGCGAAAGTGTATAAACTAAGAATAGCGCATATGCAAAACCCATCAGAACGAGAATTCCCGTTACCAACCCCACAGAATACGCAGTGGTCTGCAAAGCCACAATCAACAAGAATGTGAGAAAACTTCGAAACATCACAACCTTGCCCAAATTTCGTTTCCCAGACGGCTCGCTTGAACGGCGACCAGCGAAAGCATAGCCAACAACAGCCCCACCAGAGTTTAAAACAAAAATCGCGAAAACGACCCCCTCAGGAAAACCCGCCGCCTGCACGATGCTCGATACGAAGACTGGCATAGGCGTAAACAGTATGCTTGTAGCCAAAGAGAAAAGAACCAGTCCAGCACCGAATGCCTTCACGTTCTCCTTCTTCAGTCTTTCATTCGGCAGGCCGTCCATAATCTTTGCAGCCAAGAACATGCCGCGCGACGCAAAATCCAGCGTCTTCTCTATGCTCACCAAGCCTCTTTCAAAAATCATGGCGGGATCTTTAACCAGCAGGAAGGACAAGGCAAACGCAACTAGGTTCAAGCCGCTGCAAACAAGCAACGTGTCAACGGGCCCGACGCCGAACGTTGAAAGAACGAAACCTAGAAGCAGGCCAATAAGCCAACCGACCTCAGTGAAGCCCTCATAGAAAGCGAAGGAACTCTCCCAATCCTGATGCGAATACAATTCTGCTATCAAAACGTTCTTCGGCGCCTCGTGTGCGACATGCAAAATTGAAAGAACCGCATACAAGACTATCAGTAGACTCACAGCAACCGTGAGTGTGAAAAGGTAAAGAAGAATTGTTGAGGCAAAGAAGGACAAGAGAATGTAACGTTTGTAATGCCGAGTCTTGTCACACAGGTATCCCCAGAAGAACGAAGCAGGAATCGCCAAGAACAAAGCTGTAGCCGAGATGATTCCTATATAAAACAGCCCGTTCTCATGTTCGAGAGACATTATGTACAGGGGCAGAAAAACGGACAGCAGCCCAAACCCCATTTCGTGGAAGAAGAAACCCAGCCGCCACATAGTCAAAAAACGTTCCCAAAGCAAGATTAAAACCTTTAGCCACGCACCCTCCCTTTCTTCTGAAGATTTTCGTAAACCCTTATGAGGGAACCCATGGAGACATCTCCCGCGCAATCCCCTCTTTTTCTGTTTTGAAGGTTACTACGAGCATCCAGAGCCTAGTTTTAAGAGCTCTCAGGAATAGTCTCGGTTGAGTTGCAATCAAGTTTTCAACCGTACCCCCCTTACAGTACTATACTTTTCACTCCGGATTAATCGGAGTCAAATTGTCTGATTCAAGGAGAAACTCCCTATTTTTACTCTTAGATCTGAAAGTAAAAATGACCTACCCCCTACCCACCTGAAAACTTCCTTGTCCACGACTGTCAACGAGAACCTCGCCCTTCTCAACCTGCGGGACCAGAGAGACGTCAACTGGGCCGTGAAGCGCCTGCAGGAGGTCGACACGGTCTACCCTGCACACTGTTTCACTGCGAACCACGTCGACGAACGCGCTCGCAAAAATGAGGGCCCTCACCAGTCTCTCCTGAAGCTTTTTCTCGCTTCTCCTGTGCAAAACAACCACCAGACAACGCGTGTTTCTTCAAACTATGAAGGAACATTTTCGAGGAGAAGAAGATTGTTGCAAGTAAATTTCTAATCACAATAAACAATCTTAATATATGGTGCGGTTCATTACTTTTTCTGACAGGGTTTGAAGCGCGGCTCAAAGGACGCGGCAGCAGAAATTCTTGAAGAATTGGTCAGGTCACCGAATCTTGCGGTGACACGAGTCGTTGCAAGAACCAGCGTAAACTACCAGTTCCTAAAAGTGATAGCCAAAAACGAGCTGGTCCAAATAGAGAACGCGAGCAAAAGACTGAAAAAGCTGATTGTAACGGATAAGGGACGCCAGTTCCTGCAGCACTACCGCGTATGCAACATGCTATTCCCGCAAGAAGCCTAATTGAAAAGATGCCCTAACACGTGGAAAATTCGTCGTCCCAACGCTCTTCTTAGGTCATCCAATGACGCTATCAGAAACTTGGACTCGCCCAGCTTCATGTACGGCCTCTGAAAATAATGCAGAACCGTTATGGTTTTGAGAAGCTGTGAGAAATGCTGAAAATCCCGCATGTCCCGGCTAATCTGAGCTGAGGTGCAAATCTCAGTCACTGAGCAACCCTGCACTCTCTTCCTAACTATCCACTTTTTCAGCCGATCTAAGTCTCCTTCCATGCTCTCTCCACTCTCACAGTTTTATTCTCGTAAGAGTGTAAGGCATTTTCTAGACAGAACACCAAAGACAATACGACCAAAACTTAAATATCTTATTGCCCTACGCGTATGCGGATGGCTATGGCTTTGATTTTTGCCGAGGACCTTTCGAAAAGCTATGGCAGGGTGCGGGCCGTTGACGGTTTGAGTTTGACGCTCAATGAGGGTTCGGTGACAGGATTGATTGGCCCCAACGGAGCTGGGAAAACTACGACCATCAAGATGGTTCTGGGCCTGCTTAGGCCGGACAAAGGGTGTGTTGAGGTTTTCGGTCAAGACCCATGGGACAATCCTCGAATACGTCCTCTGGTCGGAGTGGTTTACGAGGAAGCCTTCTTTCCATCGCATCAAGGAACGTTGGATTATCTGGAAAAAGTGTGCAGAATCTTCGGCATGCCCGAGTCTCGAGCGGCAGAGGTTCTCAGGCTAGTTGATCTGCAAGACGCGAGTGACCGTTCGATCAGGGCTCTCTCCGCGGGTATGCTGCAGAGATTTGCTATTGCCCATGCGCTTGTTCATCATCCGCAGCTGGTCGTTGCTGACGAGATGACGACCAACCTTGATCCTCAAGCCAGAAGCTCTCTGCTCGAGATCATTCTTCAATTGCGTAATGATGAAAGAGTGGCGTTTCTTTTGTCTTCTCATATTCTTCCCGAGCTGAGTCGGGTCTGCGACTCTGTTGCCATCATCAATCAGGGCAAGGTTTGGGCGTCTGGGAAGCTGGTTGAACTGTACGAGAAATTCGCGGCTGGAACGGTTAGGGTTTCAACCGACAAGCCTGAAGAACTGGCTGCTGAAATAGCAAGGCTCCCCTATGTGAAGAAGGTTGAATCGGACATCAGGGGAGTCTCGGTTCGGGTCGAGCAGGAGAGCGAGGAGAAATTCTATGAGGATGCTCTGAGGCTGGCTAAGAAAGTTGGAGCAAGGATTCAGGGGATCGAGACTGGTGCTGCCTCTCTTGAGGAGCTCTACAGAGTGGCGGTGGGCGGAAACAGGGGGAGTGAAGTTTCATGACTACTGGAAAAGGCAGTCCGTTTTTGGAGATTCTTGCTTTAGCCCTAAACGAGGACTATAGGTTCCCGATCCTTGAGGTTTTCGCGTTCCTCTACGTCTTGGGCACTTTTGCGTTTGCGAGTTTTTCGTCGGCGACATCGACAAATGTTACGAGTGAATATGTGGCTTACACTGTGACGTCTTCTTTGCTGGGTGCGCTTGTCTTCATATTCATGATATTGGTCTTCAAGAACGTCGCTTATGGACTGGGAAGTGACATCGAAAAAGGAATCATTCAGACATACTTTTCGTATCCCCTCAAGAGACGCTCTATTCTCTCGGCAAAGCTTCTTTCAGCCTTAGGAGTATCCCTTGCCCTCTTCCTGGGTGTTCAGATTTCATCGCTGTACATACTCGCTCCGGACATTGTCGCACCGTATTTTGGCACGGTCCTATTGACTTACGCCGCGAGTTTGAGCTATCCGCTGCTGATTGCCGGTCTCATCCTGCTGGTGGCGCTGATCCTTAAGAGAGGCGGTTTAGCGCTCGTCTTGGGCATCGTGTTCTACTTTGCGCTTGGAATCATCCAGAATCTTGTCATGTCCATAAGCCTTGCCACGAACTCAGCCTTGGGTCTTCAAATCATGTCCCTGTTTTCTCCAAACCTAGCGCTGAACCTGTACTACCAGTTCTCTGGGTACCCGCCTGGGAGTGGACCTTGGATTCCGTCCTTCACAGATGCTCTCATCTACATTGGAGCCAGCTACGCGATCGTTCTTTCCGCCTTTCTCCTAGGATATTTCTACTTCAGCAGGAGAATGAACCTATGAAGCGGTGGTCAGTCATTCTCAGCCGTGTCGGCACAACCGTTTTTGCCATCGGTTTAGCCTTTTTTCTCGTTTCGCTCATCCCTCCCACGCCAACAGGGGACTTCATCAGTAGTGGGTATGTCAGCAAAACTTGGGTAACATTCTACGAAGGTGTCTTGACGCCACAGCAAAGGCTCCGTTCGACTTTTACGGCAAACGGTACTGTCAACGTCTACATACTCGAAGTGACCCCCAGAACAGTCTACGATTGGATAAGCGAACACCATCCAGTGCCGGTTGATTATTCGAATGTCACGTATTTTGACCAGTATCTGGACTCAAACCCGACATCGGTAGCTTGGCAAGACGAGATTCGCAATCAGACGATCACCTACGAGTATACTCCGACGAAAACGGTCAACATTACATCGGCCGTTTCCGGTCATGGTCCCGACGTCGTGAGCACGAACTATGAGTGTTCTCTACTGCGTAGCGTGGCTCCGACTTCAAAGGTACAGGTTCTGTCCGAAATTGCAATCTCAATAGGAATCGTATTCACCTTACCATGGCTGAGCAAACTGCTGAGAGCCAAGAAAAGACGAGAAGACCGAGCTACCACGCCGAGAGAAGAAAGCGGACTCAGATGATATTCGAAACGATCTAAGGATGTACACTGCCAATTTTTGTTACAGAAATTCGGTGACGCAAAAATCGAATAGGAAAAGGGGTAAATGAAATACTGAAAATCAGGTAAAATACTTCTTGAACCATAAAAAGAGGGAGATTGAAAGGGGGATCAATATCATGCTTCTTCACGGTATTGTTTCAATGGATCTGTATGCTCTGTACGTTTGAGAGGACGGGTCATCATTTTTCACATATATATGAAATTCTTGCCCGTAGCCTATGAGCGATAGATCATTTCCTGGTATACCATTGGTCTGCTCAAAATGGAAAACTCTCTTCTACACTTGATGGGTTATTAGGCTGTTTTGCACGACATAAAGCTTCATGAGCGTATATTGGGCTTCATCCCCACCATAGAGACCTAGTGACAAGGCGAAGCTAAGCTTACCTGAGTAACTATAACTCCAATCTACATAGGCATATGCATTGAGAGTCACATTGGTGTCATCTATGGGATCGCCTCCAACGTATGCCGCGTAAGGATACTGTTTCGGGTTTTCATTTTTCTGCGCCACCTGTTTGATATATGCGTGCACATCTGGTTCACTGGCAAGTTCCTTGAGGAAATCTCTGAGAGTCAGACCAATCCGCATCTCGCCCATATCAATTATGCCCTTTCCAGCTACGTTGTAACGAAGTACCCAGTGTTCTAAGGATATGCATTCTCCAACGTCAGGCACATGTGTAATGTATTTGCCAATGTCATTCCTTACAAGCTGTTCCAAGTCTTCACTAGATCCAGCTTCAGTCGACAGAAATGAACGTGTTGCCAACAAAGCTACAATCAACGTCAAAAGAAGGACAGCCATCATAATGATGGTAATAGATTTCTTCAACTTCTTTTTACCTCCTGAGACAAATGGTGGGTATATCTGCTATTTATAGATATAATGGCGAAAGCTGAGAAACAAGTTGTAGAGGGCAAAAAGCTTGACTTGGAATATTTAAAAAAGAGCATGAGTGCTGTTCTAGATAAGTTTGATATTCAGGCACTTTCTCAATCAGAATTGGTAGATAGAGCAAAATCAGTTATTGACGAATTGAGAAGACGTGGCCTTAAGGTGGGTCTAATAACAAATTCTGGTCGTGTTGGAGTTAAGATGGCTCTTGAAAAGCTTGCTTTAAGCAGTTGTTTTGATGTGATAGTAACTAGGAATGATGTGGAAAGAATCAAACCAAGTGGAGAAAGCGTTCGAAAAGCTTTGTCTACTCTGGGGTATGCTCCAAAGGAGGTTGCATATGTCGGAGATAGCTGGGCAGATGTGGTGGCTGCAAAGGATGCAGGTGTTATGGCTATTGCAATCGTAGTCTCCAGAAGAAAACGGTTGAAGCATCAAACTGGTCGTTAACATATGAGTTGATGATAAACATGCGAGATAACCGAAAAAAATTAGGGATTTCGGGAGAATCCCCCAGATGAACGCCAACACGGTGCTGCGTCCTGCAAAAATAAGAAAATATTTTTTGTTGCAACCTCCAGAACGCCGAATCCGTCTCAGCACCATGCTATTGCGAGAAATCTTAACCAATACGGTCATCCCCCTTTTTCCATCCGAAGCTGAAAAATACGGCGGGATACCCTATTTTTACTCTTAGATCTGAAAGTAAAAATGGCCTACCCTCTACCCATGTTCATGGGTAGGCCTTTCTGAACGGTTTAGGCTTAAGGCTTTTCACTGTAAAAACCTTAACGATCCCAAAAAGCTGGTATCTGAAAACCGAGCATCTGAAAAGTAGATACCTGAAAAATCAGGTTGATAGGCTTTTTTGTGCGGAAACCCTCAGCGGCTCCCTTCAAGCTGGATCCTGTTGAAAAGCACAGAAAAAGAGCTCATAAACAATGTTTACACATGAATCCCCCTTTATATAGGGTCACAGGGTGTCCATGGTTGCCGAGAAAAGACAAACGAATTTTCCCTATGACGTATGCATGCACTGAAGATTCACTGAAGAAACTTGGGAAGAAAGCAGCTACAAAATTCCAGAATCCGGTATTGCTGACCATCAGCTTCAGGTCATACCGTCACTGGGGCGGTTCAATGCTGGCTCACTACACCAAAGGTAACGTTCTCGTGATAAAGAAAATGCTGAGGCACAAGAGCATACAGAATATGATGAAGTATATCCACACGATAGAATTCAAAGAGGAAGACTTCGAAGAAACGGTAGCCACCACACCCGAAGAGGTAAGACAACTGGGCAAAGCTGGCTGGGTAAAGTATGATGAAATGATGGTAAACGGGACTCAGATGCATTTCTATCGCAAGCCTAAGCGGTTCGGAGGTTTGAAAAATGCTCTCTAATAAATTAAATCTCTTGGGGATAAACCCTTAATAGAGAGATGTTCGACTTTCTTAACACTGCCGTAGAGGCTGTCAGTAATGGCAAAGTTCAAGGTTATTGTTTCAGACCCGACAGAGGGAACTTCAAAAATAGTTGAACTTGAAGAAGCAAGAGCTGCCCCGTTGATCGGCAAGAAGATAGGCGAAGTAATAGACGGAACAGTCGTAGACCTTGCAGGCCAGAAAGTCCAAGTGACTGGCGGCTCAGACAAAGACGGCTTTCCAATGAGACCAAGCGTCCACGGCGGAGTCCGCAGAAGAATCGTCTTGGCAGGAGGAGTCGGCTTCAACCCCACGAATGAAGGAATGAGAAGACGCAAAACAATCCGCGGAAACGTCATAACAGACGAAATCGTACAAATCAACATGAAGATCGTGGGAAAGCCAGAACCGACAAAAGAAGAAAAGAAAGCCAAAGCAAAAAAGAAGAAGAAGCCTCCAGCAGAAAATGAAGCCAAGACAGAAGGAAAGCCTGCAACTGAAAACCAGAAAGCAAACATTTAGTCTCTGCTGGTCCTAGCAGTTACCAACGCTAGACCAAAAATACTCTCTCGGATATTGGTGAACCACGAACCCTATATCGCGCGTATATGCCCTGCCGTCTTCGTTCTTATTAGCTGCAAGGTTCCAGTCTAAATGTCATGCGCGTGAGTCGAAAGCGCCAAACATGGGTTGATGTCATTCATGTCAACCTTTCCATCACTGTTTATGTCTCCATGTTTCCTGACCGTAACAGCTACACGCACCCGTCCTAGCTCCCCCAGTTCGTGTGTCAGAAGCTGAGGCCAGCGTCGTGATATCTGCCAAAATCAGTACGAGTGCGAGCGCTAAAGCACGAATAATCGAAGCTGCCCAATGTTCATAATCCCAAAATTGTCATATAACCACTTCTGCCTATCAGAAGTACACTTTCTGAACATCTCAAAGCGAATCGCTGACTGCGCTGGTTTAAGCAACCATCGTTGAGACAACTTATAACATCTCAAGTGCACTAATTAATTTATATACACATTGGCACAAGAGCATTTGGAAGGTTCTAACATGGCAGAAGGTAATCTTTTGGGAGGGGCGTTCGTCGGCTTTGTCGTCACATTTCTTCTCGCATGGCTCTTTCCCGGGATTGGCTCTGTGATCGGTCATCTGGTCGGCGGGTTTGTCGCCGGACTGGTGGCAAGAGGAATAATGAGAGGAGCACTGGCCGGATTTCTGAGTGGAGTCTTCGGCGGAATAATCTTGGCCATTCTGATAGCGATAGGCGGGGGCTTGATTGGTGGAATGCTGGGTGGCATCATCGGAGGGCTAGTCGTCGGATTAGTAGGACTGATCGGAGGAATAATTGCAGCAATAGTGGTAGGATTAGTAGGCGGGATAATATCAGCTGTTGGCGGATTAATAGGTGGGGCACTAAGAGGTAGGGAAGCTAGGCCTTAAGAAGTACATTTTTCTACATTGTCTGCTGCCAAGCATATTTGAGGCAATCGTTGAAAGATTGCATGTACTTAAAGGCGACACGCTTATTATGGGCTTGGATGACAGTACAATGAGAATCTCGACTTTCACAATAACAGAGGAAATATGGGAATGAGTAAAGAGAACATAGAAAAGTCCGCAGCTTTGCCTCGTCAACCAGAGGTCAATATTGGAACGATTGGTCATGTTGACCACGGCAAAACAACTTTGGTGCAAGCATTAACTGGAGTCTGGGCATCAAGACACAGCGAAGAACTGAAGAGAGGCATCACGATCAAACTAGGCTACGCAGACATGCCCGTCTACAAATGCCCAAAATGTGAACCGCCGAAAAACCTTTCGACGAAATCAATCTGCCCAGCATGCGGGT
>Ga0315268_10006985_pt1 | contig 11955 bp, 19 predicted proteins | sample C1_top_MG_FD_204535 | JGI IMG/M metagenome (GOLD analysis project Ga0315268, IMG submission 204535) | Sediment microbial communities from Yellowstone Lake, YNP, Wyoming, USA - C1_top | ecosystem: Environmental > Aquatic > Freshwater > Lake > Sediment | place: USA: Wyoming | collected 2017-08-01 | reverse complement strand
CATGTTCAGGGCATTTCATGATGATTTCCTTCCTTTGGTGATCGTGATCACTTTGATGAAGTCCGGGTACTCTACGAAGATTACGACGAGAGTCCCTTTTCCTGTTCGTTTGCTGGCAGACCATTTCGTCTTGCTCAACCGAATCCTTTTCTCGTAACGAACAACATCTGAAATGGTATCCGGGGTCACTTTTAGCGATACGTAACGTCTCGTGGCATGCTTCGTTAGCAGGACCCGCTTTTCCGACAATACCGCTCATGCCAACAATAGCGATGGCGTGCGAAAATAAACATTACGTATAAAGTACGTATGGTGCGGGGGAGGGGATTCGAACCCCTGAACCCTTACGGGACATATCATCAAAATTGCCAAGAAGGCATCCAAGATCATAACAGCTTCCTGATAGCATCAGTTGTGGACCAGACCTGAATTACGCCTTCCTTTGCTATTCGTTTGAAATGGCGGTAATTGGTTACCAGGACGGCGCCTGTTTGGAGGCATGCGGCCGCGTGTAGTATGTCCGCTTTATCGGGCGTCTTGACATACGCCTTGCAAATAGCCCTACAGTTATCAAGTACGCTAACAAGAGATGTTTTTCCGACGAGCGTTGCGATTATTGCGGCGGCTGTCGGAGACTTTAGAAATTCTACGTAACGTACCATTTCCTCCAACAGAAGCTCGTCTGCTACAAGCCTGATGCGTGGGTCCTGGATGATTTTTGTCAGAAGTTTGAGTGTGCCCGTTTCTTTTCGCGGGTTCTTTATCGCGGCGACAAGCACATTGGTATCAAGCAAGAAGGTCCGGGTACCGCGTTCTGATCTTCCTGTTAATGTCTTTCCTGACAACCTTGACGATTGCATCGATATCTGTTCCAGCTAACTCTTGTTCCAACCTGCGTGCGATCTCATCCACGTCCAGTTTCTGCAGCAGTAGTTGCCCTTTCCCACGCTTTGCTAGTATGAACTTCGTCCCGCTCTTGATCTTGAGTTCCTGTCGCAGGCTTTTGGGGATGACGATTCGTCCTGAGACGTCCGCTTCGACAACCTGTGCCATCTCTACCATCCAACAGCACTAATGGTAAAATGGCATATAACTATTTCACAAGCCCCTCAACCGCGATCGAGGGTTGCAGCCGCGCCTGCTCGAAAAACAAGCGACCGGACGAGAAATACTCCGCCTGTTTGCTCTTGAATGCGTTCAACATATGTTGACTGGTGCAGGGGAGGGGATCTCAACCCCGATTTACCGGTAAATCAAACTGTGCCGTCATGTTCAGGGAACCTACGATAACTGGTAGCCTAACTAAGTTACGGACAAGCGTGCCCAAGTGGCTGTTCAGTGCGTACACGTTCGTGAAGATATGTAGGCTCACAAAATCGCGCCTGAGGCAGCTCAGGATCTTTCGTCGATAATTGTAAGAAGGTTAGCCACGTTTCCGATTTGCATCTTGAGAACTCATGTTTTCAGCTGTTTCTCTTCCTCTTGAGCTTTCATGATTTCTGAGATTCTTCGGGTGCACTCTTCTTCGTCAATTAACTCGAGGTTCGCTTTGCGCTGCTTGAGTATTCTCTCAACGGCAAGTTTGATCTCTACTGGGAATATCCATTTGGTTAACGGATATTGAAGCTCCTCGCGATCATCCGCCAAGGCAGAGAAGGCGATTAATGCCCACCAGCTGCCTCGTTTACCTTTGCCGTATCCTAGATCTCTCCGATATGTGAAGAGAACCAGTTTGTTCCCTTCAATGTATCCAAAAGCCATTCTGAATTAACCTGATCGTGGTGATGCGGCCAAGCTTAGGTTAGCTTGTCGGTTCGCACGTGGCGTTTCATCGAGACAGACTGCGCCATCTCAACAAGCCTCCTGAGATCGTCAAATCGCTGAATGCTGGATTTCGACATGGCAGTTTCGTGTTGCGTTTCAAAGGTTTTCGCGTGCCCATTTTTGGAAACTGACGAACTTCGGATCTTTTGTGAGGTCTTCTAGGAGACGTCGCACACCGGGAACGCCATCAAATCCTCTATCTGAGCTGTAAATTGTATCGATGTGGGCCCTTGTCATGATCGCTAGGTTAACGCAATCTAGGTAGCCTAGCGCATAACCGCCCAAACGGCTTTCCGCCTCCAGTTCGTCATCCAAAGTTGGGCACTCGATCGTTAGCGATGTGTATGCCTTGATGGCGTCCAGAAAATCTGGAAGTCTGGAACGTTTGTATCTGGAGAGCCATAAGGCTACCTCATCTTTGACGAGACTGGATGTCAGCGCAGCCTCGCCGTGCTCTATTCTGTATAGAACAAAGCCCGACCCCGACACTTCCGGTTTAACGAGGTCCCGCTTCGTGGCCTTAAACCAGTTGATGAAAATTGTTGAATCGAGAAAATTCACTTCGACCTACGCAACTTCATCTTTGTATGTTCAAGGAACAGCTCATCGCCCGATAGATCCCGTGAGACATCGCTTGCAATTCCGAATATTCGCTTTGTTGGATCTTCGATTGTTCGTGGCTTAGAAAGTACCAGCGACCCGCTCTGAACCTTATACTCAAGAACGTCGCCTTTGCGAACCCTTGCCTGCCTCCGGAATTCACGCGGCAGAGTTATTCGGTCCGCGTCGATCACTGCAATGCGTCCCATAGTCTGCCCGTACGTATCTCAGTACGTAAGTACGATATAAACGTATAAAATGGTGCGGAGGAGGCGATTCGAACCCCTGGACCCCTACGGGACAAAACATCGAAATTAGTGTTCAAATTCTGACGCCAAAACAACGAAGGCTATCAACATCGACATGAAGGATGTCTTCAGAGATCTTCGAGAAACTGGCGGTATGACCGTTCTATTTTATGAACCTCGCCAAGCGTACGTTGAGAACGGGACGCATGAAGGCTGAGAAGGTCAGATTCACTAAGCATGCTACCGAGAAATTCGACTTTCTCAGAAAATACGGATTTCATGTCACAGAAGCATACGTCAAAGATACGGTTGTACATCCGCATCGCGTGGATCAAAGAAACGACCAGAACTTGGCTGTCAAGCCGCCAAATGATGAATACGCTCTCCGAGTGGTGTACGAGCGAACTAACGATAATATAGTCGTAATAACGGTCGATCCTCTGAAAAGGAAGAGGTTCAATGTATAGGCTCAGGTATGACGCAGAATCAGACGTGTTACTGGTCGTGGTCTCTAAATCTGGCAAGCTTTCGCACGCGGAGGAAATGGGTGACATCGTCGTCCACCTGAGCGAAGAGGGCGAACCCTTGTTCCTCGAAGTTCTGAATGCTAGCAAGAACATTCCATTGATGGTTCAAGCATTAGCTAAGAAAGAAATCGCTGCTTGATTGCTGGCGCGGGGTAGGGGATTTCAACCCCCCCAATTTACCGGCACATAGGCTATCCACTAGCTGAAATCCTCGCTTGAGTCTTCTTGAGATCAAGGATTTAGACAAGAAAGAGAAGCACTCACGCACAAGCGATTGAGGACTATTGGTTCGTACACGCGAAATTGGAATCGTATACGATAATCGCTGATCTACGTGTGTCCCATTATCCAGTGTGGCTTGTATGGTTCGTCAAGTCGCTTTACGTCATCACTACTGAGCTTAAGATCGATTGCACTCACGGCATCTTCAATGTGTTCTATTTTGGTTGCTCCTATGATTGGGGCTGTGACGCCTTTGTGGAGAAGCCAAGACAAACCAACCTGAGCCACTGGTACATCCTTCTCCTTAGCGACCTCTTCTGCGCGTTCGAGTACATCGAAGTCTTCGGGTCTAAAGAAACGTTCAGCGAACAGTTTGTCCGACCTGTATCGGAGTGAGTTGGGTGTTTCTGCTCGACGATACTTGCCCGTTAAGAACCCTCGTGCGAGGGGGCTCCAAGGTATCAAGCCGACGCCTTCTTCGCGGCACAGCGGAATCATTTCGCGCTCTTCTTCGCGGTAGCATAAGTTGTAGTGGTTCTGCATAGTGACGAAACGTTCTATGCCGAGAAGATCGCTAATGAAGAGAGCCTTAGCGAATTGCCATGCCCACATACTTGAAGCACCAATGTACCGCACTTTCCCTTGGTGGACTAGATCGTTGAGGGTGTGGAGTGTCTCTTCGATCGGAGCCTCGTAGTCCCATCGATGTATCTGGTAAAGGTCAACATGGTCGGTTTGAAGCCGCTTCAGAGAACCGTTAATCTGTTTCATTACGTGCAGTCGAGAAAGGCCTCTTTCGTTGGGTTTGTCACCCATTTCCCCGTGAACCTTTGTTGCTATGATGACTTCGTCTCGGCGGTCTCTCAACAGTTCACCTATGATCTCTTCTGAACGCCCCGTCGAGTAGACGTTCGCTGTATCGAAGAAATTGATACCCAAGTCCAGGGCGCGCTTAACGATTGGGCGAGCCCTATCGATTTCGATCATCCACTCGCTGGCGTTTCCAAAAGACATGCAACCTAAGCAGATACGTGAGACCTGTACCCCCGCCTTTCCTAGACGAATATATTGCATGCTCATTTGCTGAGCAGCCATGAAGTTAAGAATATCTACGAGCCTAGCCGAGCGATCCGCGACGAATTCTGATTATGGGAACAAGAAGCTCAGAGTAATCTGCTCTTGAGTGGATTTTGACCCTGCTAGGTCCATGCCTGACTCATAACCCGTCTTCCGAATGTGTGAATAATGCGATAATTTGTATTGGAATCTGGTGCAGATAATGAGTAGCGCGCTAGAGCTGATCGGGAACACTCCCATGGTTAGGCTGGGGAGGGTGGCCTCAGATGTCGATGCAAATGTCTATGCGAAGTGTGAATTTTTCAACCCAAGCGGCAGTATCAAGGACAGAATGGCCTTGAGAATGGTCAGGAAGCGGAGAGGAAGGGAGAACTGAGGAAAGGTGGGATAATTGTTGACGCGACGAGTGGCAACACAGGTCCGGCATTATCCTTTGTATGGTCCATGAAAGGCTACGAAGTGAAATTACTCATCCCATCCAAATGGGCAGGCGAATACAACCCGGAAAACAGAATCAGAATAATGAAGTGTTTTGGAGCAGAGGTTGAAGCGTTCTCGACAACAGGACACGAAAGGCTTCTTGACGGCCTCTCCCCTAGCGAGGCATCAGCCGCCGTGTTCGCAATCGGTATGAAGAAATGCTATGACTTGGAAAGAAGTGATCCATTGATTTGGTGGGCTAACCAAAGCGACAACCCGGAAAACGCTCAAGCCCATAAGGAGACTACTGGAAGAGAAATCCTCGAACAGCTGGATAACAAGGTCGATGCTTGGGTAGCTTCAATCGGAACCGGTGGCACCATACTCGGAGTAGCCGAAGCGTTGCGAGAGAAGATTGGGCATGTTAAAGTCGTAGGTCTGGAGCCTGAGGATGCCCGAGTTACAGAGTGGTATAGATCTGGCTCAATGAAAAAGTACCGAGCAGCTGTCGGGCTACCACCGTCGAAGTCTTTGGTAGAGGTGATGTTGGAGAAAGGCCTGCCTGACGAGGTTTTGACGGTCAAAGATAATGATACCAGGGAGACCATGAACCGATTATGTCGTGAGGAAGGGTTGTTCTGCGGCATGTCTTCCGGAGCGAATGTTTACGCTGCTCTGAGGATTGCCAAGAAACTAGGCAGAGGCACGAAAGTAGTGACCGTCCTAGTAGATAGAAGAGAACGCTACTTCCCAGAGTATCCGCGTGAACATTATGTGGTCTAACGGACGGGCAGCGGATTTTGATCCCAATTTACCGGTGCATTTGAGCCATGACGGGGCGCAGGTTCAAACCCCGCCCGAGGCTCCAAGCAGATTCCCAGCTTGAGAGGAGTTCATCTACGCATGACGAAGCGCGCGGTCCAGTGGAGCACATGAATTCTAATCAGTCGCCGGAATGGCACGTGGGCACTTATGACGAAACTTTTCTCTGTCTCTCGGAGAAGTGCAGAACTGTTAGACCGATGATCTTGTTGCCCTTGTAGCGAACTAGAACATCGTTATCAGTTAACTCCGAATCGTCAGCAACAGTATCTGGACTGAAAGCAATGTACAGAGCATCGCCTTTCTTATCGTATTCAACATCGATCTTCTCCGGAGTAAGTCTCACTTGTTCTGTCTTTGCCATAGTACAGTTCTCTTCCTCACCAATTTCAAGCGGTCTGATGTTAAAAACGCTGTGATAACCAAGTGTTTGTCCTCACGGTAAACGACCACCATGTCCTTGGCACCTGGTGGGGTTCTCTCATAGTGTTTGACTGCCAGCAGTTCTTTGCCATGCCCCAAAAGCACTAGGTCAGGTGACGTTATTGTATCTGATATCAGCGTCTCCATTCCGCTAAGTTCACCGTGTTTGCGAAGTATCCTTTCGAGCACATCTCCATAAAGCCGAACTTGAGTACCCGAGATCGTTGTTGCTGCTCGGTAACTCACAGCTAGTTCTCCTAATGCTCTTCGTATTGCGAAGGCCCATGTGAAATTAAGCTTCGCTTCTCAGTTACGGCTTGAATGTTGCTTGTCGTTGGCTCATTTTCAGCTGGATTCAAGCCGAAGGCTTGCTTGGTTGACGGTTCTAAACGCAGATTTGAAGCTAGCCGAGGCTCCAAAACCCATGGAAGGTAAGCGGGCTCTGGTTCGTATCGACTCGGCGCTCGGTTTAACGCTAATAGCTGCGAGAATGAGGAGTTAATTCAGGTCATCGACGAGGACTTAGTGCCCTTGTATGGAAGGCAATCTCCCAGATCAAAATCGCTTGGTTGAAGCATTGCCTATGCAAGGTGCCTTGCATTTCTTCTCCCAAATCCCAGTTGGGTGATGTGAATCCAACCTTCTTTGCACATTCAATCATTCTAGGATTCTTATGAGTAATCTGCAATCTCATCACGCTGGGTTTTCCTTGGATGGGCTTCTTGCAGGAGACGCAATATGCTTTGGATTTCACTTTGGTCTTCTGGCGGCTTTCTCTCCTAGACATCTTCAAACACCTCCTTTGCTGTTGACGTCAAATGATTTCTCAAGTTTCGCCACAATCTGCTCGTATTTGTTATGGAAATCTGAACCGAATCTCGTTTCTACTTCATTGAAATTCCTTGTGAGGCCCTCTAGCTCTGGCTTGGGTAGAACCTTCTCGGTCATGGGGAAGAGAAGGTAGTCTTCTCTCCAAATGTGATCCGTGTACAAATCCATGGCACCTTTGATTGTCGCAGAGATCGTTGCCTTTGCCATTGAATCGCCGCTGGCGTATTTCTCGATCGCATCATTCAGAGCGGTCATAAGCGCCCTCCCCTGTTTGTGCTCGCTTGTGAGCGTGCCAATCGGGCACCCTTGCGAACGGACCCCATTCCTTTCCAATATCGGAAAGAGCACGTCCTCCTCTTTCGCATGGTGGCCCTTGTCAGCAAAGGCTCGGAAGAAATCTACAACCTCTATCAGAGTCGCAGTATCCACATCTCCGCCACTTTCAAGACGTTTATGCATAGCAGTGAGTACCTTCACCATTCGCAGGATTACCTTATGCTCTTCCTCCAACACCTGGATAGCAGACAAGGCACAAATTCACCTTGACTGCGTCGGGGTTGCTGTGAACGTCCTGAGCTTTTCTCGCAATGCAGCAAAATCCTTCTTGGTCGAAAATTGGTTGTCCTCAGTCATCATCCCGCCCTCAACCGGGCAATACTCGAGAGCATAAGTTGCGGCGGCTACAAGGAATTCAAGTTCTTCATTATTCACGTCCAGCCTATTGACGGATTTAACTGCAACAGCCTGAAGTTTCTTGAGTAATGCCTCGAAGGACTCCTTGGTCGAGAAGTGTCCAGCCTCCGTCATGATTCCTCCTTCAACTGGGCAATTCTCAAGAGCGTAAGCGACGTTCGCTTTAGCCAACCTCAACTCCTTGTCGGTCAGTTCTATCGCCGTCATTTCCCTCACACACGACCATCAATCACGGTCAGCCCACTATAAGGCATGACCCCGAACGTACTTGGCAAAACTAGGTTTGTTGGGAACTCGACAGTAATTTCACCAAAATCGAGCATTGTAATCCAAAACGTTAACTGAAGCCCGCTCGCTAGACTCACCCCGTGGGGTTATTTTGCCTCTGAAGATTCCTGAAGCTATGCAGCTGGAGCATGAGGAGCTCCACGAGGAATTGCGAAAAGCTACTAGAATGCCAGGCAAGGTTGGCAAGGCAGCAAAGCAAGTGGCGCAGGTTCTCCACCCGCACTTCGAAAGGGAGAACGAACTGGCTTTGCCAGTGATAGGAATAGCAAGGGAACTGGCGGAGGACAAGGCATCCGCAGACTTTCCTAAAGCCTTGGAACTCTCTGAGAAATTCAAAGCGGAATATGCGAGGATGCTTCAAGAGCACGTGGAGATCGTGAAGGCGCTGGATGAGCTTGAGAAGGCTGCGAGGAAAGCCAAGAAGGGGGCTGTGATTGATTTTGTGCGGAAACTGAAGCTTCACGCCAAGACTGAAGAGGACCTGACCTACCCGGCCGTACTGATGGCGGGTAAGCTGGTCAAACCAGATGCCATTCGCAACAGTGCAAGTTAGGCGGCCATATGTCAACACAGATTTGCCCAAAATGTGGGCAACCAGTTCGATACGTCGAGGGACGAATGTATTGCGCTAATTGCGACAAAACAGCGTATGAAGCCACGAGAACCCGCCACTCCCATGAAACGAAATAGGAACGACAATTAGATTCTAGAAGTGTTCTCACCACTTCACACTGACGCCTTTGGATCATTCTTCCGTATCGTTTGGTGCGTCTTCAAGGCCCAAGGAAAGATGTGTTTTTCTTCGGCCTCGAAATGCGAACGAACCAGCTTGTCGAATTCGCAGGGCGTTGATTCAAGCTCTTCAGGCGATGCCATAGCCTTCTTCGAGATTGTTTCAGCCAGCCTATGCATCGTTCTATGCTGCTGGAACACCTTAATGGCATCATCTGCCCCTTTTCGGCCATATGTATCGATGAAAAGCTTCAGCAATACATTCTCTTCGTCAACAATGTGCTGAACGCTTGAGTTGTCAAACTCTCTTGCCAGCTCGGCTCCTCTCGCATAGTCTCTCTTCTTCAAGACGTCGGCAAGTTCTGACAAGCGTTTCCTCTGCTCCTGATGCTCTTGGGACAGGAGCGAAATGAGTTCCTCAAGTTCGAGTGGGCGAGCGACGATTCTCGAGGACAAAGCCTCCGCTTAGCTCGATCTTACCATAATTAAAATCATCTTGAACTTGGTGACTGCTTTGAGTGTATGCGGCTTGTTGGGGGGCATTATGATCATTTCGCCCTCCTTCAGGTTGAAGGCCAAACCAGAAATCTTGATGACCGCTTCCCTCTCTACAACGATGACTAAGGCATCGTATCGTGCTGTATGCTCACTCAATTCCTGGCCCTTATCAAATGCAAAGGCTGTTACAGTACCCCCCGCTTCATCAACTAGAGTCCTGCTCACGACTGCTCTGGTAGGTAACCAGATCTCTGAGTTTCATGACTTGTGCGACGGCCGTTTTTGAGTCAGTCAATTCACAACATACGTCCTGATAGACCGCAGTTTCCCTATGCCGTTGAGCTTGCTTCAGTAACAGCTTGAACCGTCATCGATGGTTTGCGTGGCGCACAGAAGATGCTGAGGATGGTCTTGAAGCCTACTGCTCGTATGATGTTTACTAAGAAGACGGCGTAACCTGACGCTAAGATAACTGCTCCGACGAGGGCTGCATTCATGTATGGTTGGAACGGTCCTAGGCCGTTAATGTAGAGCATACGTCTTAGCATGCCTGCTACTCCAGCGAGCCCCATGCTGAGCCCCATCACAAGGCCCCCAACCGTCCATAGAATGAGTTGGACGTCAGCGAGGCGTTCGTTGAGTTGCTTTCCTGTCAGCATCGGGAACAATGCATAGATGGCTGCAAAGATCGTGAGTCCCAGACCGATTAGGAGTTGTACATGTGCGTGAATTCCCACGATCCATTGAGTGTTATGGAAATATCGGTTAACCGCATAATTGGCCTGTATTATCCCAGCTGTGCCACCGATACCGTAACCCATGATGGAGACAAGAACATACTTCAGGGGAGCCGTGTACTTGACCGGTCTCGCCAACCACAGCGTCATTAGCACTGCGAACATTGTCAACCCCATTGTCACTAGTTCACCCCATGTTACAATTTGACCTTCCATGAGAAGGCCGAGGGGTTGAGGCGTATCAGCCATCATATGATGACCCCAAACTCCCATTGAGACCAATAGATCTGCGAGAATAACTGACCTAACAACGTTCTCACCGTATAGCTTCCGAGTCAGAAGTAATGGAACTATGAGATACCAAGTTGCAGCTGTAAACATCAGAACGTTCCCGTCAGCAATCATATCCAAACCCCACCAAAACACGTTCTTGTATACCAGAGGATCAATCAGCGTTGGACTGAGAGCCATTGAGGGAAGGAGATAGGCAATTCCGTAAGTTGATAGCAGAACGCCGACTCCTCCCATAATCACTGCATTGATTGTAGTGTCAACACAGCCTCTGAATACACCCACAACGAATACTGGAAATGCGAAAACCTTGCTCGCGTAGTCCGGCACCCCACGAATCTTAGCTCTGAGCTTATCTACGTTGAAAGCCGTGACAACCAATTCCCTAGCCACGAAAGCTGGCTTGGGCTGAGAACTAGCTTTCGGACGTAGTGGGAGAAAGATTGTTGCAAACATGTTGAAGAAGAACGCTAAGACGGCTGCGAAGATTAGAATCATACCTACCCCAAACGGAAGAATGCTTACAGGATTCCACCCTACAGCTATGACCGCTACGGGAAGCGGCCAATAGAGAGTGTAGAGCGGAGCATAATGCGTGATGAAAGTAGTTGTCCAAACCGTCATTACGCCCACGATCATTAGCAGAAAGGAAGCGTTCGCAGCCTTCTTGCTGTAAATATCTCGACCCAGCACGAATGGAACAAGGAAGTAGAATGCCCCCATCACCGCCATGTAGGCGAATCCGTAGATCAAGACGAACGGGTGCGCGGTCAACATGGCGTAGAAATGTTGCGGATCTAGTCCTAGCAAGGGCGTATCGAGGTTGTCAACCCTGCCTCGCATCATGGTGCCCTCTACTCCCCCAAGGCCTAAGAAAACTAGAGAAACAACCACGAACCTCAACGTGAGGATTTTCCGTTCGTCCTCGTTCAACACTCAACCCTCCACTTGGATAGCGTTTGGAACGTACATCAACGGGTTTTGTGGGCCGCTGTACTCTGTTGATCGAACATCGTAGAATCCGGGTTGGTCGAAAACCCACATCAAAGTATTCTTGTACGGTTCTGGAACGACTTGCATTTGGAAAACCATAGTCCCATCCTTCCTAAAGACGCCGAACCCGTACGTCACGTCATGAGAAACCACTACAAACTCAACGACCTTCCCGACGGGGATAGTGATGGGTTGTTGTGACATGATGAAATGATGATTGTCAACCTGGATAGTGATCGTCATGACTGGAGTTGACTGCGTCCATAATCCATAGTTCGCGGAAGAAATCAACGGAGAGAGCGTCACAAGGTTTCCCAACAGGACAACGGCAAGGAGAAAGTACAGCCAATTCCGTTCATTCCTATGCATCCCATGCTTTACATCAGCCTCAGTTGGCCCTTCTTTCAAATCGGTATCATGTTTCTTTGGTGCCTTTCGACTGAAAACGTAGAAGAAAAATATGAACGAAATAATCACGGCAAAAAGCGCAAGATAGAAAATTTCAAAGGCATATTGCATCAGCAAGGGCTATCGCCGCAGACCTAGATAGCCCGAATCATTTGTGCCTAAACTTGTTTGAGTCATTACAGTAAAGACTCGTCCTTACCATGTCGATACTCCACAACGTACGGTTGCTGTGAACGATCGACCAACCGAACTGTCTCCTTGAGCTAACGTTGCCTTGACGGTCAGAGTCCGATTGGCTTTAAAGCTAACTCTTAGCTCGAA
>Ga0315268_10006984_pt1 | contig 11955 bp, 11 predicted proteins | sample C1_top_MG_FD_204535 | JGI IMG/M metagenome (GOLD analysis project Ga0315268, IMG submission 204535) | Sediment microbial communities from Yellowstone Lake, YNP, Wyoming, USA - C1_top | ecosystem: Environmental > Aquatic > Freshwater > Lake > Sediment | place: USA: Wyoming | collected 2017-08-01 | reverse complement strand
TCAAGTCGACTCCTCAAAAATGTCTATCCATGTTTTTGTTCTTTGTGTCTTCAAATGCACGTTTAAGATAACCTCTGGTCCAGAAGAACCCTGAATAGAACACATACGGCAACAGAATGAAAGTATCAAGTTTTGAATCTGAATACAAGATTATTCTTCTTAGCCCTGTTCCGACTCTGCCTAACATGAAAAATGGTGAAAACAAAGTTATGAGTCCGAGTCTCATCCAACTGACGTTTTTGTTTTTTGAATGCATATTATAGTGACCTTTTCCGGCTCTTTCCTCTTTTTCCGCAAGTTTCTTCAAGGTCTTGTCAAACATGTGCCTAATCCTTAGATTCGGCTCAAATAACATGATGTATCCATTATTGCGTATTTTCCGCCCAAGAATTATATCTTCTGAAGCGGTTCCCACAGGAAAGAATCTGACTTCTTCCAGTATATGCCTTTTATAACTGCAGTTGCATCCAGGAAGATAGTTCACTAATCTGCTCGGTGCACCTGCAGACCAGCCACCATTTTGTGCGTATGCGATAGTTCTCGCAACCCTGTTTTCTGTGTAGGGGTTTGTTGTTGCGCCACCAACGCCTGCAATATTAGGATTCGTTTTATGTGCGTTAAGCACTTTCTCCACCCAGCCTCTTTCTGAAATGCAGTCAGCATCTATGAACGCTATTATCTCTCCTTTGGACTCCTTGATTCCTTTGTTTCTGGCGCCTCCAAAGTTACCCACCTGTTCCTCAACAAGAAGCTTAACGGGGTATTGCTTCACAACTTCTCTTGTGTTGTCCGTGGAGTTGTTGTCAACAACGATTACTTCAAACTTGCTACTGATCAGTGTTTGGTTCATCAACGATTCAAGACAATCTCCAATAGTATCTTGCATGTTTCGAACTATAATCACAACTGAAACCAATGGATTTGCCAATTGAAACACTTCCTAGCCACTGTTTGTCAAGTATGAGGAACTTTCTTTTTCTGTTTATTATCTTCTACCATTAACTATTGTGTCATATTGAGAAATGGAGAGGACGCCCAAATGTTAGTGGAATAGAAATCAAATGATGAAGTGTTGAAGGCCCAAAGGTCGAACCGGAACTGCCAAAAGAATCCATTCAGATCAGAATCAAATGCAGAGGTCAGATTAAACATAAAGTATGAGCCATCAAGTTTGATTCCATGAATCCTTATCATGGCATCTTCAGCTGTGCTATCAATTTCAAAACTTATATTTCTTGCCCACGTTTCGTTATCAAGAAGAAAGAATCGAAAATCTTCTAACTCTACAGAGGTCGTTGAAACGTTAGATAATGGGGCGCTTTGAAATTTTGTTGTCAACCTGCAATATTCAATGTGTCTCATTGTGTTCTGAACACCCACTGATATAAGATAACTCTGGTTAGATGAAATCGCTAGTACTGGCTCTAAGATAGCTCCATTGGGTCCAATAACCCATACTTGAAAAAAACTCTGCTTTTGAGGAGTAGACATGAAGATATAAACGAATGAAGATATCAGTATTATCGAGCAGACGAAAATAGTCTGTGCTAGTAGCATTTCCTGATCAGCCACTAAGAACATCCCCTACTTTTGGTCTTTTTTTGAGGAACTCGTCATGACGACGTTTGTATATTTTATTTATCGCGTAGAGGCCCACAACACAAATCGAAAAATCGACTACTGCGAAATAGGCTATCGTTGTGTATCGAGCCACATTTGGGCGTTCATTTTCTTTGATTGTCAACTTGATTGCTTCGGCGATTATCTCATTTGAAAGGCTAACTGCTTGCTGCGAAGATTCTATCGAGGTTGAAAACTCTCCTTCATCATATGCAATTCGGGCATTCTCCAAGAAATCTTGGACAATGGTCAGATTTTCTTTCAGAATCGAAACGTCTGCGCCAGCGCTATTTGCTTTCTGCGTTTCCACGAAAGCTTGAATCATCGAGTTATTAGCTTGAAGCAAATTGTCTCTCGCGGAACTTGGATCATCTTGATTAGCCATGCTCCTCTGCATGACTGTAGCAAAGCCCAGAGCAACTGTGACGATGAACAAGACAAAGCAAATTTTCCGCATCAATCTCGCTCTTCCATTCATATTCTTATAATGTTGGTCGCAAACCTTTTGTTTTTCTGTATTCTTGTAGAACGAATGCACGCAAATGTTTATATTAAAAGCGACATGATTATCAATAGCGTACCATGATCAATTGATATAAGGCAATAATGATCCACTTATTGGTGAACTTCGAATGAAATGGCCAAAGGTTGCGATTGCTTTCGCTCTTTTTTTAGTGCTAAGTTCTGCTATGCTGGCACAAGGTCTTCTGACAGGTTCGACGACAATCCAATCATCTGGAACAATCGGTATTCCCTCTCTGAGCAGGCTGCACACTGAGGGGCGATACGTGAAGGATGAGAGCGGAAATGTTGTTCTACTCAGGGGAGCTTGTACCCCTCAGGGAGGCGACAAAGAAGATTTTTGGGCTGGAAGCCACCAACTTGAGGAGGCTGACTTTGCAATTATGAAATCGTGGAATGCCAATGTCGTTAGGTTCACATTCAATGGCCCATCGTTTAACGACTACTCGCCAAGCATAGACACTTGGGTTAACAGAGCTGAAGCTAACAGCTTGTACATAATTCTCGACATGCATCGCTGGGATGGAAATATAGGAGACTGCCCTCCAAATGTGAACGATTGGATAACGATGTGGACGAATCTGGCGAATAGATATAAAGCGAGAAGCCATGTGCTTTTTGAGCTGTTTAATGAGCCAGCTACGTGGACTTTCAGCCAGTGGCGAAGTAATGCACAACAAGCAGTCAATGCGATTAGAGGTACAGGTGCAAGCAATATCATTCTTGTTGATGGTTGGAATTGGGCAAATGAACTGAACAGTTTTACTCAAAATGGCTATCTGAATGGAAGTAACCTCATTTACACAGTACACCTCTACAAGAACTGTTACGGTCAAACGCCTCCTGCAGACCATGACGGCCTGCAGAGTTATTGGAGAAACCGTGGCTGGTTCTATCCGATCGAGAACAATATTGCCCCAGTTCTTTATGGAGAATTCAATATTCAAAATAGTTGGAGCGGCGACCCGAATTACCCAGATGAAGCGACAGCACGAGACGAACGTAACTGGATGAATATGTCGATTCAATTGGCAGAGGAGTGGGGTATTAGCTATACAGCTTGGGGTTGGGTTGGGTATGAATCGTGGGCTTGGGACCATGAATACTTGCTTTTAGGTGACTGGATTACACCTGCACCGTCGGGCCAAATCCTTCAGACTCATCTTAAGAGCTAGTTCTGTAACGACTCCATAGAATTCAATCGAATGTTCTTCCAACGGCATGTACTACTGAGGATTTCCACTCCCGTCGGATTTCGGTTCATACGTTCGAAAGTAGATTTCAATCGTGTTTGGAGAACTGAAAGACTCTGTATCAAGTGAAACGCTTTTGTGCGTTGCCCTTGATATTATACATGCAAGTGAGCCACAGATTGGGCACAATAATCTCCTGCAGCTGCTTGGATTACTACTATCTAGTTGTCTGCATAAATCTTGAAATATAAAATCTGTCATTCTTACATGAATTAGGTCATCCTTTCTTGACATAGAGAATCCGCTTGCGAGTTCGAATTCTTCTGTTAACATCTTTGATAGGAATTCTGTGAGGACATCAAACTCCACCGAAAACAGGTCAACAGGAGATTTTTTCTCGATTAGAAATGCAAGATCCAGACCGAGTGGAGTAAAGGACGTTGTTTCTACCATTCTAGCGCGTGTGCTTCCGGAGATCTGGAGAGACGGATTATCACCTATTGTCGCTGGAGGATCAATAATGGCAAAGTTATCATAACCAAAGCGTGATAAGAGAGAGTCACACATGGTCATCAGACCGGCCATGTGAATATTCGCTACGTCGACTTCCACAACTTTTCGTGTGGTTGCCAAAAGAAGCATTATTCCCCATATCGCCAGCCCAAGTGCTGCAAGAACCAAGCTAATTGAGTTAAGAATTGTCGAAGCAATTCCTATGAATCCAGCTGAGATAAACATGACGAGTGCTATTAGGTTTTTTTTGTGCTTAGAGAAGCCTTTCAAAAATCGTGCTGCACGACCAAAAAAAGGTATGTTTCTCACCTCCAGATAATACACTTTGGTAATGGAATCATAAGCTACGAGAAATGTACTCGATTATAATTGCGTAAGTGGCAATTATGGTGAAGATCGTTCCGCAAAAAACAGTTAGGAATTTGAACACACGAGTGTCCATAGGCATTCTGTTCCTGAGTGAATATCTGATCAGGACATAATTGATGTAGCTAATAAAGAAAAAGAAAAACGAGAAAACCAGGATTGTAGGAGTATCTATTGAGATTTCTGTTTACCTCCTAATCGCGACTGCCGCTTCTCCGTTGCTGTAGCTTACGCTGCAATTGCTTAAGAAACTATCCACTGAAAATTCTTTATTCCCTTCCCAATACCACAGACCGTATTTCAAATTGTAGTAATGAAGTACAAAGTGGGTGTTAGTGCTATTAACTGGGTTTCCGTTTGGGGTGGCAAATGTAATTCTGTAGTGTGCATAGAACCATGATTCAATGAAGTCTGTATAAAATATTGAGCCTTTGTTAGCATGCTGATCCAGCCAGATAGATGCAGTAAACTCCGGAATTCTAATAATTCTTTGAATAACGCCAACCTTAGGATCAATTAGCTCCTCTGGTCTATACAGCATGTACCTTTGATAGGCTGGAAGAAGCATGTTCAAGGGAAGATTAAACAACAGAAATAGAATTGCCAGAATCTTTAATTTCCTATTCATAAGCATAAGGGGGATAGCTATGAAGCCTACAAAGAAAGGAGCCCCCATTACGTATATTCTATCAAGATAAAGCCCAAGTGCGCGACTTCCAGCTACAACCCAAAAGGCCATAGCAGTAAGCATGACCATGCCCCCTCCTAGCCAAGGCATATGCCTTGATCGCTTTGGCATCTTGAACAACATGTAGAGGAAGCCAACAGGGATCATTAACGCAGTGGCATCAAACCAGAATCCCACAATAGGGCCGGCGGGATTGTTCAAAATCCATGAAGACTGCGAGACACTTGATCCTAAGGTTACTGCCGCAGTAGGCGAAAGTAGGTAGAGTTCATCGTGTATATCAATAAGAAATGAGGTCAAATTCGTGAAATATATCCAAAAACCTGTAGTGACAATGAAAAAAGTGAGAAAAACGGCGTTAATGATTGGTTTCTCCATCTTAAGATTGATGACTTTGATCCATAGCAAAAGTTTCTTTGGAAGCACTCCAACCAGAAAACACAGGGTAAAAATACCAAAGATCATAATGATACTCCAATAATTCAGCGTATAATGACTTGTCACAATACCAAACATTGAGAAAGTGAGCAAGATGGCATAAGCCAAACCGTTTGACTTTGTCTTGTGAAGTCTCACCAATAGAAAGATTGTCAGAATAAGGAATATTTCCGCAACTCCTTGGCGAATAAGAAAGGTAAGCAGATTGAAATTGAAATATAGCTGAGAGAATATAAGTGCTGAAAGAGCTGCCAGTTTGACATTCCTGAAAATTTCTTTAACTGTCAGAAAAACAACTATTGGAAGAATCGCGATAAGCAGACGCATGATCCACTGAAATATGGGCATTAGGTCTAAACCAGTTACTCTGGAAATAACAGCAGGAACTAGGGAGACCGAAACTGAGGAGAAATAGCGTTCTCCTTGGTCTGCTCGTGAGAGCAACCAATTTCCATTTGTGACAGTGATTTTAGCCGAAGTATACTCTGCAGTTATATCTGATCCTTGCATAATTCCAAAACGTATGTCATACATAACAAGTAAGAAAAAGGTTGTCACATAAAGCACAAAGAAAAAATGAACCTTGTAGTCATCAACGGTCAAAAAAGCCAAAACATTGCCTAAGCTGAGGAGGACTGCACCCAAAAAAAGCAAAACTGCAGAGACCCCTGTCTCTACATTCCTCAGGAAAAACATGAGTAGAATAATGCCAAGAACAGCAAAAACAATAGAGAAGAATGGAAGATACCGTCTAAGATTTCTAAATGTCCATGCTATTTTCTTCATTCAACTGCATCCGGTTATCGGTTTTTCGACTCGCACTCAGGAATTGGGCCGATGTTACTCTGCGTATTTTGATCTCTGACTTCATCAATTATCTTCCATTTATGACTAGTTCGCCCAGCCAACAAGGGTAGAAGTCCTAAGAAGAGATATGCTTGCGATTCAAAGAATGTCAAAGCAATCGAAATGAGGTTCACCTTACTCGCATTCAAATATCTGAGCAACGAGAACGCTCCAGTGATTCCTAGGAAAATCAAAAGCATCATAGAAATTGTAATCACAAAAAAAGCCTCAGAAATGCTTAGTACGAATAGAATCAGCAACGCAATAAGCATCAAGGGCGACACTATATGAAAGAAGAACTCGAACGGAAGAATAAGAAAGGCGAATATGCCGTAAGTGCGGTTGAAAAGCATGTTGGAAAATCGCAACAATTGCTGAACTATGCCTTGAGCTCTCCTTGTCTTCTGAGCGAATCTGGCTGAGAATTTTCTTGGAGTGAACTCGAAGAAAATCGCTGAGGGTTCATAAATGATCCGGTATCCTTTCCTTCTTATCCTCAAGGCTAATTCGATGTCGTCGCACACGCTATCCGTAGAAAGATTCTCGATACAGTCTCTTCTGTAAGCACACAATTGACCGTTGACTATCGGAGTAGAATCGAGATACGACTCGCCTAACCTCAACACATTGAAGATAGACCGATAACTTTGTTCAAGTTCTTTTGCGGCAGACTCGCCTGTGTTCACTATTACATGACTTCCTGTAACTACGCCTATCCGATCATCTCCAAAGGGCTTTACTAACTCGGACATGGCCTTCCTATCGAGAAGACAGTCAGCATCTGAAATTGCGACAATCTCGCCGTTGCAGGAATGCCAAATGCTATTTAGTGCTGAGGCTTTGCCAAGTCTCTGTTTCAAAGATACAAGGTGCATTTTCGGTCCATTTGTGTGATCGTTCAGAAAACTCTGTACAATTGATCCTGTTCCGTCCTCAGATGCACTGTCGACAACAACAACTTCAAGTTTATCCTTCGGATATTCGAGTTCTAAAACATTGTTCAATTTGCCAAGGATGACCTTGGATTCATTATATGTAGGTATTATCAAGGACACTGATGGGTAGGACCCTTTTCTGATGAACTTCAATCTCCTTCTTGAGAGTATGTACATTGAGGCAAAGTAACTTAGGTACAAAGAGAGCATTAAAACAAGCAAAAACCAGAAAATCTCTACTAGCGTTTGGGTCAAACTCCCTCTTATCGAAAGTCAATCTGCTTTTGCTAATATGAAAGTCTCGGCCTACACTTTTCAGCGATTAATCTAAACAGACTTCTGACACCGTCCAAGTAAACTATTTTGGAGACCCCAAGGCTGCGGTAGGCATAATTTATGGGTATCTCTTTGAACTTCCAGCTATAGCGGAGACTCTTAGATGTCATCTCAACTTCAACCGCAAAACCTCGACTTTCCAATTTAAACGAATTAAGAACCTCTCTCCGAAATGCTTTATGCCCGGTCATCACGTCGGTAATCGATGCGCCATACAGGAAACTTGCAGCTAATGATAAGATTCGATTTCCGACAAGGTGAGATATAGTCATGCCTTGATGATTACCTTTGAATCTTGAACCAAAAACGATGTCAACTTCTCCTGTCAAGATGGGCTTCATTAACTGAGGTATATGCTCAGGAGGGTATTCCAGATCTGCGTCTTGAATAACGATAACCTTGCCAGTCGAAGCTTTTACGCCTGTTTGTATTGCAGCCCCTTTACCTTGATTTCTTTCGTGGCGGACAAGCTTAGCGAATGGAAATCCAGCCGCTTCTTTGACCGTGTCATCTGTTGAACCATCGTCAACAACAATGGTTTCTATCCTATTTAGGGGCCAATCTATCATAGCTATTCTTCGCAAGACTTCACCGATGTTTCTCCCCTCATTAAAAGCAGGAATAATAATGCTAACATCGGGTCTTCCTTGTTTATCAGGCAGATAAATCACCCTTTTCTCGTGACCTAAACCAATCGATCGTCCTCTTCAATCCCTGTTCCAATTCTATTTCCGGGTTCCAGTTTAGAAGTTGTCTAGCCTTATTGAGGTCGGGTCTTCTTCTTCTTGGATCATCCTCGGGCAACGGTCTAAACACGATCTCGGATCTGCTTCGTACAATCTTCTTTATCTTCCTAGCTAGGTCTAGGATTCTTATTTCATTTGAACTGCCAATGTTTATGACTTCGCCCTTGCAATCAGGAGAAGATAACGTTAATAGAATGCCGACCACAGTATCAATAATGTAACAAAAGGACCTTGTTTGTGTTCCATTTCCGTAAACCGTTAAATTCTCGCCACTGATCGCTTGCATGACAAACCGAGACAAAGCACGTGCGTAGGCTCCGTCGGCTCTCAATCTGGGCCCATATGTGTTGTGTATCCTCACAATTCTGGAATCTAATTCATACTTACGGTAATATGCCATGAGCAAAGCTTCACCAAAACGTTTTCCTTCGTCATAGCAAGACCTAATGCCCACGGGATTTACATTTCCCCAATAGCTCTCAGGCGTAGGGACAACTGTTGCATCACCATAAACCTCCGAGGAAGAAGCAAACAAAATTCTCGAGTCACCTTTCCTCGCAATCTCCAACATATTGTACGTCCCAAAAGAATTAGCCAACAACGTTCTCACAGGGTTCAACTGATACTCCTCAGGAGAAGCTCGACTTGCGAAGTGCAGAACAAAGTCAAAATCTTTACTGCAATCGAAATTGGAAACGTCTTTCTTAATGATTTCGAAATTCTTCTTTTCCAAAAGGTGTTTGATATTCTCCGCTAGACCTGTCGAGAAATCATCTAAGCAAGTTACCTGCGCTCTAGCCTCCACAAGTGTGTCACACAAGTAGCTGCCGAGAAAACCTGCACCACCTGATACTAAGAACCTGCGGTTTTCAAAAAGGTCAGATTTTGCTCGGCGTATTATCTGCTTGATGTCTTCGGAGACTATCTTCTCGCTCATGTCTTCACTTGCCCAGAAAGACCTATTGCATGATATGAGAAGCCAGAAGGAAGATCTTTAGGATCCAGTACTCTTCTGCCATCGATGATGAGTTTCTTGCGCATATGTTGATACAATTTCCCACTCGCATACTCTGGCCACTCAGTAACTATAATGCATGCGTCTGCATTTCGCAAAGCCTTTTCAGCATTGGAAACGTAGCTCACTTTGTCTTCGAAAATTGTTTTTGCATTATTCAGAGCTTTCGGATCGTGAACACAAACAGTAGCCCCCTGCTCAATAAGAGAATTAACAATCATAATTGAAACTGCTTCCCGCATATCGTCAGTGCCTGGTTTGAATGCTAAACCCAGAACAGCAATCCTTTTGCCCTTGAATCGACCCACTGCTTGTTTAGCTAAATCAATTAGCTTATAGGGTTGAAGATCGTTCACTCTTAAGGTTGCTTTCAGCATTTCTGGATTGACTCCAATTTCTGAAGCTCTGGTTGCTAACGCACGAACATCCTTTGGAAAACATGATCCTCCGAAGCCTGCACCTGCATCCAAAAACCTTCCTTTACCGATTCGAGCATCCATTTCCATCCCTTTTTTCACTGCAAGATAATCTGCCCCGCATTTTTGACAGATATTGGCAATTTCATTGGCAAATGAAATATCCTTCGCTAGATAGGAATTACGAGCATATTTGATCATTTCGGCCGTTCTAATACTCGTTCGCATAATCTCAGCATCAAAAGTCTTGTATAATTCTGCAAGAGCATGACCTGATTTCTCATCATATTCTCCAATCACAATACCGATATCTTTTGGAGATAGAATGTCGTTGATGGCCTGACCTTCTCTAAGAAACTCTGGATTCATGCAGATCCCGAAATCTTTTCCAGGTGCTTTCCCAGAGAATTGCTCTAAGGAGGGAATCACTAGCTGGTCGGTTGTTCCTGGAACAACGGTGCTTCTGACTACAGCAACACTATAATCGCTTTTTCTACGCAATGCATGACCTATTTTTTCCGATGCATCTCTCACTTGTGAGAGATCAATGCTTCCATCAGTCTTGCTTGGTGTTCCAACACATATGAAAGAAAGATCTGTGTCCAGAACTGCTTTTTCCAAATCTGTCGTGGGCCTAAATCTATTTTCGAGCAGAACGTCCTTCAGCATTTGTTCCAAGTTTTCCTCTTGAATTACTGGAATTCCCTTACGTATTTTGTCTATTCTTTCTTCAAGTAGGCCAACACAATACGTTAAATGCCCCTTCGTTGCTAAGCAGACTGCAGTAGTTAGTCCGACATACCCGTCACCTATTACTGCTACATTCATATCGTTAGACCGCCAAAACTCAGTCGTGGATTTAGAGTGTGCTAACCTTCAGTTTTCTCAAAGAATTCAGCTATGCAGGATTAGGACACTACTCGGAACTCAACCATTTGTCAATGTTCTCATTGAGAAGAGTTGCGTTTGCCTTTCTATAATCTTCAGGTATTCCCACGTCCCAATATGAAAGTGGTAACAGAGTGCCATTCTGATTTCTAGCATGCACTACAGCAGAAACTTTTTGTCCGTTCTCAACTGCCAACTGCATAGCATCAGTAATCTGGACTTCATTTCTCTTATCAGGTATTGTCTTTTCTATGTAATCGAATATCGAAGGCTTGAAAATATAGTACCCTGCTATAGCACAGTAGTAATCATTCGTCATTAAATTTGGAATCAGGTCGTCTCCAGGTTTTTCAACCAAACGCTCAACTTCACCAAACAGATAATGGTTTTCTTCATGCAAGTTTCCGAGCTTGGCCACCCCGAATCTTCTTGGATCCGCTTTTGTTGGATAAGTGAGTATGGTGGCGATGGAGTCTGTTTTTCTGTGAACATCAACCAACGGTCTTAGGCAGTCCATGGGATTATTGCCGAATAGGTTGCAGAGTATCGTGTCTCCCAATGCAACGGCAAAATCCTCATTCAGCAGCCAGCCTTTTGCCGTAAGAATCGCTGAACCCAGTCCTGCACTCAAATTCTCTGCTTTTTCTTGAATGATATAGCAGATATCCATATTGAATCTGCGTCCGCTCTGCAGACCATCGACAATGCCATGCTTCGTTTGGGGAGCAATAACTACCATCACTGAATTTATGTTCGCAAGTCGGAGGGCTTCCAGAGGAAATCTAATGGTGGGGACGTTGCCTATCGGGAGTAGTTCTTTCGGAAAAGCACCATAGGTGACTTTCCTGATTCGTGAGCCGTCACCGGCAGCTAGTATCAACCCTTTCAATCCAGTCACCTTGGGAATATTCTATAGCGTCCTCTCTCTTTCTCCCAAATGCAAAGTCGTTTTCGCCTTATTTAAACCGATACGGAAAATACCTCTATTCCATACTTATGAAACGTAGGAAGCCTTAAGGGGATGCAAAGCTTGAGGCCACGTGCGCTAGTAGTCTTCAGGGCATATACTCCAACAATGAACTTATCGCATTAACTACAAATTCTGCTTCGGTTGTGCTGATTTCTACATGCATCGGCAGTGTGATAGTTCTTGAAAGAATCGTTTCAGCTGTTCGTAGAGCCAAAGGATTGTTCGCTATTTGTCTATAGACCTTCTGCATGTGGCAAGGTGGGTAGAAAACATTCCCGGTTTCGATTCCGTATTTTTTAATCAATAACTCAGTAAATTTCAATTTGTTCACCTTCCCGTCAAGTGTCAACGGGTACTTGTAGTAACTGCACCTGTTATTCTTTGCGCATTCTATCGTCTTCACATTGTCTAGCTTGTCAAACTCCCCATTATAGATTCTTGCAATTTCGTTTCTTTTCGCTAT
>Ga0315268_10006983_pt1 | contig 11955 bp, 12 predicted proteins | sample C1_top_MG_FD_204535 | JGI IMG/M metagenome (GOLD analysis project Ga0315268, IMG submission 204535) | Sediment microbial communities from Yellowstone Lake, YNP, Wyoming, USA - C1_top | ecosystem: Environmental > Aquatic > Freshwater > Lake > Sediment | place: USA: Wyoming | collected 2017-08-01 | reverse complement strand
GCGTCCACTTTCATATCCATCATATACGCAGAATAGTACGTTAGCAGCCTCGCAGTGCGTAGCCGCGCCAGCATATCAGCAATCTTGAACTGACTAACCTGAAACTCAATCGTTGGCTCACCAAACTGTAATCGTCGTTGGGCGTGTCCAACAGCGTATTTTATGGCCTCTCGCATTGGTCCAAGCATACCGGCGGCGAACAGGTTGCGTTCAAAGTTTAACCCATCCACAACAACCTTCCAACCGTCGCCTTCAGTGCCCAGTCGATTTTCAACTGGCACTGACACGTCGTCGAAGCTTAAGTAACCGTTAGGTAATCCGACCCAGCCGCCGAGTTCATTAATTTTTTCCACGGTGAAACCCTTCATGCCCTTCTCTACTATGAAAGCGCTCAAATGCGAATGCTTCGCCTTGTCCTCGGGCTTTTCACTCGTCTTTGCATAGACACAATATATGTCGGCTACACCAGCATTTGTGATGAAGCGTTTTTTGCCATTCATAACGTAAACATCGCCCTGCTTCACTGCCGTTGTCTCAATTCCAGCCACATCCGAACCAATAGAAGGTTCAGTTATGCAAATCGCTCCGAGTTTGCCTTTGGCTATTTGCGGCAACCAACGCTGTCGCTGCGCCTCATTTCCAAACTTGAGAAGCTGCTCTACTCCACCGAACATAGTTACGGAGTAAGCGCCCGTTAAAGCAGAGCACACACGGGCCAGTTCTTCAGCCACTATGCAGCAGCCTGTTACGCCGGTCTCTGTCCCGCCGTACTTTTCTGGAATAGCCGCGCCAAACCAGCCTCTTTTGGCCACTTCATTGACGAGGTCTGCTGGAAACTCTTTGGTCCACGCTATTTCTTCTCCTCTCGGCAAGCTCTCGTCGGCGAATTTCTTTGCTTCTTCAGCTAGTTTCTTCTGCTTGTCGTTCCACCAAGGATAAGTTTCAACCATACAAATACACACTCATTCATGAGAAACTATCAGATAACATTGAAATATACTTAAAACTTGCCTCAAACGGGCTGACAGAAAATTCTAAATAACGGAAGCATGGTTGTCAAATACGAAGGGATTTAATCTGACAATTATCAAAAAAATCAAGAAACGAGACAGTCGCATAGTCGATTTTGACCAAGACAAAATAGCAGAAGCCATCTGGAAGGCTGCCAAGGCTGTTGGCGGCAAAGATCGAGATCTTTCCGTCAAGCTTGCCCAGCAAGTTGTGGAGCAGTTGGAAAAGCAGCTCAAGCCTGGCGAAATACCTGACGTAGAACAGGTTCAGGATTTGGTTGAGTCAACGCTTATTGAAAACGGGCATGCACGAACTGCCAAAGCCTACATTCTGTATAGGCAGAAACGCGCTGAAATCCGCCGCGCCAAGCTGCTTTTAGGCGTTGTGGACGAGTTGAAACTACCCTTAAACGCCATTTTGGTACTTGAAAGACGTTACCTTAGAAAAGACGAGAACGGCAGGGTGGTCGAATCCACAGCGCAGATGTTCAGGCGCATAGCCAAAGGCATAGCGGAAGTTGAAAAGCAATACGGAAAAAGCCAAGCTGAAGTTGCAAAGTGGGAAAGCGAATTCTACCGAATTATGGCCAGTCTCGAGTTCATTCCGAATTCACCAACCCTTATGAACACAGGCACCGAGTTCAAGCAACTTAGCGCCTGCTTTGTCCTGCCCATCGAAGACTCCATCGAGAGTATTTTCAACACGCTCAAAGCCGCGGCTATAATTCACAAAACTGGCGGTGGAACAGGCTTCGCGTTTTCTAGGCTTAGACCAAAAGGAGACATTGTCAAAACGACTGGAGGCGTCGCTTCAGGTCCAATATCCTTCGCCACAATCTACGACACGGCTACTGAAGTTGTGAAGCAGGGCGGACGAAGAAGAGGCGCCAACATGGGCATTTTACGAGTTGATCACCCCGACATCATGGACTTCGTCGTGGCAAAAGAAAGAGAGGGCATTCTGCGCAACTTCAACATCTCAGTGGCGGTAACTAACAAGTTCATGCAGGCGGTGGAGAAAGACGGTGATTTTGAACTGATAACCCCCCGTAACGGCACGGTTGTGAAAAAGTTGAAGGCACGGGCAATCTGGAACCTCATCGTCATGATGGCTTGGAAGAACGGTGAACCCGGGGTCATTTTTATCGACACAATCAATAAGCACAATCCGACGCCGCAGGTGGGCATGATGGAGTCCACAAACCCGTGTGGAGAGCAACCTCTTCTACCTTATGAATCATGCAATTTGGGTAGCATTGACGTGAGCAAATTTGTGACAGATGAAGGCAAAATGGACTGGGATCAACTGCGAGAGACTGTGCGAAAAGCGGTTAGGTTCTTGGACAATGTCATCGATGCCAACGTCTATGTTCTGCCTGAGATTGAGAAGATCACCAAGGGCAACCGAAAGATAGGCTTGGGTGTCATGGGCTTCGCCGACATGCTCATCAAAATGGGCATAAAATACGACACGCAACAGGGTTTGGAAGCGGGCGAGAAACTTATGAAGTTCATAAACGACGAAGGACACAAGATGAGTGCTGAACTGGGTGAAGAGAAGGCCAGTTTTCCAAACTTTCGCGGAAGCATATGGGAAAAAGACTGGAAGACCATGCGCAATGCCACAGTTACAACAGTTGCTCCAACCGGAACCATTAGCATAATCGGCGGCAGTTCGCAGGGCATCGAGCCGCTTTTCGCCATCGCCTACGTCCGTGAAGTTGCTGAAAGCTTAGGCAGAAGCCTAATCGAGATTAACGCGCTGTTTGAGAATATTGCGTTGCGCGAGGGATTCTACGGCGAAGATTTGATGAAGAAGATATCCAAGAGGACTTCGACCCAAGACTTGGAAGAGATTCCAAAGAACATTCGAAGACTTTTCGTGACAGCTCACGACATCAGCGCTGAATGGCACGTACGCATGCAGGCAGCGTTCCAGAAGTACACGGACAACGCGGTTTCAAAGACAATTAACTTTCCAAACTGGGCGACGCCCAACGACATTGAAAAGGCGTATTGGCTGGCCTACAAGCTGGGCTGCAAAGGAATCACCGTCTACCGAAACGCCAGCCGAGAAACGCAAGTCTTGCGACCTGTAGAAAGCGAGGGCACAGTCGCCGATTTTAGTCAAATTTGTCCCACATGCGCCTAAGAGAAGTATTCAACACGAGGCTGATAGACACTATCTTTATAGTCCTATTTTCTCTACCGTGAATGATGTTCAATTCCTAAATGTTGATAAGCTTGTTCTCCGAAGATACGGAGGCACGCAGGGCTCAAACTATGACGGCTAAGGTGAACACAACTCGAGGGTCGGCTTCAGAAAAAGCTGTTGTAGCGGAGCACCTGAACAAGCTTTTCAAGGTTACAAAAGGGACGCTGAGAAGGACAAAAAGCCAAGTTGTAGCCTTGAAGGATGTTTCTTTTGAAGTTGACTATGGAGAACTGTTCGGATTAGTTGGTCCAAACGGGGCGGGGAAAACAACCACAATAAAGATTCTGACAACTATGCTCATTCCAACTTCGGGCAGAGCTACCGTTTTAGGTTATGATGTTCAGAAAGAAGTAACAAGGGTTAGAGAGAGAATAGGCATTGTATTGGGCGGAGAAAGAGGACTTTATACAAGAGTCAGCGCCTTAGACAATCTGCGGTACTTTGCCGATCTTTATGGAGTACCCGTCAACGTCAGAAACAGCAGGATAAAAGAACTGCTGCAGTTCATGGGACTTTGGGACAGAGCCAAGGATCGTGTGGAAACTTACTCAAAGGGCATGAAACAACGGTTACACTTGGCGAGAGGACTGATAAACGATCCGCAAATAATCTTCTTAGACGAGCCCACGATTGGACTTGATCCAGAAATAGCAAGAGATACGAGAGATCTGATTAGAAAGTTGGTCGAAAAAGGCAAGACCGTGTTGCTGACCACGCATTACATGTTTGAAGCAGACCAACTCTGCCAAAGAGTAGCCGTCATAAGAAACGGCGAGATAGTAGCTTTAGACACGCCGTCAGGGCTAAAAAAATACGTCATGGACACAAGCGTTGTTGAGGTTGAAGGGTTTGGCATAACCGAAAACGAGGTTGCCAAGTTCAAAGAAGTAGCCGGAGTCTTAGCCGTGAGCGCTGACCTAAGCGAGAACAAACAGGTCCTGAAGATTCAGACCCCAAAGGGCTCGGAGATAATATCCGATGTGCAGCAGATACTTAAGAATAGTCGCATTTACGACCTCAAGATAAAGGAACCCACCTTAGAAGACGCATATCTCAGACTGGTTGAAGGAAGCGTGAAGGAAGGGAGCGCGAGGTAATGCCGCAACCTTTGAGAGTCATATACAGTGCCTTTAGACTTGCCATGCTTCATTGGATTGCCGATCCGCAATGGGTCATCCCCAATGTGATCGCACCCTTTGTTTTCACGTTTGTGGCTCTAACATTGTTCAAACAAGCAACTGGTCCTTTCGGACTTTACGCTGTTTTAGGCGGGGGAATGATGGGCATGTGGGGCAACACACTCTACGCTTCAGGGTTCGCGATTTCGTTTGAGAAATGGCAGGGTACACTCGAAGAAGTTGTGGCAACTCCCGCAAATCTTCTTCACGTAATCACTGGAAGATCTGTTTCGAACGCTCTTCTTGGCCTAACCAATATGATCGCTATACTTGTGATAGCAGCTATGGTATTCAGAGTTCCCCTCGGCGTTGCCAATCCAGTTCTGTTCGGAATCTCAATGGTTTTGACTCTTCTTTCAGTTTCAGCGCTTGGTCTAATCTTCGCGTCCTCGTTTGTGCTAACCAGATCCGCACAGGTGTTGACGAACGGATTGGAGTTCCCTATTTACGTGGTTTCAGGGTCTATGTTCCCGATAGCCTTGTTGCCGTTTTGGTTGCACCCTGCATCCTTTATTCTGGGACCAACATGGGGAATAGATGCCATAAGGATCGCTGCGGGTCAAGAGAGCGCCTCTCTACAATTCTGGTTAAACATCATCGGCCCAGAAAAGACCTTTTTGGCATTCTGGTTAGATGTGAGTGTGATGCTTTTGATAACATTAGCTTACCTGGTCATCGCCGCTTATCTATTCAAGATGGTTGAAACCAAGTCTAGACGAGACGGGAGTTTGGAGCACGCATGAACCTGCTGAGTCCATTCCGAATATTCCTCAGTAGCGCTGTCTTCTCTTTTAGAGCACAGTTTAATTGGCTGTACCCTCCGATGTGGCTTACGATGAAGTTGGCCATGACGCTTTCTCAAATGGCATTCTTCGTGTTCGTCGGTCAATTCCTTCTAGCAACTGGCAACGCCCGCCCTGACATAATTGCTTACATAGCCATAGGAAACGCCATCATGGCGATGTCTTGGAACACTGTCTTCGCAGTGGTCAACATTACCGGCGACGACAAATGGGGCGGAACCCTAACACTTTTACTTGCGACGCCGGCCCCGAGGCTTCCTCTTTTCATTGGTCGAGCGATGCTTCACGTGTTCGATGGTATGCTAAGCGTTGCGATCTCATTTGTATTCGCTGTCTTTCTGTTTGGCGTGAACTTTGGGAGCACAAATGCTTTGGCTCTCTTAGTTGTGGTGTTTCTGACGGCTTTCACTATGGCAGGGTTTGGATTGCTAATAGGCGGGTTCTCCTTCTATTTCAGGGACCCTATGGTGTTCGCCAACATCTTTACCTTCATTCTTTTGATATTCTGCGGTGTGAACTTTCCAATTCAGGCCTTGCCTCAACCTCTCCAGTACATTTCTTACATTTTTCCCTTGACCTATGGAATAGACGCGGGAAGAAAAGCGATTGGGGGAGCCACGTTAATCGATATTAGCCCATTGCTGGGACAGATGCTCATAGTCGGATTTATATCAATCATCTTGGGGTACATCTTCTTTCAGTCGTTTGAGCGTGCAGCCAGAAAAACTGGAAGAATAGAAGCTGTGTAATAGGGCAGAATGTAAGAATAAATATCAAAAGAACTGCGGCTGTTGAACTGGTCTCACTGAGCGCGCGGGACTGATCGGAATGAGGACATTTCTACTGCAGGATTACAGGCCTGAGGTAGTTGGAAACATGTTCATTGCTCTATTGCTTCTGTACTCGGCGTGGATACTGTTCGGGAGTTTCATATTCCGTTTAACCGATATTTATGTTAGAAAAAGAGGCAGCCTCGAAAAATACTGATAATCAGCTAATGTACGCGTTGAACTTGCCTCTTTCTTGCCTGTCCAATTTAAGACGTCCCAGAAGCCCAACGAGCATGAAGTCAAAGGTTCCTCCCCAAAGCAGCCAGCGCAACTTGTGGTAAGTGTGCAATAGGTCCAATCCTTTATCGGTTGTCTTATAATAGTATGCTGAGTCGACGTTTTTAACTTCCAACAAGCCAAGTTCAGCCAAAGCTGAAACGTATTTGCCAAACATCGAAGGCGCTAAACTGCATCGATGAGAGAGCTCGGTTTTCTTGGCGCCCTTACTTGCTGCCCTAAGAATCTTGATTACATTGTCGAGTTCACGTCTGTTTTTCATGGGAGTTCCCATACTTGACACTGCCATGTTGCAATGTTTACCGCCACGATATTAATGGTTGTTTCAGCGGCGGGAATATTGCAGAATCAAGTGGAAGATAACTATAGAACACGTCAGAAAGCATCGAAAAAAACATGTCTGAATGGGTCTAGAATGTGGGAATCAGAAGGATGGTAATGGCTAGTGCCTTTTTTCAAGAGAAAAATAGCCGTAAAATGCTCTTTTCACAAATGAGACTGAATATGGGGAATGTTAGTTTGCTGCTGGTACAACCTGTGGTTCTTCTTTGGGTTTTTCTTCAGGTTTCGGTGGTTCAATTTTCTCTTCTACTGGGATCTGTGGTTGAGCAGGTTGCGGAGGCTCGTTTGCTGGCGGTTCAATGGATGGAATGGGTTCGGCGGGTGTAGGCGAAGGTTCAACATGATCCGAGGGTTCAGTTGACTCCACAGGCTTGCTTGGTTCGGGTTGAGTTGCTTCAGCGGCCGGTTGTTGTTCAGTCTTGGCTTCTTCTCTTAAAGGTTCGTAAGGTGTTGGTGTTTTTGCGGTTTCTGTTGGAGATTCAATATGAGGAGTGGGCGTTAAGACACGGGCTCGAGTGAAGGCTTCCACTCTTTGACTTGGTCTAGCCCGACTCTGAAGTGTTAATGCCATAGTCATCAATCCTAGAGCTAGAACCACAGCGCCATATCCTGTGAAAGTTTGGAGGAAGAGCATTGAAAAACCGCCGCCTAACATCATGACTGCAACGGCTATTCCTGCCCAGAGGGCTTCATCTTCAGTTATCATAGTCTCACTTAATTCTGCACATTCAAACCATGGAATATTTAACGTATATGAATTCCAAATCCACAAACATTAGTCAAGGCTGAGGAAAGAGGCAACCTTAAATGTGAAGCCTCAAATCTACTCTAGACACAACGAAAGAAAACGGGAAAAAAATGAACGCGTTGACCATCATATACTGGACTAGAGTTTTGCTGGGCATAGTGGCCGCTGTGATATGTACTTTGTTCAATGAACTTGTAGGTGGCATCAGCATCTTCAACGGCATATCGATAGCGCTCCTAGTCTACATTATGACATACTACGTTTACAAGTCTCAGTTCCTGACCAAGGTTGAAAAACGGTCAAAACTCTTCTCAACAGGGGTCGGCGCATACTTCTTCTCATGGATTGTAATGTTTGGGCTGTTCTTCACACTGGTAAGTCCAACCTTGGCAATAACGAGTCCTGCTCAGCGCTCGACTTTTACTGCAGGTAATGCTGTAACCATTGAGGCCAAGATTGCCAGCCCATTTGGCGTTTCATTCTCCGGTTTTAACATAACAACAAGAAGTCCAAACAGTACTCTAATACAGCTAACAGAAACATCTCCAGGGATATATTCAGCCACATACAATGTCACTTCGTCAACACCGACCGGCGAATGGATCATTAGAGTTCAAGCAGTCTTAGATGGAAGATATCGGGAAGCCTCTGTAACCGTAAACATACAGACTAGTCCTTGACATTTTTCTGCAGAAGGCGTAGACAAAGAAACTGATATTAGAGCTTATAAACGCCGACTGCACAAAGGGAATGTTTCTCTCAAATGCATGATATAACTCATATGGGGTAAGAAAAATGGAGAAAATATCCAACAAGATTAAGACTTGGCAGATGACCCAACCGTGGAGCAAAGACCCGACAACGGGAAAAATCATTGAAGGCAAGCTGGAGCAAACCGAAATTGCTGTGCCACCGCTGCTGCCGGGGGAGGTTCTAGTCGAAGTAGCTGGATGCGGTGTTTGTCACACTGACTTGGGTTATTTCTATGATGGCGTGTCTACCGTGACTAAGCCGCCTCTCACTTTGGGTCATGAAATAAGCGGTGTGGTTGTTGCAGGAGATCAAGACTTGATGGGCAAAGAAGTGATTGTGCCCGCGGTAATGCCATGCAACAGGTGTCCCATCTGTGCTGCGGGAAGAAACAATCGCTGCTTGAGCCAGAAAATGCCTGGCAACAGCTTGGGAATTTATGGAGGTTTCTCCAGTCACATCCCAGTTCCTTCTGATGACCTCTGTTTGGTGGAAAATCGTGGCGATTTTGAACTTGCAGAACTCGCTGTAATTGCCGACGCTGTGACCACGCCTTATCAGGCCTGTGTGAGGGCTGGACTGAAAGCGGGGGACAATGTGGTCGTGGTTGGGGTTACGGGTGGTGTGGGCTGTTACGTGGCTCAGATGGCTAAGGCTTTTGGGGCTAAAACTGTTGTCGGCATCGCCCGTGACCAGGAGAAGCTTAAGAAAGCCCTTGATTACGGAACCGATTACGTCATAAACTCATCGGGGAAGGATGCAAAAGCTGTTAGGGATGAGTTTCGGGAGTTGTGTAAGGCTCATGGGCTTCCGAGCAATTATGGCTGGACGGTTTTTGAGGTGACTGGGACTGGTCCTGGTCAGGATATAGCGCTTGGTCTGTTGTCTTTCGTCGGTAAGTTGATTGTGGTAGGTTTTGGGTTGCAACAAAATACGTATAGTATATCGAGGCTGATGGCTTTTGATGCTGACATCATAGGGACGTGGGGATGTCTGCCAAAATACTATCCAAAAGTGTTGGAGTTGGTCTTGAATAAGACGATTCAGATTAAGCCGTTTACTGAGACTAGGCCTATGAGTATGATTAGAGAGGTTTTTTCGGAAGCGCATGATAGGAAGTTGATGAAGAGGGTGGTTTTGGTTCCTGATTTCTGAGTTGTGAAGGCTACTCGTAGTGGTATGGGGCTGTGTTTAGATGGTGTTAACTCTGCGCTAGAAAAAGTAATAATAACGCCTCCGTTTGTCAAACGGCTGAAAATTTCAGATGTTGTTATTTTCCTGTTAGAACAGTTCATGATGACGAGCTGTTGGTTAGATGATGCGTTCGGTGGGGTTTCTGTGTTCAGAAGAAGAAGTCAACGCTGTAGTGTACTGTTACTACTACTTCTTTGTGCTTCTGGTTGTGTGCGTGTTGATGAATTGGTCACGCCTTAGTTAGTTTCATCATCAAGTTTGTGGCGCTGTGAAACTTGCGTGCTTGCTGGTGATGACCATGCCCTAGAATAAAACTAACATGCTGCTCTGCTGGAAACTAAATCTCAAAAGAAAAGGGAACCAGCGCCTTATACCTTCTTCTACCAAATGCACGTTTTCGTTCTAAAGTGTGACCCTTTGGTTTGGTTGGTGTTCCTTGTTCTGGGTTAGGGCTAGTTCAGAGGGAATTTAGTGTTGGCAAGCGCGCTCTTCCATGTATGAACATAGACATATTTGATTGATATCACTTTTCCGTCGGCTTGCCTATCATCATCCGAGGCTCAGACTTGCCTATCTTTGTGTATAAATTGAGTTTTCTGGTTGGTTGGATAGAATTTCTATGCCCCACACACACAAGATATAAGCCTTGTCTAATGATACCATGTAAAGGGGTTTTGTTGACTGAATCTGAATCCCAGTTGAGGTTGCTGGCAAAGTATTTTGTGCATGGTGCTTTGTTTTCTATTTTAGGGCTTGTTTTTGGTTTTTGTGTGGGCAGCCGTCCTAATCGTGCTTGTTATGTTGGGGTTCATTATAGGATTGCTGATCGGATTGGTTGTGTTGTTTCTTATCATGGGTTGGCTTAACACCATGATAACAGAGGTTGTTTGGCATGTCCCAGTTAAAACTGGTTGGACAACTGTGCTGGTTCACGGGTTGGTTCTTTCTATCGTGTTTCTCCTCGTGCACATCCCGTCGATTGTCATCAACCTTGCAGCTCCAAGCGTAATCACAGTGGCAGTGCTGCTAATTATCTACGCTTTTGTCGACGGCTTCATAGCGAAACGAATTGCGGGTATGTGGAGACAAGAAACGCCGCGTGAAATGGTCGGAGAAACCCCCAAAGTGTTCTTGAAATCATGCGTCAACTGCGGCAAAGACATTCCAATAGCGTCTGAGACTTGTCCTCATTGCGGAGCGGAGCAAAAGGAAAAGCAGCAGTGAGCTGACATCGCGGAATGATTTGTGTGTGGGATGGCAATTCTATCTACACACACCGAAAGGAGTAGTATGCTACTTTCTGCTCAATGCAAAATAAATGACTGCTAGCAATGAGTCATCGATTAAGAGAACTGTGACTAGGTAGAGATTAGGTTCTCTCGTGAATGTGAGAGTGTACTTGTTTTCGTTTGGTGGAGAAAAAGGAGCCATTTGATTTGGAAATGTTAGCGCCCCTACCAAGACTTCTAAGCTTCTATTAGTGTTCCCAAGGGTGAACTGTATGGGTCCTGTTTGATTCTTGACGAATGTCTCATAGTTTCCGATTTTCAACTGGTACATGTGATTAACTTCCATGTTACCATGGAATGTTTGTCCCTCAGTACTACCCTCCCAATTGGTCCCCTGAAATGCTAGAACATCCACCGTCTTGTTTCCATTGCTACCACCATAGTCCTCAAGAATTAAAAAGGCAGACTTGTTCACCGCTACAGAGACTAGGAGTTTTGCTTCAATACCGTAATATGTTGGTCGCCTGACTAACAACGTTTGATTCCAACCCCAACTGCCTATATTGACTGCCAGAGCGTCAGTCTCGAATCTGTCCGAAACTTCTCCTAAAGGAATGGTTACATTTGAGTTTGGAAGGACAAGCATGTGGTAAGTAGAACCATAAAGCACGTCGGTAAATTGGTCTCTTTCAGAATAAATGTATAGAGCTGAGAAAGTCAGAGAGACTGCAAAGGCGACAACAATAATATGCACGGAGACTCTGTTCATGAATGGTCTACTTATGGTAACAGTGTTGTGGGTTTTATCCTTTTTGACTTGTTCTCTGTGCGTATGCGCGCCCATGACTGACAGTGACTGACTGGGCAAATACGCACACGCACGTACGTACGCAAGTGTGTGTGCATAGAATTTCTATGCCCACACACACAACGTAGATATGGCAAAAAAAGAAAAACTTAGCTAGCTAGCCAACGAGCGCATCAACGGCGCCGAGCTAATGTCTTTGCTTGCACATCACAAATGCCTGACAGCCAAAAGTAAACCCTTCCTTAAGGGCTTTCGCAATTATTCTGTGATTCCCGTCCATGACTTCGAATTTTTCAGGTTCCAGTTCCCTCACGGTTATCGGTTTCCTAGCAAACTCGATTTCCTGCAAGCGCCAAGTGCCCACAGCCTGCCACCATTCGGTTGAGGAAAGTATTTTTTCTTCACTTTTAACCCTATTAACAATTTCTTCGAGTGAGTAATAGGTGGGCTTGAAATAGTCGGATTCGTCCACTCCGAGCGGTTTGTAGATTTTCTCATACTCATATAGAGCGCATCTCATACTCATATAGAGAGCGTGGTGATAAGCGCACAGGTGCTTGATTTTCTCTGAATCCAGAAAGATTTTGTAGAAGAACTCAAAGGATTTGTAA
>Ga0315268_10006982_pt1 | contig 11957 bp, 4 predicted proteins | sample C1_top_MG_FD_204535 | JGI IMG/M metagenome (GOLD analysis project Ga0315268, IMG submission 204535) | Sediment microbial communities from Yellowstone Lake, YNP, Wyoming, USA - C1_top | ecosystem: Environmental > Aquatic > Freshwater > Lake > Sediment | place: USA: Wyoming | collected 2017-08-01 | reverse complement strand
AAGGCATGGGCTTTGAATGGCAGTCCTACCTGGAAATATCGCCGGAGCGCGCTTTCGACACGCATGGTCGCGGCATCGCCATGTCGCGCCTGTTGAGTTTCGACCAGATGGAATACCGCGGTCGCGGCAACGAAGTGGTGTGCACCGTCAAACGTGGATAAAGCCAAAAAACTCATGCATTCATTACTCCTGCCACCATTCCACAACAGCCAGCTTACCGGTCCGCAAGCCATACAAAACCCTTCGGGAACGGATGATCCTGAAAACGTCGGGGGTTGGACATGCCCTTGAATGCGTTTAACAGGTTCGCCACCAGTACGCAAAAGCGCGGATTTCCGCTATGGCTGGTCACCTTCCTGATTCTGGTCGGTATCGGTGGCTGGCTCTGGTGGAGCACCATGGCTGACTACCAGAACATGCTGGCGCGCGAATACAAACTGCTGGAGACGGGGGCGCGCAACCGGGCGGCCCACCTCTCAGGCCTGGTGCGCAGCACAGAGGTCATGTTGCTCAACATCGAGAGCGATATTCTGGAGAGAGGGGGAATGTCTCCCGAGGCTTTGAACCAGTTGCTGAACGAGCGCATGCGGCAGCTCCCCGAGACCCGCAGCTTGGTCATCACCGATCGGGCGGGGCGCATCATCGGCTCCACCGTTCCGTCATCCATGGGTTTCGACACCTCGAATCGGGATTATTTCATCCATCAAAGGGATGCGGACAAGGGCCATTCCGCCTCCCACCCCCTTTTCATCACCCGCCCCTTCACCACCGCCAGTGGCGTCCCCAACGTGGGCTTGGTGCGCAGCATTCACGATCATTCCGGGAAATTCAATGGCGTAATGGTCTCCAGCATCAGTCTGCCCAAGTTCGGTGAAATTCTCAAGGCGGTGGACTCGGTACAGAACGAGGAATCCCTGGTGATCCATGAGAGCGGCGACATCATTTACGCGATTCCGCGCACCGAACTGTTTGCCGGCAAAAACCTCGTGGGTGGTCCCGGCTACACCGCGCACATGGCGTCGGGACTCCACACTACCCAGCATCGAGGAGTGGGCAAGAATTCTGGCAAGGATCAGATTACCGTCTTCCACAACGTGCCCGACACCCCCTTCATCATCGTCACCCTGCGTCCCTATGACGACATGGTGGCACCCTGGCGCCATTCCCTCACGGTGCGCGCTGTCAGCTTCATCCTGCTCTCCCTGGCATTGATGCTCATGTCCTGGCTGGCCAACCGCCGCCAGATCGCCCTGGTTGAACAGGAAGAAAAGCTCCGTACTGTGGCCGACTACACTTACGACTGGGAAGCCTGGCAGGGGCCGGGAGGGGAGTATCTCTATGTCTCACCATCCTGCGAACGCATCACGGGTTACTCCAGGGATGAATATTTTGCCGATCCACATCTCATGGAGCGCATCGTCCTCCCGGAGGATCTGGAAATCTGGCGCAGCCACACCCGCCTCGCCGAGGAAGATCCCGACATGCATGAAGCAATCTTCCGCATCAGCCACCGGGACGGCACAGTGCGCTGGATCGAGCATCTCTGCACGCCGGTGATTGATGATCAGGGACGGTATCTGGGGCGACGCATCAGCAACCGTGATGTGACGGAGAAAAAAGCGGCCGAGGAAGCATCGAGGAAGGCCTCGCTCTACGCCCGCAGCCTGATCGAGGCCAGCCTCGACCCGTTGGTGACCATCAGTCCCAATGGCAAGATCACCGACGTCAACCAGGCCACGGAAGAGGTAACCGGATATTCACGCGACAAACTTATCGGCAGCGACTTTCCCAGCTACTTTACCGACCCTGAGGAAGCGCGCCGCGGTTATCAGAAGGTTTTCTCGGAAGGCAGCGTCACGGACTATCCGCTCGCCATCCGCCACGTTTCGGGGCGCATCACTGACGTACTCTACAACGCCAGCGTGTACCGATATGAGGCGGGAGAGGTGGCAGGCGTCTTTGCCGCCGCCCGCGATGTCACCGAGCGCAAGCGGGCCGAGGATCAGGCACACAAGGCATCGCTCTACGCGCGGAGCCTCATCGAGGCCAGCGTGGACCCATTGGTCACCATCAGTCCTGCGGGCAAGATCACCGACGTCAACCAGGCCACGCAGGATGTGACAGGTCGATCACGCGATGAACTGATCGGGAGCGACTTCTCCAGCTATTTCACCAATCCGGATGAAGCGCAGCGTGGTTACCAGAGGGTATTCTCGGAAGGCAGCGTGACGGACTATCCGCTCGCCATCCGCCACGTTTCGGGGCGCATCACTGATGTGCTTTACAACGCCTCGGTTTATCGCAACGAGGCAGGGGAGGTCGAAGGCGTCTTCGCCGCCGCTCGTGACGTCACCGAGAAGAAGCAGGCTGAGGCGGAACTGCTGAAGGCCAAGGAAGTTGCCGAGGCGGCCAACCAGGCGAAGAGCGTTTTCGTTGCCAACATGAGCCACGAGATTCGCACGCCGATGAACGGCGTGATCGGCCTGACGCACTTGCTGCTGGAGGAGAAAGGCCTAAGCGCCCGGCAGCGCGACTACCTGCAGAAGATCCAGAACTCCTCGGCGGCACTGCTCTCCATCCTCAACGACATCCTCGATTTCTCCAAGGTCGAGGCGGGCCGCCTGGAACTCGACAGCGTCGAATTCTCGCTCGAGGAAGTGCTCGACAACGTCGCCAACCTCTTCATTGTCCGCGCCGAAGAACAAGGACTCGAGATTTTTTTCCAGATTGCTCCTGACGTACCGCCGACCTTGATCGGCGACCCGCTGCGCCTCGGTCAGGTAATGAACAACCTGGTGGGCAACGCGGTGAAGTTTACCGAGAAGGGATCGATTCACATCCTGATCGAGTTTGTCGCGATAGCGGCTGGCCGAGCCACCTTGCGCTTCGCGGTGCGCGACACCGGCATTGGCATGCGTCGGGAAGAAGCGGAACGCCTGTTCCAGCCGTTTACCCAGGCAGACGGTTCGATCACCCGCAAGTATGGCGGCACTGGCCTAGGACTCACCATAAGCAAGCGCATCGTCGAGAAAATGGGGGGCGACATCGTCGTCAGTTCGGCCCCTGGCCAGGGCAGCACCTTCAGTTTCACCCTCACGTTCCCGGTATCCGGGCATACCCCAATCGCCCGCCTGCCGGCCGACCTGCGCGGCATGCACGTGCTGGTGGTGGATGACCTTGAGATTTCACGCAACATCCTCACCGAGTTGCTGACGCATTGGGGGTTCCAGGTCAGCGAGGCGGCCAACGGCAGTGAAGCGCTGGCGCTGCTGGAGAAGCTCGACGGCTCACCCGAGGCAGTCGAACTGGTCCTGCTCGACTGGAAGATGCCGGAAATGGATGGCGTCGAAGTCGCGCGCCGCGTGCATCAACTGGCCGAAAGTCATGACATTCCCCGCTTGCCGGTCATCATCATGGTGACTGCCTACGGCAAGGAGCAACTGCTGGCCGCAGCCCGCGACGTGCAATTTGACGCGGTACTGACCAAGCCGGTCACCGCATCGGGGCTGTTCGATACCATCATTCGCTTCCAGGGAGGTCAGGCCCTGGAAAAAGTCGAGGTCGTGCAACCCGACCTGCGCGATAAGCTCGCCGCCATTCGGGGGGCAAGGATTCTGCTGGTGGAGGACAACGCCATCAACCAGCAGGTGGCACGGGAGTTCCTCGAGCGTTCCGGTTTGCAGGTCACCGTGGCAGAAAACGGCGCAGTAGCGCTGACGATTTTGGAAAACCAGACCTTCGATGCCGTGCTGATGGATCTGCAAATGCCGGTGATGGATGGCATCGAGGCCAGCCGGCGCATTCGGCAGGATGAGCGCTTCCGCGAACTGCCAATCATCGCCATGACCGCGGCCGTCATGAAGAATGACCGGGACGCCTGTAGCGCCGCCGGCATGAACGACCATGTTGCCAAACCGATCCAGCCGGATGAATTGCGCGCCGCCTTGATCAAGTACATCCCGCCACTTGTACCGGAGACGTCGCACGAGCGCACAGGGCAGTTGCACGCCACGGCAGAAACTGAGGTGCTGCCAGACGCGCTACCAGGCTTTGTCTGGCACAACGTGCTCGAAATCTTGGGCGGCAATCGTGCCCTGCTGAGAAAACTGCTGCTGCAGTTCGCCGAGCAGTTCGCCAGCGCCGCACCGCAGGTCGCCAGCCTGATCCGTGCCGGCACCTCACAGGAAGCCGGCGATTATCTTCACATGCTCAAGGGTGCGGCAGCGAATCTCGGGGCCGAGAGCCTGCGACAAGCCACGGCCACCCTTGAAGAACAAATCAAGTCAGGGCAGTCACCGGTTGGTGAAGCCGCATTCGCACAGGCGTTGGCCCAGACGCTGGCAGCCATCGCCGCCCTCGATGACCGCTGCGAAGAACCCTGTACGCAAGCCGCCACGCCCGAAGAATGCGCGAAATGCCAGTGGCGGCGAGCGGAAGTGTTGGCCCGCGAGTTGCGCAACCTGATCACGGGCAACGACATCGTTCCGCCGGATCTAATGGACGAGTTCAAGGCGGCGATCGGCTGCCAGTTGACCCGTCAGAAACTGACACGGTTGCAACGCCAGATTGACAACTTCGATTACGCCGGGGCACTGGCGATCCTGGATCGTCTGGATTGCGTTGAGGCCCATCACTTGAGAGGCTAACGGCCACCATGAATCCTCTGATTCTGATCGTCGACGACACACCGACCAACATTCATCTACTGGTCGAGGCGCTACGTGCCAATTACCGTATCAAGGTCGCCACCAGCGGCGCGGCGGCCCTGGCCATTGCCAGGAACCCGGAATCACATCCCGACCTGATCTTGCTTGATGTGATGATGCCGGAAATGGACGGCTACGAAGTGTGCCGCCGGCTCAAGAAATCACCAGCCACCCAGGACATTCCTGTCATCTTCGTCACAGCCAAGACAGAAGAAACCGACGAGGAATTCGGCTTGCGGCTAGGTGCAACGGACTATATCGCCAAACCGATCAAAGCCGGCATTGTCTTGCAGCGCATCCACAATCTGTTCGAGCGGGAGCGACTGCACAAGGAAGTCGAGGCCCATCGCCATCATCTGGAGGATCTCGTCGTGGCGCGCACCGCTGCCCTTTCCATCGCCAAGGAAGCGGCGGAGGCGGCCAACCGGGCGAAGAGCACATTTTTGGCGAACATGAGTCACGAACTGCGCACGCCGATGAACGCCATCATGGGCATGACCGATCTGGCCTTGCGCCATGCCACCGAGCCGAAACTTCGTGACCAGCTCGGCAAGGTCATGCAGGCTTCACAGCACCTGCTCCATGTCATCAACGACATCCTCGACATTTCCAAGATCGAGGCCGATCGCCTCACCTTGGAGCGAGTCACTTTCAAGCTCGGCGAAGTACTCGAGAACCTCATGAGCCTGATCGGCCACAAGGTCATCGACAAGGGGCTCAAGCTGCGTGTCGATTTGACGCCCGACGTGGCCCGCCTGACGCTGCTGGGCGATCCCCTGCGCCTCGGTCAGATCCTGCTCAATTTCGCCGGCAACGCTCTTAAGTTCACCGCCGCCGGCTCGATCACGCTGCGGGCGCGGCTGGCCGAAGAAAGCTCGAGCGACGTGCTGCTGCGCTTCGAGGTCGAAGACACCGGCATCGGCATCGCCGCCGAAGACCAGAAACGTCTGTTCACCGCCTTCGAGCAGGCCGATGGCTCGATGACCCGCAAGTATGGCGGCACCGGCCTCGGCCTGGCCATCAGCAAGCGACTGGTCAAGATGATGGGTGGCGATGTCGGCGTCGACAGCCAACCCGGCAGCGGCAGTACCTTCTGGTTCACCGTGCGGCTGGGCAAGGCCACAGATGCTGTCTCGCCAGCGCCAACTTTTGCGCAAGACAGCGCCGAAGCCCGTCTGAAGGCCCAATTCGCCGGCTCGCGCGTCCTGCTGGCGGAAGACGAGCCTATCAACCAGGAGGTCTCGCGTGGCTTGCTGGAGGATGTCGGCCTCGCAGTCGATCTGGCCGAAGATGGCGTGCAGGCCGTGGACATGGCCAAACAAAACCGTTACGCCCTGATCCTGATGGACATGCAGATGCCGCACCTGAACGGCGTTGAAGCGACGCGGCAAATCCGCGCCTTGCCCGGCTACGCCGAAACCCCCATCCTGGCGATGACCGCCAACGCCTTCGACGAGGATCGACAAGTCTGTATCGATGCCAGCATGAACGACCATATCGGCAAGCCCGTCGATCCGGACAAGTTGTTTGAGACCTTATTGAAGTGGCTGTCGAAGTCTCAGGGGTGAACTGTCGAAGCATCTGGCCGGTTTCTAGAGGGGAGTAGCCAATGGGTATGCATATATCCTGTGTCGCGTTTGGGCACCGACCAGAAACTTAATCCTTCAAGTTCGTTTCCAGAAAGCTTTCCTTGGAATTTCTCTACTCCGGCCAGTGGGCTATTTGATTCTGGTGGCAGACCATGCCCGGCCCATTCCGGTTGTTGAATTCATCGAGGATCGCCTGAATATAAACTTACTTACCAATCACATGGCTAACGTAGAATTTGGCGATTGCGTGTTTCGTAGTACGGCAAAAGTCGTTGTGATATGTACATACCTTTCGTGCAGAAAGGTCACTTCGAATTTAAATCTGTGTAGATAGTTATGGGCGTTTGCAAGAACTCTTCCCTAGATTCAAGGAATTGGCCGCTCGGATTCGTTCACCTCGCCGTGATGCTGCTGTTCTTTTCTTCCGCTTGGGCGACAGAAAAGCCGCTCGCCGTGGTTATGGACGACAACTATCCTCCTTACGTCTTCCGCGAAGAAGATGGCACCGTCAGCGGTTATTTGCCCGACCTTTGGAAACTCTGGGAAAAAAAGACCGGAACGCCGGTCAATCTGACTGCGACTGATTGGGCGAAAGCCCAACAGTTGCATGCCGATGGCAAAGCCGATGTTATTGATACGATATTCGAGACACCGGAACGAAAGCGTTACCTCGCGTTTTCCTCGCCATTTGCCGACCTGCCAGTTTCAATCTATGCAGAACGCAATCTTGGTGGTATTACCGACGTCAAGTCGCTCCGCGGCTTCTTGGTGGGTGTTAAGGAGGGGGATGCCTGCGCAGAAATGCTACGCAAGGATGGCGTAACAAATCTGAAGCTCTATGCCAGCTATTCCCTCGTTGTTGCTGCAGCTAAGGCTGCGGAGATCAAGATATTCTGCCTTGACGATCCCCCGGCAGCTTATCTGCTTTACCGTGCCGGCGTTGATCAAGCGTTTAGTAAGACGTTTACTCTATATAGCGGTCAGTTTCACCGGGCGGTAAAGCTAGGCAACGAAAACGTGCTGGAAAAGGTACAGCGCGGATTTGATGCAATTCCTGCGGATGAGTTGCGTCAGCTACACGACAAATGGCTAGGAACTCCGCTCAATGTTCTTCCTTGGGTGAGATATCTGGGGATTGGCATCCTGACTGCCCTGTTGATTGGCGGCGGAGTAGCCATTTGGATAATCATACTTCGTCGTGCTGTCCGTAGCCGGACCGAAATGTATGCCAAGGAAAAAGCCCAACTGCGCACACTGATCGACACACTTCCAGACCTAATCTGGCTGAAAGATCCTCAAGGCGAATATCTCGCATGCAACCACCGATTCGAGCAATTCTTCGGGGCGCGAGAGCAGGAAATCGTCGGTAAAACTGATTATGACTTCGTCGACAAGGCGTTGGCGGACTCCTTCCGCGCCAATGATCGCGCCGCCATGAAAAATAACGGCCCCTCGGTCAATGAGGAAGAAATCCCTTTTGCGTCCGACGGGCACCGCGAATTGCTGATAACAACCAAAATGCCGATGCGTACCGCTACCGGCAACTTGATTGGCGTGCTTGGAATAGGTCATGACATAACAGAGATACGGAACAAGGAGTTGGCTCAGCGTGAAAGCGAAGAACTTTATCGAACAGCATTTCTCACCAGCATTGACGCAGTAAATATCAATCGCCTCGAGGATGGATTGTATTTGGAGGTCAATGACGCCTTCTTCGATATAGTGGGATATCGACGTGATGAAGCACTTGGTCGAACATCCGTGGATCTCGGTATCTGGGCTAACCCAGCGGATAGAGAGCGACTGATCGAGGCACTGCGAAAAGATGGTGTCTGCAAGAATCTAGAGGCTCAATTCCGCAAGAAGAGCGGCGAACTTATCTGGGGATTGATGTCTGCCTCCGTCATGGAGTTTGCAGGAACTCCCTGCATTCTTTCGATTACTCGTGATATCACTGATCGCAAAGTTAACGAGATCGAACTGGCTAGCCATCGCGAGCATCTTGAGTTATTGGTCAAGGCTAGAACCGTAGAACTTGTCTCGGCCAAGGAAGCTGCCGAAACCGCCAACATCGCCAAAAGCGCCTTCCTGGCCAACATGTCCCACGAGATCAGGACGCCGCTCAACGCCATCACCGGCATGGTGCATCTCCTCCGGCGTAAAGGCGTCACCCCGGAACAAGCAGACAAACTGGGTAAGATCGAAACCGCCGGCGAACACCTGCTCGAAATCATCAACGCCGTTCTCGATCTATCGAAAATCGAAGCCGGAAAGTTTTCACTTGAGGCATCCCCGCTGTGCATGGAAGAGTTGATCGAGAACGTCGCCACTATCGTCGACGATCGCGTCAAAGCAAAAGGGCTTCGGCTGCTACAGGATGTGGCATACCCCATGCCCGATGGCCTTGAAGGCGACCGCACCCGGCTGCAACAGGCCCTGCTCAATTACCTGACCAATGCCATCAAATTTACCGAGGCCGGCACGATTACGCTCGTCACCAAGGTGGTCGAAGACCATTCCGACAATGTACTGCTGTGCTTCGAGGTGACCGATACCGGCACAGGCATTGAACCCGAGGCGATTCCCCGCCTGTTCTCAACCTTCGAGCAGGCCGACAACTCGATCACGCGGAAATATGGCGGAACGGGACTGGGGCTGGCCATCACCCGCAAGATTGCCGAACTCATGGGCGGCACGACGGGTGTGACCAGTGAAGTGGGCAAGGGTAGTACGTTCTGGCTGACCGTCCGTCTGCACAAGACAGCAACCGCGTGTGGCACGATCAGTACCCATGTCGTGACGGGTGCCGAAGCGACGCTCCAACGGGACTTTGCCGGTACCCGCATCCTGCTGGCCGAGGACGAACCGATCAACCGGGAGGTGACACTTTCGCTATTGGATGATGCCGGCCTCGTGGCTGATACCGCAGAGGATGGCGTAGAGGCTTTAAAGCTGGCCGAAAAAAACGACTATGCACTGATCCTGATGGACATGCAGATGCCGAACATGGATGGACTGGAGGCCACGCAACGCATCCGGCAACTTGCTGACAAGAAGCGGATGCCCATTCTGGCCATGACGGCCAATGCCTTTGCCGAAGACAAGCAGCGTTGTATTGATGTGGGCATGGACGATTTCCTCACCAAGCCGGTTGTGCCTGAGACGTTGTTTGGGACCCTGCTGAAGTGGCTAAGCAAGAGTTAAACGGCTGTTTGAGGATCAGATAACGGACTGACCGGTTGGCGTTGTCATCAGACCGCTCAGGGCACAAAGTGTGAGTTCGTCAGATCAGGAAGCTGACGTTCAGCGGCCAGAAGCCTCCACGCTCAGCAGACCGACACATTGCTGACGTCCTTCCGGATGAAACCCAACGGCCGTTCAGGCCGATGTGGTGCCCTTAAGTAGCCTTGGCGAGATGCTTGCTCGATCAGATACCAGCAAGCTTTTGAGCAAGCTTCGATGCTTGCAGGTGCGTATAGCGCTTAAGCATCTGCAAAGTTTTATGGCCTGAAACAGCCGCGAGTTCCAATACATTAAAATCACCGCGCTCGGCCAGTCGAGAAATCGCCTCATGCCGAAGATCGTGGAATGTGTAATCCTTGACCTTGGCTCGCTCACAGGCATACCCGAAGGCGTGATAAAGCGTCATCCGTTCGACAGGTAAAACAACCCCGCTTTTGCTCCGAGGCAGTGATTCAAGAACCGTAAGTGCCACAGGAGACAAAGGCACGGCCCGAGGTTCCTCGTTCTTGATCTTATCCGGATCATCCAGCATTGCGATCTTGTTCTTCTTATCGATCTGCTTCCAGGTCATAGACAACAACTCGCCCTGGCGCATGGCAGTTTCGACCGCCAACTGAACGGCAGGCCAAAGCCAAGGGTTCCGAGACTTCATACATTCACCCTCAAATGCCTTCCATTCGTCAGGGGATAGTCTGCGGTCTCTACCCTTCCCTTCTGAAGGTTTACGGATCTTTTCAACTGGATTTCCTCTCGGCAGAGCAATGCCTTTCTCGCTCTGAGCAAAGCCAAGAAGCTTACTGAGCATGTACAGTTCTTTACGGACGGTGCTCTCTTTTACCGGCGGCCGATCATCATTCCCCTTTAACCTGTCATCGCGATACTTGGCAACAAGCTTCTGATCGATGGCCGTCAAACTGTAAGCACCCAAAGCTTCATCAAGACGATCAAGCTGGAAGCGCCACGCCTCCTTTCCATCCTCCCTGACTCGGTAATGATGGGGAGCGAACTCGGTCTTGAAATCCTTAATCAGGTCTCCGAGAGTTGTCCGTTCGGCCACACTGGTACTGGTAAATAGCCCTCGGCGCATATCGGTCTCAACCGATTGCGCCCAAGCTTGAGCCTCAGTCTTGGTCGGGAAGGTATGACTCTCGTCCGGATATCCCTTCTGACGGATGATCGCCTGCCAGTACCCGCTTGCACGCTGCCGAATCGATGCCATTTCCACCCTCAAGTGTGACCAAAGTGTGACCGTAATCCATTTTAGCCACATGATAACGCCCTGAAGACCCCTTGTTTAGTGGGTTTCGGCGAGATAAAATCTCTCGCCTGGAAAGCGTGTGTAGGTTCATAGCCTACCGCGGGTTCGAATCCCGCCCTCTCCGCCAAACACCTTGATTTTTAAGGTGATTTGGCAAAATCATCCACGAGGTGGTCAGGGTCAGCAGAAGCAAAACAGCCGACGAAAGTCGGCTTTTTTGTTTTCAAGTGTCTCCGAATTGTCTCCGTTCGTCCCCAACCGTCCCCAACGGTTTGTCTCCGTTTTGGCGCCGTCCCAGCAATCAGCAATAGCAGGCTTACTCATTTGGCGACGTAGGTACTCCGAGAGGCAGTTTTCCACTGACATTCCGGTCACTGCGACAAATAGACCCGCTTGTTCCAGCCAAATCCTTTGACGTCGCGCAGATAGAGGTAACAAAGCCCAAAGCCCCAGTTTCGCTGGTTGCTCGTAGCCGAATTAACCAGTCGGCGATTTGCTCGTTCTCGGCATTCTTCTTGGCTTCGTAGCGGTAGCAGGTTTCACTAACGGATAAAAATTCGCAGGCCAGAGGAATTGAGACTCCTTTTGCCGAGACTGTTTGTTTGGCCATCTCGCGTCGGCGCAACGGCCTCACCAATTTTTGCCATGCCGAAATAACGTAGGTCCTGATTTCTAGACCGATCAATGTTGTCCAGGCTCCACAAAATCACGATCGGGGACTCAAATAGACTCTCTTTTACACTCAATCCGGTGCATCAAAGAGTCGGCATGATCGTGAGGATTCGTGGTTTGCTGTGAATGAATATCGTCAACGAGTCAGTTTTCTGCGCCAAAACGCACCAGCAAATCAAGTAACGCATCATCATCTTGATTTGATGCTAGGTCTGCAATCATTTCCTGGTCAGGGCCTGCGGTCACATTGATGCTGGCTCCCTTTTCCAGTAAGAACTGGGCCATTTCCAATGTTTCCTCATCTTCTGGTTTCTCGTCAGAATCGTCGTCGTCCCCCGCTAACATGCGTCGCAACGCGGCGATTGGATCACCAACGCGGCGATCCAGGCGAACACCAATTACCTGACCCAGGGCTGTTACACCGTTGTCTCCTTCAGCATTTATATCTGCCCCGGCTTCAACAAGCATACGGCAAATCTCGAAATTCCC
>Ga0315268_10006980_pt1 | contig 11960 bp, 14 predicted proteins | sample C1_top_MG_FD_204535 | JGI IMG/M metagenome (GOLD analysis project Ga0315268, IMG submission 204535) | Sediment microbial communities from Yellowstone Lake, YNP, Wyoming, USA - C1_top | ecosystem: Environmental > Aquatic > Freshwater > Lake > Sediment | place: USA: Wyoming | collected 2017-08-01 | reverse complement strand
GGTCGGGTTCTGCGAGGCGACTATCAGGCCGAATTTGTATTTCCTGCCTTCCCGGACTATCATGATCGCGTCGCTCCGGTCGTCCTGCGCTATCTTCCATGCCTCGTCCAGGACGACATAGAGCTTGAGCCCCTTCTGGGCCGACCATTCCTCCTCGCGCATCTTCTCCTTGAGGAATTGCAGGATGGACATCCCGGCGAGCACGCGGAACTCCTCGTCCGGCAGCTTCTTGAGGACGATGTCCACCAGGCCCGAGGATGTCAGTTTCCCCATCTCGAGTGTGGACTGCCTGGCCAGGAAGTCCGCCCCGTCCTTGGTGAACGCGCCTATCATCTTTGCGGCATTCTTGATGTACTCCTTGACCCACACCGAGTCCGCTTTCTCTGCTTTTTCCAACAGTATCCTGTGCACGTCCTTCAGCGTCGGCGGCTCCTTGTCATCCTGGCCGGTCGCATGCAATACGAAGCCCTTTCTGGCATACGCCTCCTCGATCGCTTCCTCCAGAACCCGCCTCTCGTCGTCCCGTCCTTTGCTCTCGAAAAGGATCTCAAGGGTCCTCATGATCTGGCGGGTCCTGTTCAGGGGCGAATTTCCGCCGAGGTCCATCAGGTTGAGCGAATTCTTGCCGCCTAGCTCGATCACTTCCCCGCCGGCCTGCTTCACCCAGTCCACGTATTCCCCGGCCCAGTCCAGGATGAGTGCATTCGTGTTCCACACGAGCGCGGCGCGCGTGAGGAATGTCTTCACGAGGTAGGACTTGCCCGCGCCGGTCACCCCGACGATCGCGATGTGCGGGTTGGTCAGCTTCTCGAAGCTCCAGTAGAAGGGGACCTTCATCAGCCTGGTCCTTCCGATGTATATCGAATTGAGCGGATCCGCCATCAGGAGCTCGGCCGGCGGCTCTGGAGGGTGGGCGAATATCATCCTCTGGCCGAGATCCCTGTTGGTGGCATCCTCGAAACGAAGGAGGGTCCCGCTCTGTATGTTCTTCTCCCATTTCATCAGATCATCTTCAGTAAAGGAATTCCTCGATCTGGCTTTTGCCCGGCAGCATGTATTCCCACTCGAAGCATCTCTTCATGTCATCCCCGGCAAGGGGCATCACTTCGGTGTCCAGGGTGCTCGATATCACGGTCTTGAGCTCGGTGGCCTGCTGCTTGACCTTTGCTACCGCATCGTCCTTCGAGTGGCTCGATGCCGTCGTCATGGCATAGTTCATCACTTTCATGGGCCGCTCCCCGGCCTGGATCTTTTGGAGCTGGTTCTCGCAGGATTCGATCTCGCGCTTGATGAGCGCGATCTCGGAGCCGGTGTTCGATGAGGCCGGCAGGCTTATCAGCTCGGACATCCTCGCTTCGGCCTTGCTCCTCTTCTCCTTGATCTTGTCCACGTGCGGCGTCAGGTCGACCGGGCAGACCATGTTCGATATCTTATACACGTAATTGAGCGAGGACAGGGCCCTCTCGTAGCTCTGCTTTATCATGGCTATCTGGTCCGGCGTCTTCTCGGTGGATGATTGCGTGAACCGCACGAGAAGGAAAGTCGTTGCGTAGTAATTATTCCCATCCTTCTTCACGATGACGTCCTGTTGCGGCGGTATCTCGTACCTGCCGAAGCCTTCGACCATATGGGCCTGGCGCGTCAGTATCGGCTTCAGTATGAACCCGAAGCGCCAGACGGCCGCTGCCAGGAGGAAGCTCAGAATCGCGAGTATCGCGATGATGCTGTTCGGGAAGAAGACCAGGGCGCTAAGCAGGCACAGCTGGACAATCACGACCAGGATGGCCATCCTCTTGTTTGTGAGCATGTCGTTATACATCGTCATACACCGAATCTTGACAGGTTGATCTCGGAGCCGAAAAGCGCGGCGAGTTCCTTGATCGCTATCCCGCTGATGATGAGCGAGAGTATCGGCAAAAACACGATCTGGACCACGAGTATGGCCAGGCATGTCATCAAAAGCTGCGGAATCTTGTTGATAGTCGCCATCAGGGCGCTGGAGGAGTTCTTGATGTTCTCCAGCGGCGCGGTCCACTTGTCCGGCGAAAGCATGGCCCCAGGTTGGGACATCTCGCCGGAATTGATCGGATTCATGGAGGTGACCTGGCTGTTCAGCTGCGAAAGCGGAGCGAGCAGGCTCGCGTACGCGCTATCTGTCGCATCCTTCACCATGATCCCGTTGAGGCATATCGTCAGCGGGAAAACCAGGTAGGCTCCGATCGCGATGGCGATCATCACGCCCCCGAGGCGCCGGGTGCCGAAGAATGTGCGCAGCACGACGCCTATCGGCAGGAAGACCTGGAGCGCCACCTTGTCTATGAACGCCAGGAGGGCGCGTTCGACCCCCACAAGTATCCCAAGAAACATCAGCGACTGCAAAGCGCTGTTGAAGACCTGGACCACGCTCGAGAGTCCGCTCAGCGGGGTGACCTCTACGACGATCACGTCTATGGCGACCTTGGAGAGTATGTCGAGGACGATGTTGATGCCGAATATCAACCCGACGATGTTCATTATCTGCATGGACAGGTAGCCGAGATAATTGTCGGCATAGCAGATGGCGGTCGTAGCATCCGGGCAACCGCTCACCGGCAAAGTCCCGCCCACCGGGCCCGGGATCGTGAACCCTTCGGCTGGCACCAAGCTGTTGAACGCGATGGTCAGGATGCCTGTCCCGGGGGCGAGAAGCAGGTATATCCCTCCTACGAGGGCCGCGCTCACGAAGACCTGCATGAACTCGCTCTTCGCCCAGTCCTCCAACTTCCTGTTGTTGATCGCCTTGGCGATGAGAAGGGCTATCCCCACGATCACGATCATCGAGACGATGATGTAGACGGCGACCTCGAAGGCGGGGCCGCCGCTCATTGTCCCTGGGGTCACGGGGAAATCCCCGATCACGCTAGTGGCATTGGCAGCCATTTGCGCTTACCCTGAGCTCAGGAGTTTCTGTCCTGCCTGGTTGATGGCGCCTGCTCCGCCGACAAGGGCCAGCAGTATTATTGCTCCGACTGCAAGGCTTGTGGCGAGGGTGTGGTACCTGCCCCTCTGGTCTGCCGTGACGAAAACGTTGGCATACACGTAAATGATGCCCGCGAGGATCAAGGCGATTATCGCGATCATGGGCCCGAGCTTGAGGAGCGTCTTCATGATCTGGCACGTGAAATCCACGATGTTCCCGCTGTCTCTGCAGTTGGCTTCGGTCGGATGCGACAGGTCTATTTCTTCGGCAGCCGCAGCCAAGCCGGCCAATGTGAATAAGGCTATGATAATCAATACTTTGCTATTCACTTTCCCACCTCCTAATAATATAAATTATTAAGAAACACATATAAATATAAATATTACCGTATTTTTCAACAGAATTCCTTCCCAGCGGTGGCAAGGTGGAAAACAAATAAATCCGTTCGTACATTACTTATCCATGGCCGAGATCTTCTGCAGCTTGTGCCGTCTCATGAAAGAGGCGCAGCCCCTTGACATGGATGACCCGCTTTTTTCTTCGTATGTGCGGATCATGCGGAAGCTCGGCAAATCCAGGCACTCCGGGGCGCTCGGGATCTGCCCCGGCTGCATGCCGGCGTACACGAAGATGGAGTCGGGTTTTCGGAAGAATGTCATTCTGTATGGCGCATTGGGCCTGATTTTCGCCATCGCCTATTCGATTTTCACCGGAGCCATCCTGCTGTCATTGCTGATCGGGCTCTTTTTCTTCTCCCTCGCCCTCTTCAGCTACTGCCCGCCTCTGAAGCGCTGACCTCCCCAGGTCGATCCCCCATTCCCACGATACCCCCCGGTAGCCGGGCTCGCGCTTATGGAAGGAATCCTTATATCCTCTTTTCAACTATCTTTCTTCCGATGATGCGCAAGAAATCCCTCGGCCAATGCTTCCTCGAGGACAAGAACATCCTCCGCCTGGAGGCGAAGCTCCTTAACCCGGAGCATAAGACCGTCCTCGAGATCGGTTCCGGCGACGGGAGGCTCACGGAAGAGATACTCGCCCTCAAGCCGAAACGGCTCATCGCGGTCGAGAAGGATCCGAGATTCGCTTCCCTGCTCCGCGAGCGGTTCATAGATCGCAAAGAAGCGGAGATCATCGAAGCGGATTTCCTGGAAGCGGAACTCCCCCGTTTCGACCTGGTCATCGGCAATATCCCATATTACATCTCATCGGATATCATCTTCCGCCTCGCCCCGATGCGCTTCGAGCGTGCCATCATCATGGTCCAGAAGGAGTTCGCGAAGAAGATGGTGGCGAAACCAGGGAATGGCAATTACGGGCGCTTGAGCGTCACATCCCAGATCGCATTCGAAATCAAATTCGAGCGCATAGTCCTGCGCCATCTCTTCCGTCCAGTTCCGAAAGTGGATTCCGCGATAATCAGCCTGAAGCCGACCGGCATCATCCTCACCCAGTTCCAGGAGAACGTCATCCGCGCGCTCTTCTCGCACAAGAACAAGACAATCCGCAAAGCCCTTCTCGATTCCAAGATGTTCGGGAAGACGGAACTCGAGACTTTGGACCCGGGACTCCAGAAGCGCCGCGTCATAACCCTCACGAAGGAGGAATGCCTGGGAATCGCCCGCCTTCTCAAGAATGTTTAAAAAGGTCAGAGGACTACTCACTCCCGGTGATACTGATGGCTGAAACAGTTGAAACGTTCAGGGATGAGTTGCGGGCGCTGCGGGTGGACCTCTATTCCATGGGCGAGAACATCGATGCCAAGCTGATTGCGAGCTATCTGGACAGGCTGATCATCTCGCTCGATTCGCTTGCGCAGAACCTGGATCTCATGTCTGTCGAAGTCGAGACGTTGGGCGAGGCCGAAGAGATGCCGGCTGGGGAATGCCCCTGCACGTGCTGCAGCGAGCCGGTGGCGAAAAAGAAGGCCCCTGCGAAGAAGAAAGCAGCCAAGAAGCCGGCTAAGAAGCCTGCGAAGAAGAAAGGCAGGCGCTGAAGGCAAGCCTGTCCATCCATCGCTTTCTTCATCATTTTCTTTTTATCAGTTTTTCATTCCGTCCATCCGCCTCCTGGGAAATCCTCCTTTCCGTATTCGTTAAAAACATTCCCGCCCCTTTCAAACCCATGAAGACTTATCTGATACTCTTTTTGGCGGCCATCCTGCTCATCGGGTGCGTACAGCTCCCCGGGCAGAAGGCCGGGACCCAGAGCGGGCAGACTGGCGGTTCGGCAGGAACAAACCAAAGCGCATCCGGTTCTGGTGCGACTGCCGGAACCACTGCTGGTTCGGGATCAGATGCTGGTTCCGGGACAACGGCCGGTACCGGCACAACTAGCGGCACCGGAACCGCAACGAATCCGGGGTCGTCAGGTTCAGGGACCGGCACCGCCGCTTCCGGGACAAGCGGTTCGGGTTCAGAAACATCCGGATCGACCGGCGCTGCCTCCAGCCTCCAATCCGAGGAGATATCCTTCAAGTCATTCGGATGGAACATCAGCGGCACTGTGTACAAGGCGGATTCGAATACCCCCCGCAAGGCGGTCATCCTGATCCCGATGCTGGGCAAGACCCGCGACAGCTACCCGCAAAGCTTCGTCTCTGATATCCACGATAAGATCCCGGAGACCGTGGTCCTCGCCCTTGATATGCGCGGCCATGGGAAGAGCACGAATCTCGGCACCTACGACAGCTTCCAGACCGAGGACTACAAGGCCATGAAAGATGATCTGGCTACTGCCAAGAAGACCCTTAAAAACAAATATCCGACCATTGAGAAATTCTATCTTGTCGGAGCCAGCGTCGGTTCAACGGCCGCTATCCTCGCTGCGCAGCAGGACAGCGATTTCGGAAAAGTCGTCATGATCTCGCCCGGGATGGATTACCAGGGCGTTTCGATCGAGCGCGCCGTCAAGGACTACATAATGCCGGTCCTCGCGGTCGCTTCTTCAAACGACCGTGATGCTTACAATACCGCATTGTGGGTCTATTCGACATCAGGTTCGGCCCAGAGGGAGAAGAAGATATACGAGGGGTTATCCGCCCATGGCACCGACATCTTCGGCCAGGAAGGGAGCGATACTCCGTTGTCCACGGTGATAACGAACTTCCTCAAGCAGTAGTATGGACGGGCGCCTCGGCGCGCATCGGAACACGGCGAATGATCCGATCCTGGATCCGCCCTTACATCGAGGTCTTGGGTTTTTCCCTCGCATTGGAATCGTGCAGCTCGAGCCTCGCGGCGAAATCCCGGTTGAGGGCGTGCAGCTGTTGCATGTTGATCGCCAGGCCCTCCGCATTGCGCGCATTGCTGCAGGCAGGGCCGAGCGCTCCGGTCATTTTCGTCGAATTGGTGTTGAAATCGTGCTGCGGCGCGCGGGTGATGATGGCATCGATCTGCGCCTTCTTCGACTTGATCGTCCGATCTATGTCCTCTGTGCTCTCGGGGTCAAGGCTCCGTGAACGCTCAAGGCGCGATATCTCTATCTGCCTCGTCCTTATCGTCCTCAGGTCCTCCCGGCTGATCTCCGCTGCCCTGATGCGGTTCATGTCAGGTTTCGGCGCATGGGGGCGGGCCTCATACGGGTTTTCGGTTGCCATCGTCTGCACTTCGACGATGTAGAATACGTTGTCTCTTTTTTCTTCATTTCCTTTACCGGCCGGATCCGCCATTATTCTATTTTTGCTCCGATGGCCTTTTGACTCTTTTCATCTTGGCCTTCTTGTGCAGGCAGCGCCTTTGCCAGTGAAGATTTGCCGGATCGAGCCTTGCCAAGGCCCCCTAGAATGCGCCGAACAATCCCTTCTTCTCCCCTTCCTTGTCGAACTGTTTTTGTAGCTTCGTTTAAGAGCTGAACTGGAGTGTACCGATATCTTAATATATGAGTTTGTATCTAATAGTTATCAACTAATAAATTTTGGTGACTAATATGACAAAAGGCATCCAGATAATGAAGCATGCGCCAACGCTTAATACCGTGATCATGGTGGAAGCGGCTTTGCAAAACGCAAAAGACAGCGTAGTAACCATTCCAGAACTAAAGCGGCTTCTCCCCAAACAGGTAAACCATAACACACTCAAGACTATTCTTGCCTACTTGGAAGAGAGCAATAAAATCGCCGTGAGCCTCAAAGGGATAACTTGGATACATAATCCTAATCCGAATCTAAGAAAGGCGATCGCAAAAGGGATGGAATTATGAAAACGGTACGGGTGATTCTTTCAACTGAAGCTGAAGAGGTTTACAAATACCTGAACGAACATGCAGCGCATTCAAAACGCGAGCAGGCCTTCCTTAATGCTGTAAAGAAGAAAATCGAGCTGGTGAAGGTCAATCCGCATTACGGGAATTCGGTAGCGAAGAAACTCATCCCTAACGAATACAAGGTAAAATACGGAGTCAATAATCTTTTCAGGGTCGAACTCCCGGATTATTGGCGGATGCTTTATACATTGACCGAAGGCGAAAGCCAGATCGAGGTCATAGCTTTCGTGCTGGATATGATCGACCATAAAGAGTATGATAAGAAGTTTGGATATCGGAGACGATAAACACGCATGGTCCGAAATACATAGGTTTCTGCCTTAAAACGCGCCGAACAATCCCTTCTTCTCCCCTTCCTTGTCGAACTGCGCCAAAAGCTCCTTCTGCTTGCCGGATAGCTTCTTGGGGACTTCCAAAATCACCCGGACCATCTCGTCCCCCCTGCCGCCTTTCCCTATCCTCGGCATGCCCTCGCCTTTCATCCGAAATACCGTATGCGACTGGGTGCCTGGCGGTATCTTCAATTTATCTGTCCCGAACAGCGTCGGAACCTCGATCTCTCCCCCGAGCGCCGCTTTCGCGAACTGGAGCGGGACCTCGATCCACAGGTCATCGTCCTTCCTCTCGAACCGTTCGTGTTTCTTCACGAACACCTGCACGTAGAGGTCCCCCGGGCTGTCCCGTCCATACTCGCCCAGGTTCTCCAGCCGGAGCCTCATCCCGCTATGGATCCCTGGAGGGATATTCACGCTGATATGCTCATGCTCCCGCGTGTTCCCTGAGCCGTTGCACGTCTTGCATGGTTTTTCCAGGCTAGCTCCTTCGCCATGGCATTTGGGGCATGTCGTGACCGTGTAGAACTGCATCGGCCCCATCCTCCGTGACTGCTGGACCTGCCCCCTCCCTCCGCATGACTGGCATGCCTTCCTGCCGCTTCCGGACTCCCCTCCGCTTCCCTTGCAGGCCTTGCACGCCTTGCTGTGATAGTAATCGATCTCTTTCTTGGCTCCCTTGGCCGCTTCTTCGAGCGTGACCTGGATGTCTGCCTGCAGATCCGATCCATACTCGCGCCTTCTCCCCCCGCCTCGTCTCCCTCCCACGCCTGAACCCGAGAACGCGGAACCGAATATGCTGCCGAAAGGGCCCCCGCCGAACCCGAAGCTCTCGAACATGTCAGAAAAATCAGAGAAATCCGCGCTGCGGAATATGTCCTCCTGCGAATACATCTGGTCGAATCCCGCATGGCCGTACTGGTCGTACTGCGCGCGCTTGTTCTCGTCGCTGAGGACCGCATACGCCTCGCTTATCTCCTTGAATTTCTCAGTGGCATGGGGAGACTTGTTTCGGTCAGGGTGGAACTCTAGGGCGAGCTTGCGGTATGCCTGTTTGATCTGGTCTGCGGTGGCGGCCTTCGGCACCCCGAGCACTTCGTAGTAATCCCGTTTCTCAGCCATACCCCTATTCGCCTCATCGATGCAATCGCGTCGTCAGTTCCCTTCTCTAGCGATACATGTTGTTGTTCCTTTCCTCTTCCATTTCCTGCCAGCGTCGCAGAACTCCTATCGCCCATTCTTCGTCAGGGCTCATGTACCTGCGCATGCCATTCTGACGTCCCCGCATCCCATAACCGGTCCCCCGTCTCGGGTTTCCGGTCTCGATGTTCTGGGGTTCCTTCTCTTTCCCTGAAAGTATCGCATACGCCTCGCTTATCTCCTTGAACCTGTCGCCCGCTTCCGGGGATTTGTTGCGGTCTGGGTGGAATTCGAGCGCGAGCTTGCGGAATGCCCTTCTGATGTCCTCAAGGGTGGCTTTGGCGGATACGCCGAGTATCCTGTGATAGTCTTTTTTCTTGGTCGCCATGGATCAGCATCTCACCGGCATGTTCTGCTCTTCTTGTCTGCCTCTATCATTCAATAGAAAATATAAGGGGCGGGGAGGATTCTTAATCCCGGGGTTCTGGGCTCATTTGTCCACCTTCTCGTATTCCCCCTCTACGACATTGTCATCGCCGGGCCCGCCTTTCTTCTTGCCCTTCTTGACACGCTCGTATCCGGCCCCTCCGTTCCCTGGTCCCGCGCCAGCTCCTCCAGCGCCGCCCGGACCCTGGCCGGAGTTCCCGGTTTCCTGTCCCGGTCCCCCGCCCATGTTCGGCCCGCCGCCTTGCTGCTGGTACATGGAACCTCCGGCTTCCTCGAGGGCTTTCTTGAGCGATTCGGTCTCGCTGCGTATCCTGCCGACATCATTGGAGACAAGCGCATCCTCGACCTTCTTCTGCGCTGCGCTGATCTTGTCGAACTGGTCCTTGGACAATTTATCCTTGAACTCATCGACCGTCTTCTTGGCAAGATACACCATGGACTCCGCCTCGTTCCTTGCTGTCGCGAGTTCCAAGGCCTCCTTGTCAGCCGTGGAGAATTTCTCTGCCTCCGCCATCTTCTGCTTGATCTCATCATCCTTCATCTTGAGCGGAGCGGTCACCCTCATGGTCTGCTCTTTTCCTGAAGCGTTGTCCTTGGCCCCGACATGCAGGATGCCGTTCGCGTCGATATCGAAAGTGACAGCGATCTGGGGCACGCCCCTTGGCGCCGGAGGTATCCCGACAAGCGAGAATTTCCCGAGTTCGATGTTGTCCTTGGCCATCGGCCTCTCTCCCTGGAGGATATGGATATCCACCGCTGGCTGCATGTCCGCAGCCGTGGAGAACGTCTGGCTCTTTTTGGTTGGTATGGTGGTGTTGCGCTCTATCAGCCTGGTCATCACGCTTCCAAGGGTCTCGATCCCCAAGGAAAGCGGAGTCACATCGAGGAGCAGGATGTCCCTGACCTCCCCAGACATGACACCCCCCTGGATCGCAGCTCCCATCGCCACGCATTCCATAGGGTCCACGCCTCTCTCAACCTTCTTGCCGATCGTGTCTTCGACGAATTTCTGGACGATCGGCATCCGTGTCGGTCCCCCGACCATGATTATCTTGTCGATCTGTGACTGCGTGAGCTTCGCGTCGCGCATCGCCTGCTCCACTGGCGCACGGCATCGCTCGATCACCGGCCTTATCAAATCCTCGAGTTTCGCCCGTGTCAATTTATGCACGAAGTGTTTCGGCTGGTTGTCCACCGATGCGAGGAACGGCAGGTTGACCTCGCTCTCAAGGGTCGTAGAAAGCTCGATCTTCGCTTTCTCGGCCGCTTCGAGGATCCTCTGCTGGGCCTGGCGGTCCTTCGTGATATCGACCTGGCTCTCCTTACGGAACTGGTCGGCCAGGTACTCGGAGATGATCTGGTCCATGTCGGTCCCCCCCAGCTGCGTATCGCCGCTTGTGGATTTGACTTCGAAGACGCCCCCTCCGAAATCCATGATCGTGACATCCAGCGTGCCTCCGCCGAGGTCGAAGACCAGGATCTTCATGTCCTTGCCCACCTTGTCAAGGCCGTAAGCCAGGCAAGCCGCTGTCGGCTCATTGACCAGCCTGACGACTTCCATGCCCGCGATCTCACCGGCATCCTTTGTCGCCTGCCTCTGGTTGTCGTTGAAATATGCAGGGACCGTGATGACCGCCTTGTCCACCTTCTCGCCGAGGAACTCCTCCGCGTCCTTGCGGATCTTCTGCAGCAGGAAGGCCGAGAGCTCCTGGGGCCGGTATTCCTTGCCCAGTATCTTGTACTTGTAGTCGCTCCCCATCTTCCTCTTGAACGCCGTGATCGTCCCTTCCGGGTTGGTGACCGCCTGCCTCCTTGCCGGTTCGCCGATGATCCTCTGCCCGTCCCTTGTCAGGGCCACATAGCTCGGGAACGCCTTCCCGTATTGCGTGATCCCTTCAGTGCTCGGGATGATCTTCGGCCTCCCTCCTTCAAGGAATGCCGCTGCGCTGTTGCTTGTCCCCAGGTCTATTCCGATTATTTTTCCCATAACATTCCACCTCGATAAATATTCCTTTAGTGATTTTTTTATCATCTATTTATTCCATATTATTCCCCTGTCGCTGCCGGTCCCTGCCTCCATTTCCATCTCCCTATCCCTTCCCCTCCTTGCCTTTCCCAACGACCACTTTCGCATGGCGCAGGATCTTGCCCTTGTAAGAATATCCCTTCTGCACGACCTCCACTATCTTTCCCTCTTCGCCCTCGCTCGCGCGTATCGCGTCATGCTTGTAGGGGTCGAAGCTCTCTCCCATCGATCTCATCGCCTCCACCTGCTCCCTCTTCAGGAGGTCGAGGAGCTTGGCGTATATCAGCTCGATGCCGCACTTGAATTCCTTCGCGCTCGCCTTGTCCATGTGCGTTACCGCGATCTCGAACTCATCCACTATCGGAAGCAGCCGCAGCATCACATCCGCCGATGCGTTCTCGCGCATCATCTCGTTCTCGCGCATCGCCCTTTTCTTGTAGTTCTCGAACTCTGCCTGGAGCCGCAGGCACCTCTCTTCGAGTTCCTTGATGCGCAGCTTATCCCCTTGCGGCGAATCGATCATCTTGAGATCCTTATGCTCGACAAGCTTCTCCTCCGCCCGCGCCTGGAGTTCTGGCTTCTTCTCGCCAGGCAGCGGCATCGGCCCCTCGCTTCCTTGCTTTGCTTCTTTCGGGTCTTTCTTGTTATCCGTATAATCACCAGTTCAAGAGCCTGCGAGCTCTTCTTCAATTTTTAACATATTGTTTAATATATAGAAAGATTTTTAAATTTTAATGCGGAAAGGTAATCATATGGTTCAACAGAGGCGCTATTACAGGCAGATCGTCATCCG
>Ga0315268_10006979_pt1 | contig 11961 bp, 12 predicted proteins | sample C1_top_MG_FD_204535 | JGI IMG/M metagenome (GOLD analysis project Ga0315268, IMG submission 204535) | Sediment microbial communities from Yellowstone Lake, YNP, Wyoming, USA - C1_top | ecosystem: Environmental > Aquatic > Freshwater > Lake > Sediment | place: USA: Wyoming | collected 2017-08-01 | reverse complement strand
CGTGGTTTAGTTTGAGCTTTCAATTGTTGTTGCGCGCGCTGCCTTGTCCCTTTATTATGTGTTGAAGTAGGTTGGCGATACTGCTTTGTCTGGTCGCCCGAGGTTTTCGGCTGCTTCTCTGTTCAGAACCAGGCACGGTAGGTTGTAGAGCGCGTAGGAAGCAACGTTTCTTGCGCCTCTGACCTTGTTGATGGCTAGGCTGTACTGCGTCTTCAGGAAGCTGTAAACTGCTTCTATATGCGGTCTCTTATGATACTCCCTTTTCTGGTCTTCCGGCCCGTAAGTTCTGAACTTCTTGTCCACTCTAAGAAGCCCTATGACGTCGCGTTTCTGGTTTGCTGGGTACGGAATCACTGCGGCGTTAACAGCGCTTCTGAGCTTGCCGTCACTGTATTGGCTGTCAGCTATCACGCTTCTCAATCTGGCTTCGGACTGTTTGAGAATCTGCTTGGTCTTCTCGAGCATGTTCAGCGAGTGTTTTTTCTCGTTCTGGTTGGCAGAAGCAAATGCGCAAGTCAAAGGAAGCATGGTCTGAGAATCGATTGCCAAGTGAAGCTTGTAGCCGAGTCCGAAGGTTCTGCCTGCTCTTCCAACCCTTGCGTCACCGTCAGAAAGGCCTTTCTTGTTGTCTAGCGGATGTCGTGTGCTCCAGGCCTTTATGAAGGAAGCATCAAACACAGAATCAACTTCTTTTGCATCGTTCCGTTTCAAGAGTTTGGCCACTTTTTCCTCGATTATTCTTGTGAGGTTGTCTCCTCCGACTTTGCGGATGAACCTGCTGAGAACGCTTCGGGGATAGCCTGCTTCGCCTGGTTTGATTAGGCACAGTTTTCTAAGCCGTAGGTCTGTGTCGAGTAGGCGGGTCATTTCTCTTAGACTGCGAATACCTTTCATTCGCATAACTATGAAGGTTCTGAAAAGTCCTAATGGGTTTCTGGGAGGCCTCCCTGGTCCAACCGTGTGGAAGCATCTGAGTAACGCTGCTTTAGCAAAACTTAAGTCCACGTTTCTAAACAGGGTTTCAAGGGTCTCGTGTTCATCTTGATGTCCCGCTAGGATTCACCTCCTAAGCTTGGACGTGACTCAAGAATACGAGACCCCAACCCAAAAATAAACATTAGCTAATTTAGGGACAAACCAGCGCGCTTTCGTATTGAAAACTTGATGCTGGAGACGGCGGAAAGAGTAATTGCCGTGCAATCCTGAAAAACTCTAAAGCCGAAGCGTTGTAGACAATCGTGAATCTGGCAGTGGAAGTTTTCCACATTGTAGATGTTCATGTAAAAGACTCCATAACAATCAATAAGGCATGTTGAGATTCAAAATCGCTAGTTGTGACCGATATAAACCAGACCTACGAAAAAGACAGACTTCTAATAACATGACTCGGAAGTTTTTTCATGACCAAACAAAAACCAGTAAATCAAGCCGCTGTTAAACGCGTTTTTGAGCCAAAGGGTGTATTTTATAAACCCAAGGATTCTATATCAAGCCGACGAAGGGTTACAAGACTTGTTTCGCAAGCTCCTGTGTATAGTGTTTATGTTTAGCATGCCAATGCTCGCTTCAGAATGCTATGTGTATACCGTCAAAGCGGCTAATAGTCTCGGTATCCTACTAACAGATTCAGGATACCTGAATGACAACAGCTGGTATTATGTTGTCGGTGAAGTACAGAACGCAGGGAACACCGCTGTGACTGATGTCTATGTTAACGCAACGTTCTACAACTCCACTGGCGAAGTAGTAGCTGAAATCTCCCAGCCCACAAAGCTGTCCACCCTTCTTCCAGGCAGAATCTCACCGTTCGACATCACCCTCTTTAGCACGATAGATTCTCAGAAAGTATACAATTACACAGTTCGCATCGTACAGTCTTCCACTACTCAAAACGGACAAGTCGGTCTTATGATAGTATCCAACAGCTCATCTTTGGATTCAAACGGATTCCACATCAGCGGCACGATAAAGAACATAGGAGCGCAAAACATTTCCTTCACCCGAATAATAGCAACATTCTATAACGCCACTGACGCGCGTGTGCACGCTATCGCTGCGCTTGCCAACTATTCAGATCCAAGTTCACTCCGTGTCAATCAGACAGCACCATTCGAGATACTGCTGAACGCTTCAGAAGCAAGCCAAGTAAACCACTATGTCCTAGAAGCAGAAGCCTACGATTCTAATTTGATTCCAGATTACGAGCTAATTCCAGAATTTCAGCCGATGCCATTTGTGTCCACGCTTTTGATACTAACCACAACCATTGGTCTGGTATTGAAGCACTTCTTAAAAAAGAAGCATGCTGCACCCAGGCAAGCAATCAGCACGGGGAACAAGTGGGCACACCTGACGCGCCGGCAGAAAGCCAACACCGAGATGTTGCTGAAAAAGCAAACGAGTTACCTACTCTGGCAAACGCGAATTATTCTCTCTCTTTCTCGCATCCATCAGCCAATCTTCATAGCCCACTGCCATTCCCCATGAAAAAATAAGGATCCAAACATAAGCTGCCCTCAAGACCTCAGGCATCTGAAAAATCAGCCACAACACTACATACGGCCCAACCAGTACCAGGATGCTTAGACCTATGATTATCCAAATCCACTGCTCGCGGATGATGAAGGACATGCCCGTTCAACACAATCACGAACGACAAACAAATTCCTAATCTTTTGCGTCACACTCAAGCAGCGCACGGAAAAAATGTGGAGGCTTTCAGAAACGGTCAATGCGAGTTAGTACCATAGTACGAGCCCAGTGCCAAGGTCCACAAAGTCTATTCGACCACTGTCATCAGAGTCAACTGCGCCAAGTGCAGTCCATGGTGGACTAGTTACATTCCAATTTAGGCTTGACGAATCCATGCCGTGAAGCGAATTTCTGAAGATCCGGCAGGCTAACTTCTACACCGCAGTTGAAGTCTCCAGGAATATTTGATCAAAGAAATTGTGCGTGTGGACGTCAAAGTGAAGGCACAGCCGCAAGCTTATGAAAACATCATGCTGTTCGGCAACACGGATATGAGTGGGGCCGCTTTTCAGTGCGCATGCGTGCCTCTTTTCCTTAGCATCGTGACTCCAAGAATCACAATTGGCACAGTGGTCGCGGCTAGAGCAAACAACAAAAGATGCTCAATAGGAATCCCATAAATTGAATGCGTTACCCTATAGGAAAGTGACACAGTCTTGATGAAGCTACCGCCCAACGAGTTCTTGAAGTGAAGAGTGTAGACGCCGCTTTGTTGGGCCACGAAAGACAGTGGGTAGAGCAAGCCAGTTCTAACAGTTCCAGTCGCGTTCAGCACTGTCCGGGCATCGGGATCAGTGGCGTAAAACTTGATCACATATTCCTGCGCAGAGCGTCCACTCATCCCTGGCGGTACAGTCGATAGCCAAATCGAGACGTGCTCCCCAGGTGTTAGATTTAAAACACTTGTAGCTTCCTCAGAGAAGGCGAGCGAAAAAGTTTCTTGCACAGCAGGATTGCTAAGGAACATATATACCAAAAGCAGAGAGATTGAAACAAACACAGACAACAAAACAGTAAAACAAGTTTCATTCTTCCAATCAAAGTCAGAGCCTCCCAATATTGCCTGAAAAGAGACTGCCCTATTTAACCTCACACTTTACCAATGTTTTCTGAAGAATCTGAAGCGCACATGTCGTTTCCTAAATTTGTTTGCAGAGAATCCTTAGTGCGCAAGCTATGAATGAGTTTAAGTGTTCTGAAATCCAAAAGACATCGTATGAGCACGACAATAGCGGATGCACGTACCGAGGATCTCGAAGATTTAGTAAGCATCTATAGTTCCCCGCACCTGTATCACAATCGAGAAGAAGCTGGCTGGTTTGTGAAGTCATTCTCTGACTATCATCACATAAAGGTCATCAAAGATCAAAAGAGAATCATCGGAGCTGCTTTCTGGAACGTCATGGAAGAAAAACACCACGGACTGGCGCAGATTGTAGATCTCTGGATTATTGAAGGTTTTAGGAGAACGGGGTTAGGCGAGAAGCTACTCAGAGTGATTATTGAAGACATGAAACAGCTCTTTGTCAAGAGCAACCATGTTCTTAGAAAAGTATTGGTCACCACGGGCGACGACAACGAGCCCGCTAAGAGGCTCTACGAGAAAGTAGGGTTTGAGAAAATCGCAGTCTTGGCGGACTTGTTTGCCAAAGGAGAGAATGAAATAGTCTATGTCTTGACAAACAGCACCTAGCGCACTGCTCGACGAATTGAGCCTCAAAAAAATCAGGGATTGAGTACTCAAACACAAGGGCTCGAAAACCAACATAAGCTGTTGACTTATCTTGATCAACGCGAGCTATAGCCTAACAGCGCCACATCAAACACTCTTGGATTTCATGCCAGAATATCTCTTGTCACATCTAGATCCTTGATAGATGGCTAATGTCTTACCCGAGCTTCACAGATAATGATTGGTGTATTGCTTTGTGTTTGCGGTGTCAGAAGCATCCCGAGCAAAACATAATACTGCCTCAGAAAGGCGAGTCCTTTTTCAGTGGTCCTGCACAGAGTTTTGCCTTCTCTTGTATCAATCTCGATGAAACCTACTTCAATCAGAGAACTCAGGAATTTCTCAAGTTGCGTGCAGTTCACACTTGCATGCTTCATAATGAAAAATCTGCCTTCACCGCCATCCTTGACAGCTTCCAGTATTAACGCGATGATCTCAAAATGACTTCTGTATTTCTTCCCCAAAGGCAACATGCACGGGCTATACTTCTTTCGCAAAGGCAAATAGGACGTATCATGCCTAACTAAGTAGGTCGCCATATGCCGCCTCTCCCTAACCTCGTTACCATATTTAAACACTTACGGGTTTTTTCGGTAGACTCTATTGAAAACGGGCACGTCCGAATTGACAAAGTTGAAATCGAACATCCTTCACGCAAAGAGTTTAATACCTCCATCCAATTGAAACTATTGAATGAGGCCAAGCGCTTGTCTCATCCTAAGCTGCCATCGAATGAAATAGACTTTCTCGAGGAAACCATAAAGTCTGACTATAAAGATGCAAGCATACGCTTGCGAGAAGGTGAATACCAGTATAGTCTTGCGAAAGCGATTGCGTCCTTCCATTTGGAACTGTATTTCCCAGACGTTAAAGACATAATTAGGAGATTGTACGAAGAAGAAAAAGCAAATGACCTGCAGTTTGTTCGTAAAGTCCAAACTGTGTTGAAAAAGATGGAGAAAAGCAACGTTGTTAGGATTTTGCCCAAAAACAAGCCTTGGGAGTTGCAGAGATATGCCCTTTCAAGTTTCAAGTTTCGGGATAGTGACAAGAATCCTGTGAACTTTGCGACAGACGAACAAATAAAAGAGATGCAAAATCTGTTGCGCTCCATGGTGAACAAGCAAGAGACAGCTAATACAAAACATGCTCGACTCGCCATACTAATCACGTTTACAATCGCATCATACGTAGCAGTTCTGTGGACTTTACTTCGGCCTATTATTGACCCGGTTGTTTTCGTCCTCGCATTGGGCATTTCTGTCGTCCTTTCTCTATTGCTAGGAGAAGCGCTTTCTCAAGGACTATCGCGAGACGTGCTACCTTGAGGTTTAATAAATGTGTGCGCCAACAGAAAAAGGTGGGATCAAATTGAAGAAAGGTATCGCGATCTTATTCGCAATGTTGTTTTTGTTATTCATGCCGTCTTTAACTAAATGGAGAATGCTTGCAACGGCAAATCCAAGGGTGATTTACGTTCCAACGGATTTTCCAACAATTCAGGGAGCCATTAACAACGCAGTTTCAGGAGACACAATTTTTGTGCATAACGGAACGTACTATGAAGACATTTCCATTAACAAAAGCGTATCTCTCATCGGAGAAAATAGAGACTTGACAGTGATCTACGGTCTTGAAGCTCAGTATGTGATTTACATAACGGCCAATGACGTAAGCCTATGGAGCTTCTCTGTGAAAAGTAACGCCCTGAATCCCTACGGAAGTGGGATATTCATATATTCGGTTGGTAACATCGTAATATGCAACGACAGTATTACAGACAGTTATGACGGTCTTGTAACTTACACTTCTGGCGGCAATCAGGTTTCGGGCAACATCATCTTGAACAATAGCAACTCTGGCGCCAGCTCTTACTTTTCGAGTAATAACGTGTTTTCAGGCAACACCATCTCAAACAACGGTGTAGGGCTGAATTTTCGCTCCTCAAGTAATAACGTGTTTTCAGGCAACACCATCTCAAACAACGGTGCGGGAGTGAATCTCTTTGCTTCCAGCAACAACATCTTTTACCACAACAACTTCCTCAACCCGATCCAAGTGTCGAGCGACTCAGAAAACATTTGGAGCCAGAACAGCGAAGGCAATTACTGGTCAAGTTACAAAGGACTAGATTTGAATAGTAACGGGATAGGAGATACCCCGTACCAGATAGATGCACACAACATCGACAACTATCCTCTGATGGGGGCTTTCTATGATTTCAACGTCGTTTCTGGAAACATGACGCACGAAGTCTCCGTTATATGCAATTCAACAGTGTCTGGTTTCAGGTACGAGATTGGACAGCAGACAGGGAACAAGATAATTCACTTTGACGTGAATGATGAGAACGTGACCGCTGGTTTCTGCAGACTTATGATTCCTACTGAATTGATGAACCTTCCATACATCGTTCTTGATAGTGAAGGAGAAATCACCCCAACTTCACTCAGTGCTTCAAACGAGACAAACGCCTATGTGTACTTCACGTATTTGGGAAACAGTCAAACAATAACAGTAATCTCTTCAAAGACATTGCAGCTTTATCAAGAACTGTCCAAGGAACTATCTGACAATCAAACCGCGTTGCTAGCGGATCTTGACTATTTGAATGCTATATATTATGGCCTCCTTAACAACTACACCATTCTCTTGGACCATTTCAATCAACTTCAAAACAGTTACCTGTCATTGAACTCTTCCTATCAGGAACATCTGTCAAGTTACTCAGAGAACATCCAGAACATCCAGAATTTAGTCTACATCTTTGCAGCCACGACGATGGTCTTTCTTGCGACTACAGTCTACCTGTCAAGACGTGCACATGCAAGCTTCAGACAGAAAGCAAGCAATGTCTAAAGACGAGAACCATGGCACCTTTCAAGTCAGTCGCTCTTCCTGTGTGTTTGTTTGTATCCGCAACTCCAGCGTGTTTTCTTCGATCTCTCGCCGATCATATTCTCGCCGGGAGGCACCCTTCTTTGCTTAAGCTCCGATCGTGAGCGTGCTTCAAATTGGAGGATCCATCGGGACGTAACTGGATCTACCCAAAAGGTTCTACCATTTCCTTATTTGAAGGGTGTCCCGAAAGGTTGAGATGAAATGGAAGAAACCGTTGTTGACTGTGCATTAGGGTACGCGAAAAGTAAGAAGTTGAATACTCTGAAGCACGAGCACCGCAGTTTTTTAACGCAAGATTAAAGTGATTTTCGTCGGATTGTTACGGTAAGAGAAGTCAGAAGGCGGTCGTAGTCTAGCCTGGCTAGGACATCGGCTTCCCAAGCCGACGACCCGGGTTCAAATCCCTGCGGGCCCGCCATTCAGTCATGATGGTCCAGGAATGCGTTGAATCCCTTGCGGCTAGATGGGCACGCGCGGGCGGGTTAAATAATTGGTGTAAAATGGTTATAATTCTTATTTTCGGATTTGGGGGCAGTTTTGAGGCGCGCAGTTCTTTTTTGCTTCTTTGCAGTAGCCGCCTTTCTCGAACCTGCAGAGGCGCCTCAGACGAGTGAACTGCAGGGTCACGAGCGTCTCATACGGGTTTTGAAGTGCAGCGGTCACCTGCTTTGTTGCTGTGGAGAGGATATGGTAGGCGAATTTGGGTCTTCCCAGACTGTTTGAAGCCACTTTCTCCTTAACGACAAGGCCCCGGGCTACCAGCCGGTCAAGATGCTGCTGCAAAGTGTTATGGCTAAAACCCACTTCGCCCAGAAGCATAGTGAAACTTCTGGGTTTGCCGTCTTTAAGCGCAGCCAAAACGCGTTCATCAAAGAAGTCCATTACGGGCTTAAATAAGCAAAAACGGACTTATAACCATTTTTAACCATTTATTTAACTCCCCCGCGCGCAGAAAGCTCAAATGAGCTTCGTCATAAATCCACTTCGTGGACTCGATATGAACAGCTTCTATCTTCTCGTAGGAATACTTGGCGTTGCAATAGGATTCGTTTCATACTATGCAAGCCTGCATGACAAAGTCAACGCGCTCGGAAGATTCACCAAACCAGCGATCGCACTCGTAATCCTTTGTGGAATTCTCCTGATGGCTTTGGCCTTTACTTAGCGCGTGCCGACATCCAAGCGAGAGGGTACGCTACAGAGAAAAGAGGACTATCTTCGTTGGAGTTTTGTCGCTGTTTCTTGGCAATCTCTTCAAGGCAACAACGCTCTACCGAGCATTGAAGCGTTTTCTCCAAGCAGACAAAGATGTTGGCGCACTAAGATGTGCACGATTGAAATTCACTTCTTGATACGATGAGAAGTACGCCACTGATGGCGGATAGAAGGATCACTATGGACCCTATAGTCATCCCGAAATTGGCATCAGCAGGATCTGTCATTGCTAGTATCGTATAGAAACACAACAGTACACCCCAGAATGCTGTTGTCAATGCTCCAATAATAGACAAGGCCCATCTTCTTCTTTCCATTGCGCTCACTGATCCAGCCAAACCGATTATGAACTCCAGAAATGCCACTATACCGAGGATCAGCTGTGCGCGTGAGACTGGATCCCTCCCATAGCCTGCTGTAGCGATACGACTGAAAATGGCAAAGCCCGTTAAGGCAAAGCAGGCCATCAGAAACAGTATGCCAACAACAACGAATTCCAAAATACCCGCTACAACCGCCACAAGGTACATCTTACTCGAGGCCATCTTGGCGCCTCAACATACTACTGCTTCCACTATTCTTTAAGGTTTTGCGCGCTACATTTGCGAGAACTATATGAAAGGGCTCAGAATCCGCCGCGTACAGCCAGCTCCGTCAAAAGGCCAAGACACAGAAATTGGTTCAATACATCTTTGAGGTAATACCATGTCACTAGCTTGTCTATTTGAAAAAAGTTGAGATGATTCTTGGCAGTTGGGCTAAGCTGTCGCGTTAAGGCCGTAACAGAATCCAAGTGTGACTAGATCGCCAAGGTCTATCTTGTTGCTATTGTTGAAGTCGGCCTCGCTAGCGTTGCACCAGCCAGAATTTATCGGGCTATTCCAAATGGGATTTGTTGCATTCCAACCATACATTGTCGCGAATCCGGCAAGATCTATCAACGTTACGTTTCCATCGTTGTTCAAATCCGCTGCTGCTAGCTGGTTTGGTGGCAATGGTGTAGCGTGCACGGTGTCGATCATCAAAGATGCCGAAGCCATAATTGACACCATCATTGAGCCTAAAATTGCAATTCAAGCCAGTATTCCGAGTCTCTTCATTTCCCTCTCTCCTCTTCTCATACTAGTCTGCTACTAATTGAAGCGCGAAGACTTCATACATATCCTGCGTAGCATTGTTCTACTTCTAGATGCAGTGCAACTTTTCAAGCTTTAGCCCGCTAACCGCGTTGCCTGTGTCATCAAAGAATCTGCGGCTTATGTCTGACAAGATGCCTGGCCAAGTTGAATCGTATCATGCAAGGCAAGAGTATTTGTGTGGATTCAGAAAAAATAGGAGCTTGTCTAATGGTGCACGCGCTGTTAATCTAGCAGGATTTGCCATAGTTCATTGCCAGTGTAACTAGGTCTACCAAGTTTACTTTGCCACTGTTGTCAAAGTCTGCTTCTGGATTATAGTCGGGGTCGCCCACTTTAGAATTGTATGCCTGCGCTAACAGGACCAAGTCATAGAGGCTTACTGCACCATCGCCGTTTATGTCGCCAATAATCTTTATCTTTACCTGAACTAGGCCTACCATGAAGTTGTTGGTCGTGTTGAATTCATATGGTACAAAGCTTGCATTTGCTGATAGCGTATGCCAATGACAACTTGGCTGACCAGTAGTATCCCAATAGAAAGGTATAGTTGTGTTTGCACCTGGCGGAAGACTCACCACGCTTTGGGTGCCAAGTGACACGTTCGCGTCTATGTAGGCGCTAACCATGAACGTTTCGGTCAGGTTACCCAAGTTCGCCGCGGTAACATTCACGGTTACGACTCTCCCTGGATAAACCTTCTGCGGATAAGGCTGTATGTCCACTATTGCTACGTCTCTGATCGCTACAATCAGCAGACCATCTGCGGTCTGGTGTGAAATCAAGTTACCATAAGAGTCAGTTAAGGCTGTACTGTTCAGGTTCAAAGGACTGATTCCATACCCAACCACCAAGAATGTAATGTTCATTATTGCCGACTTTGCAACTGATAGTGGGGGGTCGTAGGTAAATGTGCCGCTTAAGTCACCAAGTGTATTGTTGAAAGTCAAGATTTGTAAATCTACAAAGGAACCGCCAATCGGGTTAGCAACAATATAGGAAAGCACTTTTATCACGCTCGGATTGAACCGCAGATCAAATTGGCAAGTACGCACGTTTACAAAGTTTTCGCCCACAATGCCGAATATTGTCGTGTTGCCTGGCCGCAGAGCCGGGTCCATTCTGAAGGATGGGTCTACATAGATTCGTGTAATCAGCATGTTGTTGAAGTAGCCGTCTGTTGTGTTGAAAGGTACTGGATTGCCGTAGCTGTCAACAAGCGCTGCTCCAATGAAGTGAAAGGTGCTCTCACCCAAGCCTGTCACATTGAAGTTCACTGTAACTAAAGCTACGTTGCCTGTTATCGGTGGGCTGATTATTGATGACCCATTTATGACGCCTACGGCATTGTTGATTTGGGGACCGGGAGCTGTCCAATTCCAGCTCCATCTTGCATCCGTTGCCTGAAGGATTGAAAAGTTGAAACTCAGGCCGAAACCAAAGTTTGCCAGGCTTACAGCGTTTAGAATACTTACGTTTATTTGGAAGCTGTTTGGTGGAGTCAGTGACGAGTTGATAATGCTCGCAGGGTCTACGTATATTTTAGCCGGAGGCGGCAGGGGGGGTGGTACGCGGTTGTCGAAAACACCGCTTTGAACATAGTGGTCTACGACGACAGCGTTTGTATCAGTCAAATCTGTGAACGTTAGGTCAAGACCTGACGTTCCGACCCCAAGGACTGTGAAGTTTATTGTCGCTATTGTTCCGTTTCCCCACCATGGACCGCTGGTGGAAGCCGCAGCAACCTTGTAGGATGTCGCATTCGTGTATGGAGGCGAGTTAATCCAACTGCCTGAACTGTTATAGAGTCCTGCGGTCAAACCGTATAGAACCGATTTTCCCTCCAACACTCCGCCCGACGTAGTGATTCTGTTTACAAACGATAGTGGTTGAATCAGACTGGTATTCCATGACAATTGAACCTCGACTCCTCCAACTCCTGCTGGAACGTTGCTAGTTGTAGCGTTGTATAAGTTTACATTAATGATGAAAGTGGAACCCGGTATTAAACTTGAATTGTGCACAGTTGCAGGTTCCACAACTATTGCCGGTTTGTCTCCCGGAAAACCTTTAATTGGGCGCGCCAACACCGAGCTAACGATTAGTATAGAAGCCAGAGTCAAGATTATTGTTGATCTTATTTTTGGCATGATCTCCTTCTCTCCTTATTCTCCTCATTCCTCTAAAAGGGGGGAGAGTTAATTTAAAGCTTATGGAATAATATTCGCACGCTATTTCGGACTGAACTGGGCTCTTTCGGAGTTCGCGTGCGAATTGCGCGCAAAAGTGGATTATTGTTTCAGCAGATATAATATTTTGCTTCTAGAAATATACAAGATTCTTACATGACTAGTTATATAGCGGTCTGAACTTTTTTTGTTTCGCGGGGAGAAGGAGGGAAGAAGGTTCTTGAGATGGTCCAGATGTTATCACGAAACGATAATA
>Ga0315268_10006978_pt1 | contig 11963 bp, 13 predicted proteins | sample C1_top_MG_FD_204535 | JGI IMG/M metagenome (GOLD analysis project Ga0315268, IMG submission 204535) | Sediment microbial communities from Yellowstone Lake, YNP, Wyoming, USA - C1_top | ecosystem: Environmental > Aquatic > Freshwater > Lake > Sediment | place: USA: Wyoming | collected 2017-08-01 | reverse complement strand
AGAATAATCGGTTGTCGGCACCGTCAAACTATTGCTCGCGGAAGTAGTGGTGTAAACGTGGCTTGAAACAGCGAAGGTTCCCCTCTTTACCGTCCAGTTTGTCGCTGGTCCGTCCGCCTCCGGAAAAGAGTCTGAGAAAACGGGCGATGACGTAGCGGTGTATTGGTAACCCATGATATCCTGGCGATAGGCGGGGTTGTCGGAGTTCCATGCGGCGCTTCTGATCCAATCTGAAGCCGAAACGTACGTCGCCGGCAAGGCAGACCACGGGCTGCCCGCATCGCTGTAGGCGCCGGCGCCGACCACGGCTGCATCCCTGAATTGATTATTCGATCCGGTTACAGTCTTCCCGGTTGCGACATAGAGGTTGGCGTCGACGGTGTTGCGGATGATTGTGTTCTTGACGGTGCAACTTTCTTCCGCGTCGATGCCCCTGCCGCTTGCTCCATCGATGGTCGCGTTGTAGACGACGTTGGAGGCTCCAGTGATCGTGATTCCGTTGCCGATTGAATAACTTGACATTGAATAGTCGACCTCGCAGTTTGTTCCGCTGAGCACGATAGGGCCGTTTGTGCGGATTCGCGTGATCCGCAGATAGTTCTTGGAGTTGCCATCGATCCCGCCCGTTACCACGGCATTGCGCAGAGTAACGACGTGGCCCGCCGTGCCCGAGCCGTTGATGGTCCACACCTCGGCAAACGTGTTTCCTCCACCGTCCACGATATCATCAGAGGTCAGCGTGTGCGCCGCAGCCAGGGCCGCAAAGGTGGTGTAAGTTTGCCCGGGACCTATATTGTATGTTGCAGCTCCGGCAGGCAGAGCGAAAATCAGGAATAGAAATCCAAACCAATGTCGGTACATAGATTATCTCATTGAAATAAGATTGTTATATATACCCCTGTCGCAGCAGCTGTGTTGTCAGTGCTGGATCCGCCTCCCGTGAGACAGAAGCCGATGCCGGCTGAATATCCTTGCGGACTCGTGGTTGCCCGGCCGTTTGGAAGATTGGCAAAAATAGGGATCGTCTCGACAAAACCCGTCGCAGAGGAGCAGGTCGGAGCAGACGCCAGGTTGTACATCCGCAGATAGTAGGCAGTGTTTGTCGTATTTGTCGCGTGGATGGCCAGAATGCCGCCGGCTGATCCTTTGCAGCTGGTCGCATTTGTGCTGGCCGCAGATTCGAGATAGCACGTCGACGAGGTGCGTCCAAGCGCAGCCGTCGTAATTCCGGATGTGTTTACTGCCTGTGCGTGCATTGAAGAAGGCAGCAACGCACAAACCAAGATTGCCAACATTGCAAATCTAACCAGAGTTTTCATTGCTTATAGGCTCCTTGATGTCCCGGGTTCACTTGACTTCGGGATGCCGGGCCCCCCACATGGGAGCCCTGATCTCGTGCAAATCCAAAAATCCAAATTCCGACCTATGCAGGTCAGATTTTTCTGCTGTTGCGCGCCTCCGCGTGAATAAGTATCCAGCGTGGATTTGAGGCGCCGAAGGTCTCGGGAGGGGCCGTCATGGCAAGCCTCGTGCCGGACCAGTCGAGCTGCTGAAAGCTGGTCACACCCGTCAGGCGCCTGATCCAGACGTCGTAGCGCTGAACATAGGCCTGGCTCTGCTGCGTCTCGATGATGTTGATGCCGCCCAGGGGCACAATTTTCGCCCGCACGTTGGATCGAAACGTAGAAACAATCGTCCCGGATCCGTCCACGCTATATGGGGGCGCCACATTCAAAATGTCGACCTTTTCGGTGAGCTCTCCAATCGTCGGGAGAATCATACGTTCCGGATCCTGCCGGCGGATTTGATGACATTAAAGACCTGCTCATCCAGCTTCGGATCCACGGCCTCATCCCCGCGGTGCTCGTACAGGCCCGCGATTTTCACGAGAATTCCCTGAACAACTTCATTCGGCACCGACGCGGCCGTATTGCCATACCCGCAGACGAAGCGCACCTGGACGGCCTGTATTTCGTCATAAACAGTAGGCCAGGAAACCAGGCTCTTCAGCGAGATTCGCCCGGGCTCGCGCACCGTATCCACGATGTAGTTGCTCGCCGCCCAGGTCTGCAGAACGCCGGCGCTGTCTTTGTATTTGACCGATGTCACCGACTGCAGGGGCGGCAGCGGGAGGACCATCTCGTCCTCGGCCGGAAAATCTCGCGCATAAAGGTCCCAGGTTTGGGTGATAAACGCCCGATTCAGCAATCTTTCGCAGAACCGCCGCGCGATGGTAATATATCGGGTGATCTGTGAATCCTCGTCGTCGATCGGGGCCTTGCATAGGATCGAGATGCCAAACGAGCAGGCCGCGCCGGCGACCGTCGCGACCACACGAACATATTTCTTCCCGCCTTCATACGTGAGCTTGTAGGTTGCATTGTCATTGGCTTCCGTTACCTGATCGAAAACCCCATCGGTGACGTCCTTGTAATCTCCGTCGACATCGGTGTCGCTCTCCTGCAGCTTTGCGGCGACCGTGCCTCCGATTCCATTCTGTCCGGCCTCGAGGACAGCGACCACTTCTCCGGCGGCGGAGACATCCACTCCTACACCTTTCAGAGAGTAAGCTGCCGCGACCGCATGGGAGCCGGGCGCAATCGACTGCGTGCTGGTCACATTATCCTCGAAGGAATCAGCCTCGAGCCGCAGATGAGCCTTGGCTTGCTGCAAGGTCACGGGCTCAATAGCGGGCGGTGAGTACAGGACCCGATCGTATCTCATGGCCTTTCTCCCAGCAGCTGCTCGGCTGCCTTGATGACACGAGCAGGATCGATATTCCGGCATTTCCAATCCGTGCAGACATGCCATTGCGCCTTGCTCACGCATGGGTGGCATGGCAGATTCTCAGGGAAGATCCTTATGTGGGGCTTGCAGACAGGACGCGCCTTCACCTCGCTTGTTGCCGTATAGATCATCACTACCGGAAGGCCCAGAGATGAGGCGAGATGTCCGACGCCCCCGTCGATGCTGACGATCACGCGGCATTGAGCGAGCAGGTCGGGCAGTTGGCCGAGCTTGTTCCGGCTGTCGATTTTTTCTCCGGGGACCTGGTCCACGTCATCGCCCTCCAGGCCGAACACGGCGATGCGCTTTCCAGCCTCTAGGAAATGCTCGGCCACCTGGTTCATCCCGGGCCACCGTTTCCGCAACCAGATCCCGCCCTTGCAGCCGGGCACGAAGCCAAGGTCAAATCTTTTTTCTGCCTGCGCCAGGTCCCCGCACCAATCGGAAACGTCGGGTGGGTCTTCAGCCCATCCATAGGCTTTTGCGAGCTTCATGTTGGATTCATACATGCAATCATGAGGCCTGAGCAGGATGAACCGATGCTTCAGCCTGGCGCCTTTCCATGCGGCCGGAACCCACTGGCCGCCGATCATCTCGCGGCCATCGACCTCCATCGACGCCGCGTCATGCACGCCGCCGGCTGCATAGCGGCAGCGCCGCCAAAGCTCGATCGACGGATAATCGCCCTGCAGGTATAGCGCAACGTCGTGCCCGAGTAGCCACAGCGCTTTGATGGCCGGCAACATGTAGACTGCATCGCCGATGCCGGATGCCAGGCCGACCGCGAGCCTTTTCATTTGATGACGTTCTCCCAGGCCTGGCGCCAGGATTCAAATGAGTATGTTTGATAGAAGGACCCCTTATTTCTGCCGGCGCGCAGTTTGCGCTCTATCGCCCCGGCAATGACGGCCGCATTGTCTCGGGCGCGCCAGCTGATGACTTCGCAGTCGCTGAATTCGCGATAGTTGCCGACATCCGTCGTTACGATTGGTAGCTCAAAGGCCTCAGCATCAGCGACTGCATAGGGCGCGCCTTCGCTGAGGGACAGACACAGGTAGAGCGAGGCTTCGGAGTACTGCCTGATCTTCTCTTCCGCGGTTTTGAAGCTCAGCGCCCGAAATTCCCATTGCGGACAATGCTGGGCGAGCCTTTTAGCGGCGGCGTTTCCCTTATTCCAGTCGCGCCAGTCTCCGATGATCACGGGCCTGCTCTGCTTCGCGCGCTTTAAGGGCCAATACTCAACCCAATGAGGAATCAGAGAATTGCGGATCTCGCGTAATGCCTTTGCCTTCGTTCTGACCTCTTCGAACTGTTCCGCTACCCACGCGCTTGGCGCGACATAGAGACGGTTTGGAAGCTCGAACATCGACGTCTGAAATTGAACGGCTTTCTGAGTTTCTGTAGTTCTCCAGTACGGATCACGATCATAGTGCGTCCGAGCGCAGCCGTGATGCACAACGATTGTTCGGACGTCCGCGGGGACGTCGCAGGACAGATGATTGTCGGCGATCACTCTATCCTCGGCTGAAAGCGCTCCTGGGCAGGCAGTCACAGAAATCAGTCCCGGCAGAGCGCGCCGGAGCGTTATGTCAAACCGCGGGACTCCTGTCCAGGCCCCGTCCTCGTTTCGCTTGAGCACGTAAGAATAAATGCTCATTCAGTGATTCCTCTGAGCTTGATATATCTCTCCGGCGTGACGAGACAATTTCCGTATCGCTCGACAAGTTCCCTCATGCCCTGTAAAGTCGGAGAAAAACTCGCCTCCCAGGTTAGATGCAAAACCACGATGGCGATGAAATCCTCTTCCGCTCCATGATTTTTGAGGACGTCCAGCACGGGCGCGCGCGGCGGATTTCCGACGCGCCACCTCGTCGCCCCGTAAAGCGGAACCCAGGAAGGCATGAAGATGCCGAAATATTTCTGGTCTGGGCGGAAAGGTCCATTGTCGAATGGCTGGCCCCACACTCGCGTAAGGCCCTGGCGCCGGCAGACGGCAAGCAAATCGTCCGTTAATGCGTTGCGAGGAGGCACAAAATCTACGATCGGCCTTTCCCCCTGTATTCGGGCGAGTCCTTGCTCAATCAGCATTATTGAGAGCCCTGCTCCCATTCCTTCAAATTCGCACTCACCGCCGTTCATGCCGAGTTCATGGGTCCAGCCGTGCAGGCCGGTCGTCATTCCGGGCGGCTCCGATCGGACCCATGAGGCACCTTCGGCATCCAGTATGCCGGCTATCACGGCAGCCAGATAGGGTCGGCCGTCCATGATCCCGTGCAGTTTGCGGGCGAGCTGAAGCTCTGCATCTCGTTCCCCTTCCGGACGAAGCCCTACGTCGTCGACGCGCAGACAAATTTTCATTTGGCTTTCAACTCAAAAAGGACGCAGTTTGCGCGAGGTGATCCGATCGTCTCCTCGCTGAAAGTCTGCTCGTTGTACCAATATGGTTGAATCCCGACGACCGCGAATCCGCAGTAGGAGGCCAACACCGCAATCGTGTGTTCGTCCTGGCTGATCAGCGGATCGCCGCGGTCGCCCTCGTAGATCGGCGAGTTCAGTCGATAACGTGCCGCCGCGATCAGTTGACCGCCTTTCTTGAGCCATTGCCGGGCGAGGACCCAAGCCAGCGGTTCATAGTTGATCATGTGCTGAAGGCTATATGTCGCGACCGCGGCGTCGAAAGATCCAACCGGGAGAGAAAGCCGCGTCAGATCGCTGACCTTGATCTCATACCTTTCGTCGGCGTCTTTCCATGCCCAGGTCAGGCGCTTTGAATTGATGTCGACTGCGAGCACCGAGCATCGTTTCTCCCTGGCCAGCATTCCGGCCAAGGGAGAATTCCCGGCTCCTATATCCAGGATTCTGGTGCCCGGCTGGATGCGCGGCAGAGTGAAGCTGAATGCCGCCTGGCGAGCGCCGCTCATTCGACGACTCTCTTTCCGATCAGCAGTTCGTGAGCCTCTTGCCTGTGATAAAGGGCGCCGCAATCGCGCCACTGGAGTTCCGGCCAGAGGTTCATATATTCGTCTGCGGTGAGCTCGTTCATGTGCGAGCCGCCCTGGCCTTTTCCCCAGTTCACATTTTCGAAAAGAATCAGGTATCCGTTGGGGTTTAAAATCGCTCTGAACCCGTCGGCAATCGCCTGGAGATTTTCTCTGTCGGTGACATGCTGCAAAACCGTGCAAGTAAAGATCAGGTCAACCTCGATGCCGGTGGGAGGCACATTCTGGTTAAAGAGCCTTGGCGGCCCGCCCGGGAGGTGCCAATTTTTTGCAAGATGGTCGAGGGCTCCTCTGCAAAGATCGACCCCATAGAGATCAGCCTCGGGCCATTGCTCGCGGAGGTGCCGCAGCATACGGCCGTAGGCACAGCCAAATTCAAGAGCGCTCTTCGGAGCGATGCTAGGCGGCAGACGTTGGGTAATGAATTGCCAGGTATCGTTTCCATTTTCGATGGTACCTGCTTCGTGCGGGCCGCGAGCAATCCGCGTCTTCCAGTGATCAATATAGGCTTGGCCGGTTAGTTTTTGTGTCATGACAGTTGCTCCAGCGGCGGTTCTTCTCCCTTCGGCAGAAAATTTCCCCAGCACGAATCCTCGGATCGATATGAAAATGTTCGGACCAGATTCGGCAGACAGACGATCATCTCGCCGCGTTTTGCAATTGAGCGGGGAGCATCGCGAACGATCCACCAGTCGACATTCGAGCCGATTCCTTTGACTCCGTCTTGAACGCGTTTCGGAGCCCCAAGCACATACGTGGGAATTGGAAGTATCGAACGCCAGAAGTCCGCGCACCCGTGCATGTGCACGCCGGCGCAGCTCCTCTTGATTTTGTATCCCTTCAAGCTTTGCGCCGTCGCGTGATAGGCGGAATCATGCCCGGTGTAGAGATTTGCCGGATGCGTCTGGATCGCTTTTTCGATCTCGCGCATGATAAGAGGATGAACGTCGACGTCATCTTGAAAATAGCTGATCCATTCGATGGATTTATCCGCGAGCCAGTAGGAAAGGCCCACGTTCAAAACTGCAGCCAGGCCCCGATTGTCCGGGAGCCGCACATAGCGGACATTCTCGACACGACTGCAGATCTGCAGGTTTTCATGAAATGCCAAACCATCCGATCCATCATCAATCACAAGCACGGGCCGCCCAAGCGCCGCAATCTGAGGCAGCGAACGGGCAAGAGCAGCCGGACGCTCATAAGTCGTGACAAGGCAGGCTATTGTTGACATGACAACCTCAACGCCTCGTTTTCCCAGAATGCCGCCGGAAGTTTATCTCTGCTCGTCAATTGCCCGATGCTCCTCTTGTCTCCGCCGACGTTGCTGTTATGGGCGCGCGCGACGTACATGCCCAAATCATTGCATGCGGCGATATCCTTCAGATTCTGATAGATCACCCGGTTATCGCTGGCTTTCTGTTTGTCCGGGAATGAATGGCTTTTCCACCAGGATTTGAGATAGCAGAGTGTACCACCGCAGACATACCCTTTAACCTGGGCCGCATAGAGCCGGGCCTCTTGGCTGAGGATGTTCCAGTAAAAAATATTGGAGTAGCCCGTGACGGGTTGGCCGGACTCGCGCAGGAGCTCAACTTGTTTCTCGATGCGCCGGGAGTCACACCAGTCATCATCGTCGAAGTGACAGATTATCTCTCCGCCGGCTGCCTCACAGCACAGATTGCGCTTCCGACCGGTTGATACCCGATCTGCCATCTCTACGTAGATGATCCTCGGGTCGGGCGGTATTAAATCCCGGATCCGGTCGGCGCCATCGTCAATGATGACCAGTTGGAGGTTGGAGTAGGTTTGCTTCCGCCAGCAGTCGATTGCGGCCTTTATGAAAGATCTGCGATCGCATGTCGGCATGATGCATGAAACCAGGGGCTCAGGCATTTGAATTCCCGGAAACAGAAGAGGGGCAGCGCATTCGCCGCCCCTCTGTTTATCTATTGATGATTGAGCCTCTAGGAAAGAGGCGAGTCCTTCACATCCTTGGCCGGGTTGGCTTCCACTATCGCGAGAATCCCGGCGAGGACTGCGGCATCAGTAACTTCAACCAATTTCAGCCGGCAATACTCATACCCCAGAACGGCCAGCCGGGCCGCATCGACCTCAATAACATCGAGGCGATTTGAACCCGCAGTCATCGTGTAGCCGGAAGAGGTGGCTTCGGTGAGGGCGCCTTCAACGTCGCCGCCGGTGATTTCTTTATACCTGAACGGGACAGCCGCGACATTGGAAGGAGAATTGTCATCGCAGGCCTCGACGGTCACTGTCGACTTGCCCGTCGTGCCAACACCGCGCTGGATGACGAAATTCACCTTCTCGCCCTGGCATTTTACGATGTCGCTGTAAACCGTGCCGGCCCCATAGTCGGCGACGGGCGGCAGCACGTTGACCAGTCTGTTTCGAATCGAAAAGTTATTCATGTTCTTTTGAGCTCCTCTCGATTGGGCCTTGTGATTACCTGGCCTGCAAAGTGACGAATGGCGATAGCGTGTTGCCATTCTTTGGCGTGAGTGCCGAAGTCCACCAAGGCCTGCCGTCGTTACGGAGCCAGAATTTGAACGTGCGTTCATGGGCGACAAAGCGCACGTGGATGCTCTCGGCCTGCTGCATGGGTTGATAGGTTCCCTCAAGAAATTCGGAGGCAACTATCAGGTTAATATCACACTTGTCCCCAAGCGCCGGGCAGTACTCCGTGAAATAGATTGGGCGGCTGCACAGCGTCTGCGGGCCCCCATTGTTTCCCCCGTCATTGAAGTAGGGAACGGGCGCGCCGCCGGTCGTGCCAACGAGCTGATACAGACCTCGGAGCTGCGGTATGGTTGTGTGATTAGCCAGCCAGATGGCGCGCATATAGCGCCAGCAACGGGCAATCATTTTGTCGATGTTTTCCTTCAGGATCGTATCGGCGGATTGAGAGCCCTCCATGCTGACCGTGATGAGCGCCGGCGTATTCATGAATCCCAGGAATTCGCCGGCGCCGGTTCCATTCACGATTTCGTTGATGCGATTGCCCGCGAATTCATCCTGGAACCCCGCCTGCAGTATTGCTATGAACGACTGCGGCGAGTCCTGCAGCAAACTCTCGGAGGCATAAGCCAGTCCGAAGAGATCGTGGGCAACCATATGGATCTGCTCGAACTGCATCCGACTGGCCGTCGCATCGACCGTCTCGGGCTTGCGGGCGACGGTTAACCCGCCAGAAACGCTGGATGAATGATTCTTGTCAACACGAGCGTTGATATACAGCGAGGGGACATCCATCGGAATTGGCGTCGACGCGAAAGTTATTTCTTCCGGCCGAACCATCATAACGCCGGGCGCGATCCCGGACGGCACGAGGAACCCGCCGTAGGGATCAGATCCGACCTGCTGTTCGTCGGATCCCTGCGTTGCCCGAAACCGGATGAGCCGCGGATCGAGACGGCGCCCGGAACCCGCATCCATTATCGCCCGCAGGAAATCCCGGTGATCCCGGAAGCCGCCTTTCGGGTCGTTGTCTGAGCCGGGCGCTGCAACTTCTGTTCGCTGCCCGCCCGGGTTTGCCGCCTGGGTGGCGAGAGTCTCAATTTCCCGCTCGCGCTCGAGCTGCTCCTCCGCCGCGGCGAGCAATTCGTTGTTGGCCTGCAGATTCTGTTTGACCGCTGCGTATTTCTGCTTCAGGTCCTCGGTGAACCCGCTTGTTTCCGCCGATTTTAGAATCGTCGATGCTTCGTTCGTCAGATCGACCTTCTTCTGACGAAGAGCCTTAATGTCGAGAACGGGCCCCGCCGCGAGCACTATCCCGCCGGCGGACCAGTGATCCTGGAAGACGGCAAGCAGACATACGACGGCAACCAGGAGGATGGGCACCAACAGCCCGATCTGCACCATCGGGGAATGCAGAGGTGCAGAATGAAAATACTGCCTGCCGAAGTTGGCTGCAAACCATCTCCGCTTGTCTCTCGGGTGAATTCCCATTTCACGCTCCAAATAAAAAGAGCCTGCATCGCTGCAGACTCGAGTGAGTTATCGATACTTCGTTTTTGTTTTTGCAGCCGCAGCGCCTCGGCAGAGGCTGCCTGCCGCGTTACGCCCACCGCCGGTGTCTGGCTCCGAGTCCTGGCGTGGGGCGCCTTATGCTATAGGCTGAGCAGCTCGAGCTCGGCTTTCTCCCGCTCGAGCGCTTCCATGTCTCTCTCGGGGTTTTCGGTAAGAGGCGGCGCCTCCCTTCCGCCATCGCGCAAATGTTTAGCCAGGTGGTCGTGCACGCCCGGGCGATCTTCCCGCGGGATATTGGCGCCTCCCCGGCCGCCGTTCAATACTCCGATTCCCGTGGAACAGGCCGTCATGTTTGCAGCGCCTGGGCGGCCATCGGCGCTTATTTCATGATGGACGAATTTGCAACTGACCTTTCGAACCTGCCCGTTTTCAATGCCGGCATCGTCAATCCAAGCGTAAGAGTTGCGGGCCGTCTGAATGCTCATCGGAGATGGCAACCGCGCCTCGTTGGCCGGACCGTCCCAGGGACCATCCGATGTGCCCGTTCTATGAGGCCTTACGGGGCCTGCAACCGGCGGCGAGGGAGCCTTCTCTGTCGACACAGGTGCATGGTCTCCGTTTACGGTTGTAGCGCTGGCATCCAGATCCCGTATCTCTTTGGGCGGAACCGCAAAAATATCCAAGACGTTCTCCGCCTTCGCGCCAGTGAGCCTTTTGACGACCTGATCGAAAGTCCCCACCTTGTCGGCCATGCCGATCTTGACTGCTTGGTCCGCTCCGAACATGCGGCCGTCGCCGAAATCTTTATTCACGGTTGCGACACTGATCCCTCGCTGCCGCGCGATTGCGTTCACGAACATCTGCTTGTATCGATCGACGACGGACTGAAGCTCCGCGCGAGCCTCCTCCGTGAGAGGCTCATATCGATTGCCCTCGGTTTTATATTTGCCGGCGGCGATCAGCGTTGTCTTGATGCCCTTCATTTTTTGCTGTTCGGAGATGTCGATGTGCTCCGCAAATACCCCAATCGAGCCGACTTCTCCGCTTGGCGTGACATACACCTGGTCGGCCGCGGTCGCGATCCAGTAAGCCGCGGAGAATGCAATGGAGTTCACGGAGGCAAGGATCGGCTTTTGACCTCGGGACTTATAGATCAGATCTGCGAGTTCGGGGACTCCGTACACGGTGCCGCCCGGGCTGTTCACGTCGATAATGATCGAGGTGACGGTTTCATCGGCCAGGGCTGCTTTGAAAGCTTTCGCAAAAGATTCAGTGGAGGTTCCCCCAGGTCCGCTGATCTCATCCATGGCACTCAGGCGCTGGGCAATGATCCCCTGCAGGGGTATTACTGCGATGGAACCGGCTTGCTGCAACGTCTGCGCCCTGGCAGCGGCTCTGATCTCCTCGGCTTCACCTGCAGTCAGCCCAATCCGGGCCCGGATCTCTTCGGGCGTGTAATCGGCGCCGGCTATCTTATCGAGCAGAAATGCCTCGATTGCTTTCAGCTTGTCGGGTTGAATCGCCCAGACGGCGGAGACAAAGTGCAGCCAAATCCTTTCATATCTCATTTTTATTCTCCCAAAGCCAAGTGCGCCAGGTACGCGGCGCGATCGGGTTCACTGCCCGTCATGAAAGTCACGACGCCGCCATTGCCGGCGGCGCCAAGGATCTGACGCCTCGCGCGATGAGTGATCGCTTCTGCAACTTCGATCGGAAGTTGGAGGCTCATGGCCAGCTCGCCGGCGTAGCCGCTATAGAACTCGGTCAGGTAGCCTTCAAATTCGCTGCCTTCGTACTTGTCCGCCATTTTGAGGACGGCCGTGACCTCTTTGCGCGCCAGGCGGTTGGCGGCCTGGTAGATCATCGCCTGGAGTTTGGCCTGTTGCGGGGCCGGAAGGGTTGGCTCGCCGGTTCCCGTGAGATACTGCATATTGCTCTCGATGATGTAGCGGTCGCCGCCCGGTATCGGGTTTCTGTTCTCGACTTCACGCCATTCGTTTGCATTGATGACACCGTTACGCCGCTGGATCTGCAGGGCCGTGGCCCGGGCGATGGCATCGCCTCGCATCAGGCCGTCGATCAGGAATTCTGCAAAATAGAGCTGGCTTGCGGTAATAAGGTCGCGCGCGATCGCCTGCTCCCACCGCACGCAGCGCGGCCGGATCGCATCGATCACATACGATATGTTCA
>Ga0315268_10006977_pt1 | contig 11963 bp, 9 predicted proteins | sample C1_top_MG_FD_204535 | JGI IMG/M metagenome (GOLD analysis project Ga0315268, IMG submission 204535) | Sediment microbial communities from Yellowstone Lake, YNP, Wyoming, USA - C1_top | ecosystem: Environmental > Aquatic > Freshwater > Lake > Sediment | place: USA: Wyoming | collected 2017-08-01 | reverse complement strand
GTCTGCTACAACCCGAAGCTGCCGTTGCTCGTGCTGGTGCCGGCTCCGTTGCTGGCATTCGGCCTGGGCGGCCTGTTCACGTTGATACCCTCGATGATCGCCGACGTGGTGGACACCGACGAACTGCAGACTCACCAGCGCCGCGAGGGTATGTTCGGGGCCATGTTCTGGTTCATGGTCAAGCTCGGCATGGCCGTTGCCCTGGCCGGCGGTGGCTATCTGCTCAACGCCACGGGGTTCGAGGTGGCGCTGGGCGGCGCGCAGCACGCAAGGTCCATCATCCTCATGCGCCTGTGCGACGCCGGCATCCCCATCGTGACGTCGGCGATCGCCATCTGGGCCGTGGCCGCATTCCCCATCACGGAGGCCAGTGCCCTTGCCGTGCGCCAGGAACTGGAACGACGCCGGGGCAGGCCGGCGGCGGTCGAAACAGCGGGAAGTTCCTCATAGCGGGGCGGCGACCTCGCCCGCCGCCCCGATCCGGGAGATGAGAAGCATGCTCCCACTCCGCCTCGCGTCAACCCTGCCGGCCGCCCTGCTGGTCGCGGTTTTCCTGGGAGGCGCCGCCATGCCGCTCGCCGGAAACTCCCCGCACGAGGATCCATTCATCGTGCGCCCGTTCCAGCCGTCGAGCGCCGGCCGCTGGATCGGCAATGCCATCTGTTACGGTCCTCATCGTGACGGCCAGCGCCCGGGCGGCCCCGCACCCACGACCGCGGAACTCCGCGAGGACCTGCGCCTGCTCACTGGACACTGGAACCTGCTTCGCACCTACAACGCGTCGGGGTTTCCCGAGAATCTCCTGTCCGCGATCCACGACGACGCGTGGGACATGAAGGTGATGCTCGGCGTGTGGATCGATCCCGTGGACACCTCGGCCAACCGACGCGAACTGGAGACCGCGGTGAGGCTGGCGACCACCTACCCGACGATCGTGGTCGCCGTGTGCGTGGGCAACGAAACACAGGTCTCGTGGTCGACGAACCGCTGTGCGCTCGACTTCCTGATCGGCTATGTGCGCGAGGCACGCGCCCGCGTGGCCGTGCCGGTGACCGTGGCCGACGACTTCAACTTCTGGAACAAGCCGGAAAGCCGGGCGCTCGCCGCGGAGCTCGACTTCATCACCCTGCACGCGCACCCCATGTGGAACGGCCGGCAGCTCGACGAGGCCCTGGCCTGGCTGCGCGAGCAGACGGCGACGGTCCGGGCGCTGCACCCCGACCGCGCGGTCGTGCTCGGCGAAACCGGCTGGGCGACCTCCATCCACGCCGGGGGGGAGCAGGCCGCGCTGATCAGGGGGCGACCCGGCGAGGCGGAGCAGCGACGTTTCTACCGCGAAGTGCGGGCCTGGGCGTCGGCCGCGCAGTTGCCGGTGTTCTTCTTCGAGGCATTCGACGAGAACTGGAAGGGCGGCGCGCATCCGGACGAAGTGGAGAAGCACTGGGGCCTCTATCGGGCCGATCGGTCCCCCAAGGCGGCGGTGAGCCCGGGCGACTGAATGCCCAGCGTCGTCAAGAGCGCGCCCGCCCTCGTCATGGCGGACCGGTACCGTCCTGCCCCCTGTCACGGATCACTTCCCGCAATTGGACTTTCGGGCCTGTCGTGCCTTAGACTCGGCCGTCGGAGCGTGACCGGCGCGCCGGGCAATGCCGCGGCGCAGCGGCACGCGGGAACGAACGGATCGCGGACGGCCCGGCGCCGCTCCCGGAGGTCGCCCCATGAGCAGAAGGACCACCCGCACGCGCCACCGCCCTCGACCGTCGCGCCGCGCCGTGCCCGGCACCGCGCCGGGCCAGTTGACCCCGCCGCCCGACGCGCTGCGGCCGGTCGTCAGCCTGTTCGCCTACGGCCCCGACGACCACGCCGAGATCGCCGACGCCGGTCCGGAGGCGACGGCCGAGGCGCTGACGCGCTGGCCGGTGGTCTGGGTGAACGTGGACGGATTGGGCGACCCGGAACTCGTGGCGCGCTTCGGAGCGCTGTTCGGCCTGCACCGCCTGGCGCTGGAGGATGTCGTCCACACGCACCAGCGGCCGAAGGTCGAGCACTACGCCGACCACCTGTACATCGTGCTGCGCCTGCCCGACGCCGGCGCCGACGGGCTCGAATCGGAGCAGATCAGCCTCTTCCTCGGCCGCAACTTCGTGCTCACCTTCCAGGAGCGCCCGGGCGACGCCTTCGCGCCGGTGCGCGAGCGGATCCGCGGCGGCAAGGGGCGACTGCGCTCCGCCGGCCCCGACTACCTCGCCTACGCGCTCATCGACGCCGGCGTGGACAGCAACTTCCCGGTCATCGAGCGGCTCGGCGAGCAGCTCGAGGACATGGAGCTCGAGATCGTGGAGCGGCCCGGGCGCCACGCGGTGGTCACCCTGCACGCGATCCGCCGCAGCCTGCTCAACCTGCGCCGCGGCATCTGGCCGATGCGCGAGATGCTCAGCGCGCTCAGCCGCGACGCCGATCCGCTCGTGGGCGACGAGACCCGCCTCTACCTGCGCGACTGCTACGATCACGCCGTGCAGATCATCGATCTGCTCGAAACGTACCGCGAGATCGCCGCCGGGCTGCTCGACGTCTATCTGTCGAGCGTGAGCAACCGGATGAACGAGATCATGAAGGTGCTGACGATCATCTCCACGATCTTCATCCCCCTCACCTTCGCGGCCGGGGTCTGGGGCATGAACTTCGCGCCCGACTCCTCCCCCTGGAACATGCCGGAACTCCGCTGGCGCTACGGCTACCCGCTCGCGCTCACCGTCATGGCCGGCACGGCGGGAGGGTTGGTGCTCTGGTTCCGGCGCCGCCGCTGGCTGGGGGGCAACGAGGCGGCGCCCCGGGAGATGGCGGCCAGGGACGGCCAGGAGAACAACACACCGTTGCCATAGCGTTATTTAGGTTTTTGTTTCGCGCCGCCGTGATCGCCGCGCGGCCGGCCGGCCGCGTTGGCCCACGAGTCGTCAAACCATTGGCGGCCCGCAACCGTCCTACTTGTACGCGACCGGACCGCTTGACCAAGGCAAAGGTGCAGGATCCCCGTGAATGCCGCGCAGCCACAGCCCGAGCCCCCCGCGCGCGACGACGCCCGCCCGCCCACGCCGTCGGCCTCGGCCGCAGGGCCCGATCCGCTCGCGGTCGCGGCGCTGGTGCGCGACGCGCAGGCGGGCGACGCCGCGGCGTTCGAGCGGCTCTACCGCCTGCACGTCGGCCGGGTGTATGCGCTCTGCCTGCGTCTGGCGGGTGACCGGTCGCGCGCGGAAACCCTCACCCAGGACGTGTTCGTGCGGGCCTGGCGCAAGCTGGGCACCTTCGCGGGACGCAGCGCCTTCTCCACCTGGCTGCACCGGTTGGCGGTGAACGTCGTGGTGGAGGAGATCCGCGCGGACGCGCGGCGCAACGGTCGCGTGGTGATGATGGAAGACGTCAGCCTGGTGGAGACTCCCGGCCGGGAGGCGCCGGCCGGCACGGCGCTCGATCTGGAGCGGGCCATCGCGGCGCTCCCGGCCGGCGCGCGGCTGGTGTTCGTGCTCCACGACGTGCAGGGCTACCGCCACGAGGAGATCGCCGCCCTGACCGGGGTGGCGGTCGGGACGAGCAAGGCGCAGCTGCACCGCGCCCGGCGGCTGCTGCGGGAGGAGTTGGCATGAGTTGCCAGAACGAGAACCTCGCGGCCAGGCTGGACGACTGGGTCGACGGCCTCCTGGCCCCCGCCCACGCCGCCGCGGTGGCGCGGCACCTGGAGCAGTGCGCCGACTGCCGTCGCGAGGCGGAGGCGCTGCGCGCCCTGCTGCGCGAGGCGGCGGCGCTGCCGCCGGCCCGCGAGCCGGCGCGCGACCTGTGGGACGGCATCGCGGCGCGGCTCCGCGAGGAGGAGCCGGGCGAACAGCCCGGGCGCGCCGCCCCCCATCCGCCGCCGCCCGACGGCAACCTGCCGCCGCGGGCCGCCCGGCGCCCCGGCGCGCGCCCCGGCTGGGCCTGGTCCGGCTGGCTGGCCGCGGCGGCCTGCCTGGCGCTCGTGCTGCTGACCCGCGCTCCCAACGGCGGAACCGGCCACGCCGCGCCCCGGCCGGCCGAGCCGCTCCTCGCCGCCACCCTGCGCGACCTGGAATCCGGCAGCCGCCAGGCCCAGGCGGAGTACCTGGCGGCCCTGCGCGGCGTGGAGGCGGACGCCGCGGTCCCGACCACCGACGGCCTGGCGATCGCGAGCGGCCTCCAGACGATCGACGCGGCGCTCGCCCAGACGCGCGCCGCCCTGGAAAGCGAGCCGGGCAACCCGTTGCTGACCCGCCTGCTCGCCAGCGGCTATGCCGAACGCATCGACCTTCTGCGCCGCGCGACCCTGCAGACGACGCGCGACCTGGCCTGAGTGACCGGGGCCGGACGCCGTCCGTCCGGCCCGAGTGAAGGGAGCGACCCATGACCCGCACAACGAGCCGCCTGACCGCCCTGATCGTCGTCGCCCTGGTCGTCGTGACCGCGGGCGCCGCGAGCGGACAGGACGGGAAGGCCATCGAGCGCAGCCTTGCCGCCGCCTCCGACGGCACGGTGACGATCAAGAACGTCGCCGGCAGCATCTCCGTGGAGGGCTGGTCGGAGGCGAAGGTGAGCGTCACCGGCATGCTCGGCGAAGGCACCGAGCGGCTCGACCTCACGAACGAGGGACGCCGCACCATCGTGGAGGTGGTCCTGCCGCGCCACGCGCGCCATGTCGAGGGCTCGGATCTGGTGATCCGCGTGCCGCGGGGGAGCCGGATCGAGATCGAGGCGGTGAGCGCCACGGTCGAGGTGGGCGACGTCACGGGCGCGCTCGACCTGCACGCCATCAGCGGCGACATCAGCGCGCGCGGCGCCGCCCGCGAAGTGACCGCCCAGACCGTCAGCGGCATGATCGAGATCGCGGCCACGACCGCCAAGCTCACGGCGGAATCGGTCAGCGGCGACATCACGGTGGAAGGCGTGCGGGGCGACATCGAAGTGTCCACCGTCAGCGGCGACGTGGCGCTGAAGACATCCGGCGCGATCGACCGCCTGCGCTTCAACTCGGTGTCGGGCGAGCTGGACTGCAGCGGCGCGCTGTCGCCCAAGGCCACCCTGAAGGCCGAGAGCCACAGCGGCGACATCACGCTCACCCTCGGCGGCAAGCCGGAGGGGGACTTCTCGATCACCACCTTCAGCGGCGAGATCGAGAACGCCTTCGGCCCCCGCGGCAAGCGCACCAGCCGCTACGCGCCGGGGCGCGAGCTGGAGTTCACGCTGGGCGACGGCGGGGCCCGCGTGGAAGTGACGACCTTCAGCGGCGACGTGTTCCTGCTGGAGCGCTGACCCGCGCGACGGCGCGCCCGGCCCGGCCTAGCCGGCGACCGGACCGGGCGCGCCACCCCGCTTCTCCTGCAGCCCGTGCCGCACGATCCCCCCCTCGAGCATGTAGATGACATCCTCGGCGATGTTGGTCGCGTGGTCGGCGATGCGCTCGACGTAGCGCGAGGCCGACAGCAGGTGCAGCAGGGCGTCGATGCGGTCGGGGCGGGCCTGGATGGCGTCCTTGATGCGGCGGTACATGTCGCGATTGATCGAGTCCACGCGGTCGTCGTCGGCGCAGACCCGGCGGGCCGCGGCGGCGTCCAGGTCGCACAGCGCGTCGAGGCTGCCGCGCAGCATCCGCCGCGCGCTGTCGGCCATGCCGGAGAAGTCGTAGGGGATCTCCAGTTCCGTGGCGTGCGCGACGGCCAGCGCCCGATCGGCCACGTTCTCGGCCAGGTCGCCGATCCGCTCGAGGTCGTTGTTGATCTTGAGGACCGCCACGATGAAGCGCAGATCGCTGGCCACCGGCTGGTAGAGCGCGAGCACCTTCAGGCACTCCTCCTCCAGTTCCACCTCGAGGCGGTCCACCACGTCGTGCGCGTCGAGCACGCGCCGGGCCAGGGCCGGATCGCGCTCCGTCACCGCGCGCACGGCCAGCCGGAACGCCTCCTCCACGGCCCCGCCGATGTCGAGCAGGCGCTGCTTGAGGTGGTCGGTCTCGATCTGCAGGTGTCTGGGCATGGACGACGCTTCCTCCCTCCGCCGGCGCGGCCGCGGGCGCGGCTCAGCCGAAGCGGCCGCTGATGTAGTCCTCGGTCTCGCGCAGGCGCGGGTTGGTGAACAGGTCGGCCGTGCGACCGTGCTCGATCAGGCGGCCGAGGTACATGAAGGCGGTGAAGTCGCTGGCGCGCGACGCCTGCTGCATGTTGTGCGTCACGATGAGGATCGTGTAGTCGCCCTTCAGCTCGGTCATCAGCTCCTCGATCCGGGCCGTGGCCAGGGGATCGAGCGCGGAGCACGGCTCGTCCATGAGCAGCACCTCGGGCTCGGCCGCGATCGCGCGGGCGATGCACAGCCGCTGCTGCTGACCACCTGACAGGCCGAGGCCGCTCTCGTGCAGGCGGTCCTTCACCTCGTCCCAGAGCGCGGCGCCGCGCAGGCTGCGCTCGCACACCTCGTCGAGGACGCGCCGGTCGCGCTCGCCATCGATGCGCAGCGGATAGACGACGTTCTCGTAGACGCTCATCGGGAAGGGGTTCGACTTCTGGAACACCATGCCCATGCGCTTGCGCAACTCGATCACGTCGACGGCGGAATCGTAGATCGAATCGCCGCTCAACCGCATGTCGCCGCTCACCCGGACGGAGGGCAGCAGGTCGTTGAGCCGGTTGACGGAGCGCAGGAGGGTCGACTTGCCGCAGCCCGACGGCCCGATCAGGGCGGTGACCCGGCCGCGCGGCACGGCAAGGGAGACGTCGAAGAGGGCCTGCTTGACGCCGTACCAGAGGCAGAAGCGCTCCACCTCGAGCACCGCCGTCTCGCGGGCGATGCTCTCGTGGACGACGGCGGCCACGTTCTCGCCCCGCGCCGCGGCCTCGAGACGACTGCCCGCCGGCCTCCCCGCGGGTCCGGCCCCGGGAACCGCAGCCCTGTCATTCTCCGTCACGGCAACCTCCGGCGCGCCGGAACCCGCGGCCCCGGCCGCAACTGCGGCCATGCGAGGATATCCCGGCACGCCTCTCGCCTCCACTCAGAACTGGCTGACCATGAAGCGCCGGCGCAGACGGCGGCGCAGCAGGACGGCCCCCACGTTGAGCGCCCCCACGAGCGCGATCAGCAGCAGGGTGGTGGTGAAGACCATCGGCCGGGCCGCCTCGCTGTTCTGGCTCTGGAACCCGAGATCGTAGACATGGAACCCGAGGTGCATGAAGCTCCGCTGCGGGTGGACGAACGGCCACACGGCGTCGAGCGGCAGCTCCGGCGCCAGCTTGACCGCTCCCACCAGCATCAGCGGCGCGACCTCGCCGGCGCCGCGCGCCATGGCGAGGATCATGCCGGTCATGATGCCGGGCATCGCGCGCGGCAGGACGATGCGCCGGATCGTCTGCCACTTGCTCGCGCCGCAGGCGTACGAGCCTTCGCGCATCGAGCCGGGCACGGCGGCCAGCGCCTCCTCCGTGGCCACGATCACGACCGGCAGCGTCAACAGCGCGAGCGTGAGCGAGGCCCAGAGGACGCCGCCGGTGCCGAACGTCGGCGTGGGCAGGCGCGCCGCGAAGAACAGGCGGTCCAGCCCGCCGCCCAGGATGTAGCAGAAGAAGCCGAGGCCGAACACGCCGAAGACGATGCTCGGCACCCCGGCCAGGTTGTTGACGGCGATCCGCACCGCGCTGACCACCGCCCCGCCCCGGGCGTACTCGCGCAGGTAGAGCGCGGCCAGGACCCCCAGCGGCAGGACCGCCAGCGACATCAGGAGGGTCATCATCACGGTGCCGAAGATCGCGGGGAACACCCCCCCCTCGCTGTTCGCCTCGCGCGGGCCGGCGCTCAGGAACTCGCCCCAGCGCGACAGGTACACCCGCAGCCGGCCGGCCGCGCCAAGCCGGTTGGCCGGATAGACCCGCACCACGTCCGCCAGCGGCAGGCGCCGCTCGACGCCGTCGGCGGTGGCCAGCAGGAGCGCGTAGCGGCCGTTCTCGGCGTCGAGCGCCGCGATCCGGGCGCGCAGGCGCGCATATTCGGCCTCGCCCGCCGCCTCCGCCCGCGCGAGCGCCGCCAGCGCCGCGCGATGGACCGGCGAATCGGCCCCCCCGCGCAGCTCCGCCGCGCGGGCGCGCAGCCGCGCCCCCTCGAGGCGCCGGTTCACCGCGCCGATGTCGCGGCTCTCGAGCCGCCGGCGGGCGTCGCGCCGACGATCGACCTCCGCCAGCAGCCGCGGCAGCCGGCGCCAGGCCGTGGCCGGGTCGGTCACGGCCGGCTCCCCGGCAACGTCGAGACCGCGCAGCTCGCCGTAGAAGCGTCCCCAGGCGGTGCGCTCGACCACCAGCGCCCACTCCGGCCGCGACTCCGCGGTGACGGCCCCGTCGTCCACCCAGCGGAAGTGCTCGCCGGTCAGCTCGAAATTGCCCATCCGCACGAGCCGGCGCCGCGTCGTCGGGCCCGGCGCCCCCTCTGGCGCCGGCAGGCGCTCGCGCCGGGTCACCTCGCCCATCACCGGGCCGGCCGTCGTCTCGAGGCGGACCACCGGCAGCGGCCGGAAGGTGGCCAGGCCCTGCGCGAGGACCAGCGCGAGCAGGGCGAGGATCATGGCGAGGCAGATCATCAGCGCCCCGCCGGTCAGCCAGACGAACGGCTCGCCGCGCGCCAGCAGCGTGCCGCCGCGGCGCGCGTCGCCCGAGCGGTCCCGGCGCCGACGCCGCGGCTCTGACGACGCGATCGCGTCCTGACCTGCCGGCCGTTCGCCGCTCACGCTGCGCTCCTCACAGTTCGAACGCCCGCCGGCGGAAGCGCTGGCGCACGATCTCGGCCACGGTGTTGAGCACGAAGGTCATGACGAACAGCACCAGCGCCGACAGGAAGAGGATCCGGTAGTGCGTGCTGTCGCGCACCGCCTCCGGCATCTCGACGGCGATGTTCGCGGCGAGGGTGCGAAAGCCGTTGAAGATGTTCCACTCCAGGATCGGCGTGTTGCCGGCGGCCATCAGCACGATCATCGTCTCGCCGACGGCGCGCCCGAGGCCGATCATCACGGCGGAGAACAGGCCGCTCATCGCCGTGGGGACCACGATGCGCAGCGCGGTCTGCCACGGCGTCGCGCCGGCGCCGAGCGAGGCGGCGCGCAGGTGCTCCGGCACGCTCGACAGCGCGTCCTCGGCGATCGTGTAGATGATCGGGATGATGGCGAAGCCCATCACGAAGCCGACCACCAGCGCGTTGCGCTGGACGTAGGTGCCCAGGAGGTGCCCGCGCGGATCGAGCCCGAGCGCCCCCAGCAGGAGCGACGCGCCGACCGCCAGACCGAGAGCCGCCAGGCCGCCCAGCAGCCCGAGCAGCAGTTCCGCCAGCCCGGCGCGGGGGCGGCTCCACTGCCGGTAGCGCCGCCGCCACGGCGCGGCCAGCCGCGGCAGCGCCAGCGCGGTCGCCACCGCCGCCGCCGGCAGCAGCAGCGGGACCCAGCCGCCGGTCGGGCCGCCGATCTGCCCGTCGAGCCAGCGCTTCAGATCCCCGGCGAACAGCAGCCGCTCCGCGACGGGACCGAGCAGGGCCGCGCCCGCCAGGCCGGCCGGCAGGGCCAGCGCGAGCGGCAGGAACCGCCAGCGGGCCAGGCGGATGGCGGCGCCGTGCGGCAGCAGTTGCCAGAGCAGGGCGCCGGCCAGGCTGGCCGCCGGCACGGTGACGAAGCCGCAGACGATCGCCGGCACGCACCGCTCCGCGAACGGGGCGATCACGATCGCCGCCAGGAAGCCGAGCACCACGCTCGGCAGGCTCGCCATCAGCTCGATCGTCGGCTTGACGGCCGCCTTCGCGGACGGCGACAGGAACTCGCTCGTGAAGATCGCCGCCAGCAGCGCCAGCGGCACGCCGAACAGCAGCGAGAAGAGGGTCGCCTTGAGCGTGCCGAAGACCAGCGGCCAGAGCCCGAACTTCAGCTCCGACTCGTCGGTGGCGCTCGACGACTGCCAGACGTGCGCCGGCCCGGCGTAGCCCTCGTACCAGACCGGCCGGAAGAAGGCCGACAACGACGCCTCGGGGTGCCGCGCCGCGAGCCGCCACAGGGTGAGTCCGGCGGCGTCCGCGGCCAGCAGCGCGTCGTCCTTGGGCGCCAGCGCGATCGCGGCGATCGGCCCGGCCGCGGCCACGCGCGCGGCGGCGACCCGCCGGCCGCTCGTCACGTGGACGACCCGCACCGAGCCGTCGGCGTAGCCGGTGGCCAGCAGCCGGCCGCGCGAGGAGACGCCGAGCGCCGTCACGGCCGCGCGCGGTCCGCGCAGCTCGCGCGCCATCGCCAGGACGGCGCCGTCGGGCGAAGTCGCCTTGTCCGGCCTGACCAGGAACCAGGTGCGGACGACGCCGCGCGCGTCGCCGGCGACGAGGGTCACGCCGCCGTTCATGAAGGTCAGCGCGGTGAGGGCGGCGCCGTCGGGAGTCAGGTCGACCGTCTCGACCAGCGCCGGCGCGCCGTCCGGCCCGGCGCCGAAGCGTTGCAGCGTGCCGTCGTCCCAGACCGCCAGCACGTTGCGGCCGTCGCCGGTGACGAGCAGGCGGTCCGGCTCGCCGGCCGGCCCCGCCGCGTAGGGCAGGTCGGCGGCGGACGGCTGGTAGGTGACGTCGCCGGTGAGGAGGTTGCGGCGCTCGCGCACGGCGAGCCGGGCGAGCCGGCCGTCGGCGGTCAGCACCGCCAGCACCGGTCCGGCCTGGGTGGCCGCGATGCCGAGCCGCCGCACCGCGGAACCGCCCGGCGGCAGCAGGGTCTCCCGCGCCACGGCGCCGGCCTCGCCGCCCGCGTCGAGGGTGACCAGCCGCACGCTGCCGTCGGCGAAACCGCAGGCGGCCACGCCGCCCTGGATCGGAAAGGCGGCGGCGGTCAGCTCCCCGCCGGGAAACAGCGCCCGCTCGTCGCCGGAAACGCCGTCGCCCAGGTCGAACGTGCGCAGGCGACCGTCGGGCGTGACGACCCGGCCGGTCCGCACCCCTTCGTCCAGGAGGAAATGCAGCGGCGCCGGCCCGGCGGACGCGACCGGCAGCTCCCGCTCGCGGTCGAGCCGCCCCCCCCGCAGCAGCGGCAGCGCGACCCAGAGCAGGAACAGCATCACGGTCAGGACCTGCGCGATGGTGACGATGCCGCCGACGGTGATCAGGGCGCGCGCCGCGCGATCGGCCACGGTCACGCCGCGGCTGGTGGTGCGCCGGCGGTTGCGGCCCGTGAATCTGCCGGTCGCGGCCACGGCCCCTCCGGAGCGGGAGGGCGGGCGGCGGCGACCCGCCGCCGCCCGCCGGGGAATCGGTGCGCGAGGACTAGAAACCGGGCTCGATCCCGACGGCGCGCAGCGCGCCGCGCGCCATCTCCGCCGTGACCGGATAGTAGCCGTCCTTCACGACGACCTCCTGCCCCTGGCGGCTGAAGATGTAGCGGGCGAACTCCCGGCGCAGCGGGTCGAGCGGCGCGCCCGGCTTCACGTTCAGGTAGAGGTACAGGAACCGCGACAGGGGATAGTCCCCGGTGTAGGCGTGCTCCGGCTCCGCCGGCACCGGCGGCGAACCGGCGTCGAGCGCCAGCGGCACGGCCCGCACGTCCGCGGTCCGGTAGCCGATGCCGCTGTACCCGATGCCGGCCCTGTCGTTGGCCACGCCGTTGACCACGGCCGAACTGCCGGGCTGCTCCTTCACCGTAGCCTTGTAGTCGCCCTTGGCGAGCACGTGCTCCTTGAAGAAGCCGTAGGTGCCCGACGCCGAGTTGCGGCCGTAGAGGCTGATCGGCAGCGCGGCCCAGGCGCCGGTGAGGCCGGCCTCGCCCCAGGTGCGGATGTCGGCGGGGTGCCCCGCGCGCCGCGTCTGGGAGAAGATGGCGTCGACCTGCGCCAGCGTGAGCCCCGGCAGCGGATTGTCCTTGTGGACGTACACCGCCAGCATGTCGATGCTCGTGCCGAGGGCGGTCGGCTTGTAGCCGA
>Ga0315268_10006976_pt1 | contig 11963 bp, 10 predicted proteins | sample C1_top_MG_FD_204535 | JGI IMG/M metagenome (GOLD analysis project Ga0315268, IMG submission 204535) | Sediment microbial communities from Yellowstone Lake, YNP, Wyoming, USA - C1_top | ecosystem: Environmental > Aquatic > Freshwater > Lake > Sediment | place: USA: Wyoming | collected 2017-08-01 | reverse complement strand
GATGCGCCGCACCATAACCAAGGAACTCAAACTCCTCTCAACCCAGAACGAGAGACTAGCGGGAGCAATGAGACACGCGGAGATACCGCTCCCGCCAATATCACAATGCTAATCCAAAGATGAGTAGGCTCATAAGGGCTGTGGTGGACTACGCCCACAAGTACGATGTCTGCGTTGAAGGAGAACTCGGTGCGATTAGCGGTGCAACAGAACTTGCGACCAGCGAGGAGATGTACACGAGACCATCACAGGTTGATGAATTCGTCAGAGCAACGAAGGTTGACAGCCTGGCAATATCGATAGGAACCGCTCACGGTCCCGCTAAGTCGAGACTTCAAGGTGCGCCGGTTCAATTGCGACTTGACATACTTGACCAAGTCAAAGCAAGAGTCGGCGACTTCCCTCTTGTCCTGCACGGTGCTTCCGGTGTACCCAAGCAATATGTTGAGATCTTGAAGAGGTACGGAGGACAGATAGAGGGAGCGTCCGGAGTCGGTGACGATCAGTTGAGGGCAGTCGTGAGGAGAGGCGTCTGCAAGGCCAATTTTGACACCGACATCAAACTAATCTTCACCGCCACGGAAAGAGAGTACCTAGCCGAGAACCCGAAGGAGTTCGACCCAAAAAAGCGCTTGGATATTGCGGAAACAAGAGTACGTGAATATGTGAGGAACAAGAATGGGGTTCTGGGCTCGCAGGGCATGGCTCAGTACTGTCGCTAGTTTGATCTGCACGGACTCGCGATTTCTGGTCATCATGTTGCTTAGATGCCTTCAGGAGTCCCTGTCTGAAAGGTTCCACAAGGCTTAGCTTGAGCAGAAAGGCACTCTGTGATGGTGGCATTCGTGACGTCTGTCATTGGATGCGACATAGGAACAAGCAGCACGAAATCCGTTGTAGTGGATATTGAAAGCGGAGACATAAGGGCTGCAGCTTCATCTTTCGAGTACTTCCCGAGCTCTCCCAGGGCGAAGTGGTCGGAGCAAGATTCCCAGGTTTGGATGCAGGCATGCTTCGAATCCATCCGAAAAGTGATCAGCCTCTCAAGAAGAAAAGGAATCGGCCCGAATGACATTTGCGCCATCTGCATCTCGGCCTTGAACCCAGGCAGCGGAATCCCTCTAGACAAGCGACTCAAACCAACCCACCCTGCATTGATTTGGAACGACACGAGAGCAACGAGGGAGGCTCGTGATGCAATTGAGAGGATAGGGCAGGAAAGGCTCACGGCAATAACTGGCAACACATCCGATCCATATTTCGGATTCACCAAGATGCTCTGGATGAGAGATAATCTACCCGCAATATGGAAGAAGACGACAAAGTTCGTGACACCGAATGGTTACGCCGCGTACCTGCTTACCGGAACACTGCGTTACGACTTGAGCTATGCTGGAAATCTGGGTGGAATATTCGACATCAATCGCTTGGACTGGTCAGATGAGCTCCTCAACGAGCTTGAGATCCCGCGAGACAAGTTGCCTGACCTGATACCTTGCGATCAGATTGTGGGTGAAGTGAGCTCTAAGGGCGCTGAGTTGAGTGGGCTGAAGAAGGGGACGCCGGTGGCGGCAGGTGGAGACGACGCGCCGACAAGCGCTCTGGGAAGTGGTGCTCTGAATGATGGGCAGCACAATTTCATGTGCGGGACAAGCGGTTGCTGGAACATGATCCAAGACAAGAGAGTCAAGCCTTGGAAGATCACGACAAAGCTCATCAACTATCCATTCGTCATCGATTCCCATCACAAACTCGAGAGCTTCGGGGGATCAAAAACAACCGGACACTGCTTTCGGTGGTTTGCGAACCTTGCTGGCACAACAGAGAGAGCGCTGGATGAGCAAGCGGAATCCTCGCTTGCGGCCGAGAAAGGGATCTCCTTCATTCCTCAGATGATGGGTGAGAGAACCCCTGACTGGAACCCCTCCAGATTCGGCGGCTTCCACGGCTTGGCGGGAATGCCAACCAGAGGAGAACTCTATAGGGCGATACTGGAGAGCGTAGCATTCGACCTGCTCAGGCACGAAGCCCCGGCGAGAAGCGCCGGAATCGGGCTCTCAAGAATCATGTTGATCTCCGGACCGACTGCGAAAAGCAGAGCCTACCGCAGAATCTTGGCCGATGTTACGGGCTACCGAGTCCTGCATGCAACTAGGAGCGAAGAGGCTCCAGGTGGAGATGCTGTGATTGCAGCTCTTGCGAGCAAGCAGATACGAGATGCCCGCGTCATAAAGAAGTGGCTCAAACTGGATGAGGAAGAAGTGACAGAACCAAACGATGCGGCCCACAGAAGGTACACGGAATACTTCGAGAAGGTATGGCTTCCAAACTATACAGCCGCCAAATCCATTGATGATACGATAACCGCTTGGACAGCGAAGTAGACCCTTGCGCCTGCACCGTCAAGACTTGCCCAATGGCCTAGGATGTCCGTTTGGCAAGTTTGGCACACATCTGATCAATATACTCCTTGCTTCTGCGGCACTCCCCGAAAGGATCCTGCATTGGAAAGATATCCAAGCCCACGTATCCCTGATAGCTGATCCTTTTCAAAGCCTGGAAGAACTGCGTGAAGTCATGAACAACACCGGGAGCGAGATCATCATCCCAGTCTCCGTAGTTGTCGCAAAGATGAACGTGAAACAAGGCTCTGTCTAGTTTTTCAACGGTCGTCGGAAGATCTTCTTTGGCGTACATCGCGTGGCCTGTGTCCAATAGCACCCCCAAATTGCTTGAGCCTACTTGGTCAATTAACCTGAGCACCGCATCAGCGTTCGCGATTAGAGAGAAGTTGCGGGTTTCCTTGGGCTTGTATTCGAATGCCAGCTTCAAACCTGCGTCAAAGGCAGCGTCAACACAATCGGAAATTCCTTCCCTCATCCAATTCCAAGCATCCTTGAAGCTGACTCCCAAGGGATGTGGAAAACCATCGCAATCTGGAGAAATGCCGACCATTCTGGTTCCAAACGCTTTCGCCGTCTCAAGTGAGGTCTTGATGAGCTGAGTCACCTCTCGCCTAACTCTAGCATCAGGATGAGTGAATGCGGCGAGAGGCCAGTGTACTGCGATGTCAATGTAGAGAGATGGAACTTCGAGCTTGTAGCGTTTGAGCAATTCGTTCGTCTTGCGAACTTCTTCACCGAAACAGTCCTTCGCGGGATCGAACACGCCCAGCTCGATTCCATCAAATCCCAGTTGCCTCAACCCTTTCATGATCTCTTCAAGGGGGACTCTTTGCCCCAATCGGAAGAAGCGCGTCTGTCTCTCAAAGAATGCCCAAACGTTTGCGGACACTTTCCACAAGTTTGCCACGACACGCAATCTGATTCCGACGCGTATTTAGCGCTTGGTATCGAAAGAAGAACGGACGCTCACGAAGATTGGATCACTCTGTCGGGAGTCGAATACAATCAGTCTTCATCCGTCAGGGAGCTATTGGTTGGACTCCCGTGCTTCTTGTGCCAGAGAATGCACGTTGTACTAGACGGCAACGGTGCTGCCGGGTTGGTTGAGTAGCCGAAAGAGCCGCTTGTTGTTGCTGTAAAGTTCTTGGAACGCCTTGAAGTTTTGGTCGTATATCTCCTTGAATTCGCTTCGTGGTGTGTAACGCCTTTTGACGGGTACAAGGGACTTTGCCTGATGGAAGGAAGGAAGCAAACCAAGCCCTACGCCGCTGACAACAGCTGCGCCGAAAGCCCCTGCATTCTGCGGGTTTTCGATTGTCTCAACCGTGCGCCCGGTCACGTCCGCCATGATTTGGCACCACACTTCTGACTTTGCTCCACCGCCCACAAGACGAATGGAGTCCTGCCTGGGCATCTTCTTCTCGAATGCCTGTAGCATCCAGCGGTTGTGATAGGCCACACCTTCCATTACGGCGCGGATCAGCATTCCCGCGTCAGCCTTGAGACTGAGGTTGAAGAACATTCCACGCGCATAGGGGTCTTCACGGGGCGAGCGGTTGCCTTGCAGCCATGGTGCGAAGATTATGTTTCCCGCACCTGGTGGCGTTTCACCAGCGGCTTTGTTAACCGCCTCGTACGGATCTCTTGGTTCCTTTCTCTCTGTTGCGCTTTTGATCTCTTGTGCAGATGTGGCAACTCTGTCCAAGGCCAGCAGGTCCCTGATCCATTGCAGGCAAACGCCCGATGTCTCCTGCTCCCCCACGTAATTGTAGCAGCCCGGTATCGCGCCCATGATTGAGGCCATGAAATTGCCGATGTCAAGTATCCGTCTCTCAACATTCGCCGCCAGCCAGCCAGAGGTGCCGATGTAGATGTGCGTATCGTATTCTTCCACGCACCCGGACCCGATGGTGATAAGTGGCAAGTCGCCTCCTCCGCCGAACACTGGCGTCCCCTCGGAGAGGCCCAGTGCGTCCGCAGCCTCCTTCGTGAGGCCGCCCACGATATCGGTTGACCCTACAACCGGGGGCAAATGGCGCATGTCAACTCTGAAAGTGTGGCACAGCCCTTTGTGCCACCCCAGGTGGCCCGGTCGAGTATCATAAAGGAACGTCAGGTGGGCTGAGTCCTGGGTCATGCCATAGTGGCCGGTGCATCGCAGCAGCAGGTAGTCTTTCACGTCAAGCCACTTGTGCACTTTTCTGAATATTCGTGGCTCGTTCTCCCGAACCCAATGGTACTTCCATAGTGGGTCTTTCGCGGTCCCGGCGAGGCCTCCGGTGATTCTCAACGATTTCAAAGTGATGAGCGCGTTGTAACCGCTAATGCGTATGAGGCCTGTGTGCAGGAACTCCTCGATTTGTCTTGTGGCCCTGATGTCCATCCAAATCATAGGATTACGCAAAGGTTGACCGGTTGAATCCACAAGTATCGAGCCTTGCATCTGACAGCAGAAAGCTATGCCACGAATCGCCGAACGATCGAGTTTGACGCGTGAAAGAATTGTGCTCGTGGTTTTGCAGACGGCGTCCCACCAGTCGTCCACGCTCTGCTCGGCGCCACCATCTGGCAGAATGTGCAGCGGGTACTCTGCTACGCAGGAGTCTACAAGCTCAATCCTCGGGACTATTCTGTATAGGCATGTCTTGTTGCCGGTGGTCCCAATGTCGTAGGAGAACACGTAGTTCTGATCTTTCATCGGCGCCCTCTACTGGCCCAGCTGAACAACGCAGCATTTGGCAAACGGACTTGTTGATCAGCTCTGGAGGCTGTCGAGCACAATGCCGATTACGCCACGCAGTTTGAGTGCCTCACGTATGTTGCCGCCAATCTTAAGCGACCCTTCCGTGTATGCGGAGGTCGCGTCTTTCTCGCCCGTGAATACTCTGGCTGCGACATCGCCCGAGGTCCTCAGAGTAGTATCCGGGGCTTCTATCTCGCCGCTGCCAAAGGTGAAGGTTCCATCGGTTATCCTTAACCAGAACTTGTCGCCGTCTGTGATGTCAAGCTGTAGCTTGGCGTTCCAACCCTTCACTTCACTCTGAATGTCCTCCAACTCGTTGCAAATTTCGCAGAAGGCTGTCAGGAAGTCGGGAAGATCAGCCGGAGCGAACTCGCCCTCACTGATCTTCTTTGCCAGACGCTGTCTCAATTCCTCGTCCAATATAGGCACCTTGATGATGCTCGGCGCTACCCGTTTTCAATGTTACGGAAGACTCTTTCGAATCCTTGCAGAGCAGCATCAATGACCTCGTCTGTGTCGGCCATGCTGGTGTACAGTCGGCTTCCAGCAAGCGTGATTATGCCTTCAGCTGTAAACGCCGCGCCCATCTCCTCCATCATTTGCTTGCGCGGCCCAGACTCGGTAAGCGCGTTAGGATCCATAATGTCCAACAGCATCACACCCGAGGTCTCGAGATGGCAAATCGAGCCGTGGTTGAACGCCACGTAGGGCAGCCCATATCTCTCGATGATGCCCTGTAGGCCGTTAGATACTCGGTCGCCCGCGAGACCTGCCTTGATGTAGGCCTTCGTCTTCTCTATTTCCAGAATGGAGTAGTAGCCTGCTGCGCAGCTCAAGGGATTCGCAGAAAGTGTACCGCCAACGTAGGCGCGTCGTTTGCCAGCTTCCAAACCGGCTGACAGGCATCCCATAATATCACGTCGGCCGCCCAAACCACCGGCCCCCGGGTACCCACCAGCCACGCATTTGCCAAATACGGTCAGATCCGGTTTTACGCCGAAGTAACCTTGTGCTCCGCCAAGACCCACACGAAAGCCGGTGACGACCTCGTCGAAGATAAGCAGCGCATCGAACTCGTCGCACACTTCCCTCACCTTACGGTTGTAGTCGCGCGTCACTGGGCGAGTCCCACTTTCAGGTCCCAGCGGCTCCACAATCACGGCGGCGGTACCACCCTTCTTCTGGTTCTTCTCAAGCAGTGCCCGCAGACCCTTCGGGCTGTCGATGTCGTTTGGGAAGACCTCATCAGTTCCCTTGAGACAACCGCTCGGAATGCCGAAAGCTTCCATCGCGCCGGTGCCTGGTATATGTAGGCCGTAGACCATCTGGTCGCTCCACCCGTGGTACGCGCCGCCCACCTTGACGATTCTGGCCTTGTCAGTAAACGTGCGGGCTGCTCTGATGGCTGCCATAACACTCTCGGTGCCGCTGCCGAGCATACGAAACAGCTCTACCGAAGGCATGTGGCGGTTGATCAGTTTCGCAAGCTTCAGCTCGTACTCATGGAAAAGACCGGTTACGGGCGCGCATTCTCGCACCAGTTCGGAAACCTTCTCCTGCACCGTCGGGTAGTTGTTGCCAAGAAGAGTCGGGCCGCCGGCCTGGAGAAAATCAATGTATCGGTTACCGTCCACGTCCCAAAGGTAGGGTCCTTGTGCCTTGCTGACGGCAATGGGGAAAGGGTAATTGAAGGCCAAATTATGCTGGACGCCTCCTGGGATGTACTTCCTAGCTTCCTCGTTCAACCGCTTCGACTGATTGCAGGCCCTCTCAAAATGTTCCAGGTAGTTCGCCATCTGCCGACGTTTTATCGGACGCATAGGCAACTTGACTAGCCGGTCCAGTTTTGCGAGGATTTCTTCAGTATCGGGCCAATGAGAAATAGCATACTCCTGTTCCATTATCCCAATCTCCCTAATTTCTCCCAATGCTCCTACAGATGAAGTCAACTGTCTTTGTGGATTGCTCATCGAATCAGGAATTCAAGGAGGGTGAGTCCATTCAGACATCGACAGGCTGTCGGAGAAGACATCCAAGTGAATGCCGTTGCAATTGGCAAACTGAATCTGCTTGTCGTCTTACTGTGGTGGGATTTCCTTGTACGCTAATGTGATGTCCAAGCCTCTTCGTTTCCAGTATATCTTCGACAGTCCCCAAATCACTGGTCCAATGAACAACAATGAGATGTAGAACGCTGCAATCTGGGGGTTAGATGGGCCACCGTACTCGGGATGCGATAGCACCATTGGGACGGCGAATACGAAAAACGCGAGCACAATGACACAGCATAAGGCGAGGACATACTTGTAACGTTGCACTATATCAGAACGTTGGTAGAGAGGTTTAGCGAGCAACGGGAATAGCAGAGCAGATCCGACGGTCGCAACTATGAACAACATGGACATCGATCTAAACGGAAGCCCAATGAAGATGACCCCGGACGCCCAATACGCGCTGAATGCAATACCACATTCTGAGATCAAGAAGATCACTAGCAGAGCAAGCCATGGGGTATGGTATCTCTTGCTGACTCTAGCCAGAGCAGTGGGCATGAAGCGGTCGAAGCTGAACGCCAGAAGGTAGCGGCTCTCGACAACGTAAAAGATCCCTATGAGGCCTAGCGCTCCGGAAATCAGCCCCAGCGGAATGATAACCGCGAGAATTGGATTCAAACCTGTAGCGATTGTAGCAAACAAGAATGGATCAGCCACGAACGGACCCTTCCACAGGTCTGGACGAGCATAGTACAGGTACAATGCGGAGTAGACGAACCGCTGACCCACCACATGAGCGATTCCCCAAACCATCAGGAAGAGGATAAGTGCACCGAGATAGACGCATCCCAGAACTGAATATGGGATGCTCCGCCTAGCGTTCTTGATTTCACCGGAAAATGAAATCGAACCACTATATCCAAAGCTCATCTCGTAGGTGTTAGCGAGAATTGCAAAGAACGCTCCAAAAGTTCCTGCGCCCGCTTCAACCCAAGGATAGCCATTAGACGAAGCCGTCTGGATGACCTGATCGTAAGTCATGTATTGACCCATGTGCAGGTTCCAGAGACTAACGAAAGTCTCATGGGAACTCAGGATTAGAGAGACTCCCGCAACTAAGCCAGAGAAAGTTCCGACGACAGCCCAGAATGATATCCACTTTCTGACCCATGAAAAGCGTGTTATGTTCAATACCAAAAAGAGCACGAGGAATGCAGAAACCAGAACAAATCTGACATTCGGGTCAATGGCGCTCGCAGCACCACTCACCAGATCGGGTCTGTTCAAGATGATGCTCAAACTCTCGACGATGGTTCCAATTCCTCCGTATAGCCCCCAGTCGAGAAAACCGGGAGTGAGTAGCGTAGCGAGAACAACGCCGGCAACATTTGGTGCCACAACCCAAACTGGATGGACGATTCGACTTGCCCATGCATAATCTGCGCCCGACCTCGGAAACTGGCTCGTCATGATTGAGATGACAATGGCGTGCGCAGTCACTGGTATCAAACTGATCAGGAATACGGTGGCGATATCCCAGCCTGGGAAGAGCCATGAGGTTACGTAAACGTAGAAACCGGGCAGGCCGATCTGCAGCAGTGCAATGTTTGCTAGCAATGCTTCGTGTGAAGATACTTCTCTTACCACACCAGTTGCTTTCCGAACGAATACTTCAGCGCCTCCGGTCGACAATGATTGTAACTCCTCGAATTATTCGCGCTGCAAACGATAGTTAACGTTTGGGTAAGTACAGTAAGCTATGTGTACCCAGCAACACACCCCTGCAGACAGGTCATTGCTTCAGGACATAATCCCGTACGGAATGTAACAGAACCCAAGCTCAACCAGGCCAATTGAGAAGAAGCAACGTGAACTTGCTTTAATAACAGTGCCAGGCTAAAAGGGCCGATCCTTTTGAACCAACCCGCAGTGACAGAGAGAACGCCCGAGGAATTTGTCGGAACAGCAACGCGACTTGTGAACAGCGCGAAAGAGAGAGACATCATCCTTCGTGTCATGGGAGCCACATCTGTGCTGATTCATGTCGGGAACGACACACCCATTCTCGACGTATTCAAGTCATATCGCAAATTGACCGACATTGACTTTGTAACCTACCGAAAGTGCTGGTCAAAGATAGAGGACTTCTTCCAAAAGGAAGGATTTCAACCAAACGAAAGGTTCAACGCCCTACACGGCGACAAGCAGCTTAATTTCACAGCCTCGGACGACTTGCATGCGGATGTATTCTGCGACAAATTAGACATGTCGCACGTAATTGATTTCACAGGTCGACTCGAGCAGGATTATCCTACAATTCCTCTCGCCGATCTCTTGCTGGAGAAGATGCAAATCGTAAGAATAAATGAGAAAGATATCAAGGATACACTGCTATTGTTACGAACTCATGACATCGGTAATGATGACAAAGACGTGATTAATGCTCGTTGGGTTGCTCACACACTGAAGGACGATTGGGGGTTCTGGTACACCGTCACGGGGAACCTGAAGAAGGTTAACGTTCAGAAAGATCAATATGATTGGTTGTCAGCTGAAGATCGTGCGATAATTCAATCAAGGGTCAGTAAGCTTCTCGGCACCATCGAATCTGAGCCGAAAACGAGTCGGTGGAGATTTCGCGCAAGGATTGGAGCACGAAAGAAGTGGTATAATGATGTCGAGGAGCTATCCATAACTTAGGGACGAGTTAGAATGAAACTTACACGGTTGCTCCACGTGGCAGACCTTCACGGCTCCGAAATGTGCTTTCACAAGGTCATCAAGTCCGTAGATATCTACAAACCGGATCTCATAACCGTCTGCGGTGATCTTACGGGAAAGGGAATCGTGCCCATCGTGCGACAAGCTGACGGGAGCTTCAAGTCGAGTTTCTACGATAAGGTCTACGAGCTGCGAAGCGGAGAGGAGGTCACGAAACTAGTTGACAAGATCAGAATGAACGGTTGGTATGATTGGCATTGTACGCCTAGCGAGATCGAGGATTTTCGAGCTAGCGAAGAGATGCAGGCCAGACTATTCAAACAGCTAATCCATGAGACTATGAAGAGGTGGATCAGTTTCGCAGAGGAGGCGCTCAAAGGGAGGAAAGTCAGACTGTTTATGCTCCCCGGGAACGACGACGATTTTGTAATCGACGAGCCGCTAAACGCCACGGATTGCGAAAGTATCGTGAACCCTGAAGGAAAGGTCGTCATGATAGACGATGAGCACGAGATGATTAGCACTGGGTACAGCAATATCACTCCATGGCACGCAGAGAGAGATATTCCTGAAGATGAATTGGCCCGAAAGATCGAGGACATGACCAGCAAGGTCAAGAACATGAAGTCAGCCATATTCAACTTTCACTGTCCACCCTACGGAACGATGCTAGACGCAGCCCCCAAGATAGATGAGAAATTGCGACCAGTGATGTCTGGTGGCGGAGTTACCATCGCTCCTGCTGGCAGCACCGCTGTTCGTGCTGCAATCGAGAAGTATCAGCCGTTGTTAGGTCTTCATGGGCATATACACGAGTCACGAGGACTAGAGAAGATAGGGCGTACTCTCTGCATCAATCCCGGAAGTGAATATGGCGAGGGCATCCTCCGCGGCTGTATCGTGAATCTTGGCAAGGATGACATTAAGAGCTATCTTTTAACACGTGGCTAGAGTGAAAGCGACATCGAATGAAGAGGGTCTTCAGAAAACCCTCCGAGCGATTGCATGGCAAGCGCGCAAAGGGTATCAGTCAGGTGGCCCTTGACCGGCTTTGGCTTCGCGCATTGATGAACACGTCATTCTCATCCTTGATCCACCAATAAGCTTCACGCGCTACAAAACGCCGGCACACCCAGCTGGCAATGAGCCGCGATCCAAGCGCCATCGCTACACCTTAGATCTTCTAGAGTCATTTGGCTTCTTCCATCTCTTCACTTGGAATTGTCGTCGTCTTTCCGAGTATCTTCGAAACGTACATGATCGTCGCTACTTCCTCCAAGATTTCTACAGCGGACATGGCTTCGATCAGCTGGTAGCCGACCCCTATGACCCCATGATTTTTCAGAATCAGAGCCCGGTGACCAACGATATGCTCCGCAACGGCATCCGCCAATGCGCTCGTTCCTGGATTCTTGAAAGGGACGATAGGCACCTCCCCAAGAAACAGGGCTCCCTCCATGGTGACGGGCTCGATCTCCACACCTGCGACGCCGAGCGCGGTCGCGATAGGGTTGTGGGCATGCACTACCGCGTTAACGTCTTCCCGGCGCCGGAAGATGGCTGCGTGGAACGGTGTTTCGATCGAGGGTTTCATGATTCCTCTGACGACTTTCGCCTGTAGATCGCATTTCACCAAGTCGTCTGATGTCAAGTCCTTCTTGAAGAGGTTGCTTGGCGTGATCCAGAATTCTTTGGCTCCAGCAGTTCTGGCGCTCACATTGCCGCCGACGGCGGTTATCAAGCCCCTGTCGTACAGTAACGCGGTCATCCTCACTATTTCCTGTTTGAGACCTTCGTCTTGACTCAAGACGTTAGCACAATCCTCCGTTTAGACCGTCAAACCCGACTCTGCGAGCTCATAGGAGTTTCGGTTCACTACGTGTCTGGATGCTGGTCGTCAGAGTGCTCAAGAAGACAGAGTCCAAGCGGAAGAGGTATAGTAACTGACGTAATTCTTTGAATGTTTTGTTGTGTTTTTTCTTTTTGAGGTATTCTGGTTGCTGTGTTTGTGGAGATGACGGTTATGGCTAAGGCGTGAGTTTGAGTTCGTTGTTGGCTGGCCTTTGAAGGCTCTGGATGCCGCTCAAGGCGGATTGGAAC
>Ga0315268_10006975_pt1 | contig 11965 bp, 12 predicted proteins | sample C1_top_MG_FD_204535 | JGI IMG/M metagenome (GOLD analysis project Ga0315268, IMG submission 204535) | Sediment microbial communities from Yellowstone Lake, YNP, Wyoming, USA - C1_top | ecosystem: Environmental > Aquatic > Freshwater > Lake > Sediment | place: USA: Wyoming | collected 2017-08-01 | reverse complement strand
GATATACCAAGTGCCAGAAGCACGTGGGACGGTTCCAGGGAGCCAGTGGAACACGCGGAGCCGGTCGAAGCAGCGATTCCCTTGAGATCTAGGTCGAGTATGAGGCCCTCCCCTTCTATGAAATCGAACCTCAGGTGTGCGTTATTGACCAATCGCACGGTCTGGTGTCCGTTCACGTACGAGTTCGGGACCATCTCGGGCACCTTCTTGAGTATCTTGTCCCTGAGCACCTTCATCTTCTGGCATGTGCGTTCCATGTCCCGTTCAGCGATTTCCGAAGCCTTGCCGAACCCAACAATCCCTGGAACATTCTCGGTGGACGACCGCAGCCCTCGCTCCTGTCCTCCGCCATGCAAAATCGGCTCTATCTTCGTCCCCCGCTTGACGTACAGTGCGCCGATTCCCTTGGGACCATGAAATTTGTGAGCGGACATGGAGAGCAGGTCGATGTTTTCCTTCTTGACATCGATGGCGAGTTTCCCTATTGCTTGGACGGCATCCGTGTGGAAGGGCACTCCCTTGGAACTGGCTATATTGGCGATTTCCCTGATTGGTTGTATCGTCCCGATCTCGTTGTTCGCTGTCATTATGCTGATCAACACAGTGTCGTTCTTGATTGCCCTCTCAACATCTCCCGCATCTATCAGCCCGTCCCTCGAGACCGTAATAACGGTGACCTCGAACCCGAACCTCTTCAAGTAGTCGCATGGTTCCAGGACCGCGTGGTGCTCTATCGCGGATGTGATGACATGGCCTTTCATCTTGCCCTTGTAAGTGGCCACGCCTTTGATGGCCAGGTTGTTCGACTCCGTCCCTCCCGATGTGAAGACTATCTCCTGAGGTTCGGCGTTGATGAGAGCGGCTACCTTCTTCCTGGCCTCCTCGACGCCGACCCTGGCCTCTCTACCGAACGAATGGATTGTCGAGGCGTTCCCGAACTTCGTCAAGAAGTAGGGGGTCATGGCGTCCACCACTTCGGGAAGGACATGCGTCGTGGCGCTGTGGTCGAAGTAGATGCGCTTCTGAGGACTGGATGTCATTGTGGGTCAGGGAGATTAATGCCGTCCACTTTAAAGGTTTGTCGGCCTGAGAACAGGCGCGCTGTCGCGTGTCTGGGAACTTCCTGCGCTGAAAATGACTAATACCGGCCTCTGCTATCCGAGTCCGAAATCGATGGACGTCAACAGGATTCGGAAAGACTTCATTGTACTCTCCAAAGAGATGAGTGGGAAGATACCGATCTACTTCGACAGCGCGTGTCAGACTCTGAGGCCGAGTCAGGTGACACAGGCGATGGTTGAGTACTATGAATCGTTCCCTGCATGCGCGGGAAGAAGTGTCCACAAGATGGCCACCGAGGTTTCCCTGAGATGCGACTCCGTCAGGACCAGAGCGGCCGATTTCTTCGGCGCGGAGAGCCCAACCGAGATGTCCTTCATGAAGAACACAACTGAGGGTCTGAACACCGTCATCCTCGGCTCGGGCCTCAAGGCCGGAGACGAGGTGGTTACGACAGACTACGAGCACAACTCCGTGCATGTTCCCGTCCTCCAGGCGGTCAAGAACTTCAGCGTCAAGCACAAGATCGTCAGATCATCAAGCGACGGCACTTTCGACCTCGACGCCATGCATTCGGTTATGTCGAAGAAGGTGCGACTGGTCGCGGTCTGCATGACCTCCAACGTCACAGGATACTCTCTGCCGGCGAAGGAAGTCGTCGACATCGCCCACTCCTACGGAGCGAAAGTACTGTTCGACGCGGCACAGACCGCACCGAGCATGAAGATAGATGTCCGGGCGCTCGGGGCGGACTATCTTGCGGCTTCAGCCCATAAAATGTGCGGGCCTTCTGGTGTGGGAATGTTGTACGTCCGTGCAGAGCTCTCCGATCGTCTCCGTCCCCTCATGTATGGCGGCCACGGCGTGACTGACACGAGCTACGATTCGTACGAGCTCCTTCCGGGTCCGGAGAAGTTCGAGACCGGTCTCCAAAATTACGCTGGGATCATTGGGACTGGAGCGGCTCTCGAGTACCTCACCAGCATAGGTATGGACGAGATCCGGGCGCACGAGGCAGATCTCAACGGCAGGATGACTCGTTCTTTGCGCGACGTACCTGGCATAGCAGTCCTGAACCCCATCGATCCGAACCTGCGCGCAGGAATCTTCAGTTTCAACATCAAAGGAATGTCTGCCCATGACGTGGCCATGATCCTGGACAACTCGAAGAACATAATGATGCGGTCGGGAATGCACTGCTGTCACCCGTACTTCCACAGCCTGCGATTGGACGGTTGCGCACGCGCATCCGTCTATGTGTACAACACTAGAGCCGAGGTCGATACGTTCGTCGAAGGCGTCACAGCTTTGGCCAAGAAGTTCTCCAAGAAGGTCTAGCTTATAGCGTCGACGAACAGGAGGTTCCTCAAATCGTTCTCGAAGAGTACCCTCTGACAGTAGAGTTTCAATGTCTGCCCGGAAACCGCACGAACCACGCCGGAGGATTCATCGAGAGAATCCAGCTGTGACTCGTTCAGTTCTGTGCCATCCCACACCCAGAGGTGCAGGCAGGAGCCGATGTACGACATCTCGATACCGTTTCCTGAGACGCATCTTGCCACATTCCTCTCCACCGATACCTCTACCGAGGTACCTGCCGCCAGGAATGGGACTGTCCACGTCGTTTTCGATCCCGGACCGCACCTCTCGAGCCTCTGCACATGATCGCAGAGGGTTTCGAGGATGCTCGACAGTTCGGAGTCGTCGCGAACGAACATGTCCGCATTCAGAAGTCCGCCCACTACCGAAGCAACCAGCAATGCGAAGATTGACATCGCGACTTTCGATATTACGAAATCCATGGTTGGGCCTCCGCAACCACGCAGCTGGTCGAGTTGATAATCACAAGGGAAAGCCTCAGGCGAAAGACGGGCGCATCGACGACAAGCGCAGAGTCGCGTGGTCCATTGAGCCAGATTGGCGGATCGTCGAGAAACCGCACTAGCCGCGCCCCGTTCTTGAGCTCGAGCACCATGGCCGACATGTTCGCCCCGCTCTTGGCATCGCCGATAGTCAGCGATCCGAACGAGAGCCGACTCTTTGAGGAGAAATCTAGATCGATTAACCTCGCGCTCCCCGGGCCCTCGACTGATACAATATGTGCCGTGGTCCCTATCTTTTCGAGCTGGAGTTCGGCCCTCCTCAAGAACTCGCGCGTCTTCATGTTCTCGAGGGCCTCAGCGGCAGGTACTACTGACAGCGATGCCACCACGGCGATTATGATGAGTTTCAGCGGTAGCGACTCTAGCGCATCGCGGTTTCTTACCAGCTTCATGCCTGATCAGCCTGGGATGACCGGTATCTCGTAGCTCGAGTCTATTCCGTAATCTCCCTTGGCGATGGTTACCGTGACGGTGGTGAGCCTGGCTCCGAACTGCTCCACCGAGAGTCCGTTGAAGACGACTTGTCCATGGGCATCGGTCACTCCACGGACCTGCCCCCCGTCCGCGTTCTTGATGTTGGCCCCCTCGAGCACCACGGTTGCCCCCTCAAGTCTGTCCCCTCCTTGATCGGAGACGGTTACAGTGATGTCGACCCCGCTCGCAGTGTACAATCCATCCCCGTCATCATCATACACTAGGATCTCCGAGGGATTCACGAGTATCTCCCCGATTGAATGGGGTGTCGATATCGAGTTCATCCATCCCAATATTACGGTCAGGCCGAGTCCCGCAACAACTACCATAATAAGGAGCTGTAGCGGAAGCCCCTCGATGCCGCCCTCAGAATCCATCCGCGCTCGTCCTCTGAGCCCTGTTGCCTTCATGACTGTTCATGCCTCCCGTTCAGCGCAAATGAGAAAGCATTCGTTACTCTTCCCGACCTCTGTTACAAGTAGCCTACTGGCTCCTCCGTACCAATGGTCGCCAATGACTAGCCAGTCAGTTATCATGCCTGATTCCCAGAAAAACACGTTCATATACGCTCGAGGCAGGTAGAATCGAGTGTCGGGGCCGCGGAGTCCCACGAGTGGAGCGGAACTAGGATGGAAGCTTCTAAGTGTCCGAAATGCGGCGATGAGCCATTCTTCATCGAGCACATAGAGAAGTGGTACTGTTACGGCTGCAACTCATACATCGAGAGCGACGATGATCATCAAGTTCATTGCGATGTCAAGGTACATGCCCCCGAGAATGTAGCCGACGCCATCGCATCAGAGCTCCACGCATTGGAAATTGAATCGAAACCCGTGTGCAAGAATTGCGGGGCCGTGCTCGATTCCATCAAGGAGGGAAAGCTGTTCTGCAGTATATGCGAGACATATCCTCAGGACAGGCCGTCCAGTGTCAGGTCGGAGTCCAATCATAACGAGGCACAGTCACTACTAGATTCCGCGGTGTGCGTTCCGGTGGTCGACGAATCGGTGTCGGAGCCAGCAACTCCTGCCCTGAAGTCGGGACCTGCGAACCCCGTGGCGGAACCGGCAGCTGCTGTTCCAAAAGTTGTCGAGGTCAAGGCGCCAGAGAAGCCACATGAGATTAAGATGTGCGCCACTTGCAGTCAGCCACTCAAGTTCATAGACAAGTACTCCAGGTACTATTGCTACGGATGCAGGAAGTACGCCCCGAAGGACGAGCCGGTCAAACCAGCCGTGGTCTCTTCAAAGGCCGTCCCTGCTCCTAAGAAATGCCCGGGCTGCGGTGGCGACCTGAAATACGTCGAGAAGTACGATGCACACTACTGCTACACCTGCAAGAAATACCCTCTGAGGCAGCAGGAGGCCGCTCCGGAGACGCTGGCTGCGACTAAGCCAGGACCCCTGGCGTGCCCTAAGTGTGGGCAACCAGTCAAGTTCATCGAGAAATACTCCCGGCACTACTGCTACAACTGCAAGGACTACGCCCCAAAGGGCTTCGGGGGAGTTGCCTCCGTCCCAGAAGAGAAGAAGACGTGTCCGAAGTGCAAAGAACAGATGAAGTTCATCACAGAGTACAATGAGTGGTACTGCTACAAGTGTAAGAAGTACGCGCTCAGGCCAAGCAAGCCTTTACTCTTGATGTGATTAGCCCAAATCAACGCGGCACTGACACTTCTTGAGGTCGTTTTCGAAGAAGGCCACGTCCAGATACTTGGTGGCTGATGGTCGTGAAGGCTGACAAGAACATAATCAGGAAAGCCGGGATGTCTATTGCGAATCCGCCAAAAAGCAGTAATCTGAAGGGTTTCACTGTTTCCACTCCACGTTCTGCGCTATTGAGGAAGGCAGGGCGCGCTTGAACAGCTCCTGGCATTTCAGGCCGTACTGCCTGCGTATCTCCCTTCGGCTCAATCCCTCAGCCTTCCTCATCTTGGAGAGCGCCTGTGGGGGAGCCAAGGTCGCGTACACCTCCAACTTCTTGTTCTCTTCGTTCTTGTATTCGACGGTGAAAGAGAAGACTCCGAGGGTGGTGTCCATCTTGAATCTATCTATCGAGAAATAGGGGATGACCGCGCTGTCGTTCATCTTCGCCAGCTTGTCTATGTCGATTGTGGCGAAGTCCAGCTCCTCTCTTGGGATTGGTGGCTCGTCCGCCTCCTTGCCTAGGAGGCTCTTGAGCCCAAGCTTGAACGCATTCCTGGGTTCGTCGAAGATCATTATCAGTCGCCTGTCCGTGACGAGTATCTTGCAGTCCTCTTCTCTCGCCCGGACCATCGTCGCCGCATTCGGGATCAGTCCAATCCTTTTCTCCGCCATTCCCCCACATCCTCTGTACCTGTCTTTTGATGGCCTGGTCAAGTGAGCCACCGGGGAGATTTGAACTCCCGACCTGCTGATTACAAATCAGCTGCTCTTCCAGCTGAGCTACGGTGGCAGTTGCTGGTTTTGCTGAGTAATGATGGCGGGAACATATAGCTTTTGACGGTTCCGTCGCATCACTCTGATCCTTCGGTTTATGTATGTGCCAGCACTGTCGCTGACCTCCTCCCGATAAGGGCGCAAGCTTTAAATGGTGCGTGAGTATCCACACAACTCGCACATCAGCGGTGATAATCGATGACTGAGAAGGAGGGTGCGAAGAAGCACCACGAGAAGGAAGAGAAGGCGGAAGACGCCGACGCCGGGATAAAGGCAGGTGACGTCGTCATCGCCGAGTATGATGCTTGGATTCAGGACTCGAACGAACTTTTCGACACGACGAGCGAGTCCGTCGCAAAAGAGAACGACATCTACAACGAGAAGATGACCTACGGATCACAGCCGCTGATTGTTGGAAAGGGCCGGCTTTTCCAAGGCCTAGACGACTCGATGCTCAAGGCCGAGGTCGGCAAGGAGTACGAGGTGGTCATACCATCGGACAAGGCCGCCGGACCGAGGGACCCGAAGCAGGTAGAGCTGCACCCGTTGAGGGAATTCCTGAAGCAGGAGATTGAGCCGAGAGTGGGGCTCGAGGTTAGCGTCAAGGGCAAGCCAGCAATCGTCACGGCCGTCACCGCTGGCCGCGTGAGGATTGATTTCAACAACAGGCTCGCAGGCAGGACGCTGAAGTACAAGTACAAGATCGTGGAGAAGCCGACGAAGCCCGTCGAGATCGCGAAACTGCTGCTGAAGATGTCCTACGGCACGAGTGATGGGTTCGATATCGAGCACCACGGGAAGAACGTGAAGATCAAGCTCCCGGATGTCTGCAAGTACGACCAGAGGTGGCTCATATCCAAGATCAGGATCGTCCAGGATCTGAGGGACACCGTCGGTGCAGAGACCATAACATTCCTCGAGGAGTATACGAAGCCGGAGAAGAAGGAGGAGCCATTGAAGGAAGAGAAGAAGGCTCCCGTGGAGACCAAGGAGGACTCCGGCAAGAAGCAGGAGAGGGCACCTGAGGAACTCACGGAAGAGGACAGGAAGGCTTGATTAGTCCCGTATCTTCAAGCCGGTCTTTGTCAGCCCAATTTATATATGTTCGAGCATTTAGTGCTAACAAGTCGAAGAGCGCACAGGGCGTGTGGCCTAGACAGGATATGGCACTTGCCTCCTAAGCAAGTGGTCAAGGGTTCGAATCCCTTCACGCCCGCTCTCACGCATTTCCACAAGATCATTCTTCCCTTCAATCAGAGGGGGATAGACACCCGGGTTGTGTGTCGAGGATCCGAAGTACCTAGGGCCTCGCAGTATCGGCGTTTGTTCGGCATCAGAAGCAGGAGGAGCAATACAGCTTCAACTGGAGGGAATGCTCTCTGGCCCAGTAAATCGGTGCTCTTGATCTGAGACGCGAGTTCTCTGGTTGTTGTTTTGGCCGAGGAGCCTTCTAACCCCTCGCCGATGATATCCCTTCCATGACCGAACAGACAACGATATGGTCCATGGTGAAGGCGGAATTTCTCATCGCGTTCGTTGCGCTAGCCGGCTTGCTCGCGATAGGAACTGTGACATATCATTTCCTGGAGGACTGGAGTTGGGTGTCGTCTTTCTACTTCACCGTATCAACAATCACGACCGTCGGATACGGCGACTTGTACCCAACGACGGATCTTTCGCGGATATTCACAGCGATATTCGCACTGGCTGGAGTGGCTGTGGCTCTGGTCGCGCTGGGTGCAATCGGCGCGAAATACATCAACAAGCTGCAGGAGTTGGCGGAGAAGCTCGGCCGCTAGGCCACCCGCAAAGGTCATTTGCCGACGCTCTCGATCCTGCGCTCGAACTCGTTCTCCCACCAGACGGCATAGTTCCTTAGTCCGGAACTGCGGAGATTCACCGCTTCCTTGGCCAACTCGTGGGCCAGGAGTGCCTCTGAAGGCGTCCAGTCCTCCCTCACGCTGTCGGGCACGGCCAGGAATGTAGGCGATTCGTCGATGAATCTCGGAGGCACTCTCGAAAGTCCGAAGACGTCACACGCCCGTTCGCCGCCAGGAATCCCGTGGCTGTTGAACTGCGCCAGGTGCATCAGTTCGTGGGCGATGGTCCAGTAGGTGGGAAGCCTCCATCCGTGCTTCCTTGTCTTGTGAACATCAAGCATCAGCTTGACGGCGCCTTCGTACGACTGGAAGACGAGACCGTCAAACAGGCGGGTGATGCCAATCTTCATCTTGGACTTCATCTCGGGGAAGTAAGGTCTCAGGAGATCGAGCCTCCTCACTAGCTCCTCCTTGATCTCTTCCGGGAGGGATTTGGCCCTCCACGACCAAGTGATGTCTAGCGGCATCAGCATCCGGCATAGGTCGAACCGGTCATTATCTTATGTCACGGTAGCTGCTCAACTCACTCTGAGTATGTTGCCCTTTATCCCTACCACGGTCGTCCTAACCGGTATGTCCTTCCCCGACCTCCTGATAGCCTCGGAGACCAGCTTTGCGAGTCCGTGGCAGCACGGGACCTCCATATGGACCATGCTTATGCTCTTGGGAGTGGCGTTCTTGAACATGTCGGTAAGCTTGTCCAGGTAGGCCTGCTGATCGTCCAGCTTCGGGCATCCGATGATAAGCGGCTTGTCCACCATGAATACCCCGTGGAAATCCCTGAACGCAAATGGGACGCAATCCGCTGCGAGGAGCAGGTCAGAACCCTTGAAGAACGGCATGTCTGGGCGCACCAGCCTCCATTGGATTGGCCAGTTCGTCAGCTCAGGAGGTAGATTCTCCGCATCATGCGTCTTGTGAGCCGCCTTTGCGTCCTTCGCATGCTCCGCCTTCACCATCATCGGGTTGTGCGACGGGCAGCCGCAGGGCTCCAGCCCTATCGGTGCCGCAGTCTTCCGCGGATGATCCTGCTCTAGGTGTTTCTTCACGGCGTCCTCGTCGAACTCGGGGACGTCCCTCTCGACGATCTTGAGGGCGTCCTCGGGGCACTCCCCGATGCAAGCCCCGAGTCCGTCACAGAAAACTTCGTTGACGACTCTCGCCTTGCCGTCGATTATCTGCAGCGCGCCCTCGGCGCACTTGGTCACGCAAGCTCCGCATCCGGTGCACCTGTCGTCGTCGATTTCGATAATCTTCCTCTTTGGCATTTCGATGTCTCCTGACCTTCCGCATATCTGTCAACCGCAAAGGTGACAGAATAATACATTCCCTAACAACGTCGGTTTGTCCCTCAGTGTGTCGTACTAGAACGGACCGAACACCTGGCGTACTATCAGCCAGAGGAAAAGGATCGCGATTATCACTGAAGACACCCATACGATGCCATCGACCGTGCTCTCCGAAACGGATTTCCTCCCCAGCACCTTGTCGAGGCCCGTCAGCCGGTCTCCTCTCCATCTAGCCGCTCCCCCAAGGATGTCCTTGAGCAGGTACCCGCCGTCCATGGGCAAGGCCGGAAGGGCGTTCGCAAGCCCGAGCATCAGATTGATCCAGAAGACCCAGTAGAACATGTTGAACAGGCCCCAATAGACGCTTTGGGGGAGGAATGACAGAGGTCCCGAAGGTTCGTACAGGTCGGTGGCAGGCGAAGTCAGGGGCGAGTATCCCACGAAGGGCAGCGTTATGAACCTCATTCCATTCCCCGCGAGAGAGCGCGAGTCATCTGTGTTCTTGAACGGTTTTGCGATGAGGTTCATGAACCTGTCAGGGTCCTCCGCCTTAACTCCGAAAGGCGAGACGACCACACCCATGAAGCTCTGGTTCATGAACTCCAATCTGTTCCTGTCTGGGTAGTGCGTGTAGTAGTAGACCCATTTGGATGTCATTGTGATGTTCGTGATGCTGCCATCCACGACGAACCACTCGCCTCCCCTTAGAGGGTCGTAGCCCGGTCTCAAGACCGTTATGTTGACGGGGGCGTTGTGAGTCGTGTTCTCCACTATTAGGCCGAGTTCCGAGACGCTTGGTACGATCGAGTCGTTCAGGCTGGCTATGATCATTCCGGGCTTCAGGCCGGCGTTGAGAGCTGGTCCGTCGAGAACCGAAGTGATGACGATGCCACCTGGGACCTCCAGCTCGATGTTGCGATTGGCGTAGAAGTAGCTGACCTTAACGGATTCCCCCGGGGCGCCGAAGGACAGTTGCATCATGTCCGTGGCGTTCTTGATCGCCAGCCCTCCCGCCTGCGTCATCTGGCACCAGGGTGGTATTGCGAAGAGGTCGGCTGGCGAGTTTTCGACTACATCGGTGATGATAGCCCCATCGTGGACAGGTGATATCGATGAGGCCAGCATCCCGATGAAGAATGCGAGGCATATTAGAGCGACTATCATGTTCGTACCTGGGCCGGACGCATAGAGCCTCGCCCTCGCTCCTCTGGGAGTCGATTTGAGGTCTTCGTCGTTGGGCTCGGCGAAGGCGCCTATGGGGATAACGAGGATCATGACCCCCATCGATTCGAGACGCATGTTGCCGGTGGTGGTCAGTATACCGTGCGCGAACTCGTGTACGATCACCGCGATCACCAGCCCGATGAGCACATATCCGAACGTTACTGACGCGGAAGCTTGGGGGAAGTTGGAGTTGATGTCTTGAGACCAGACATCCGAAGACATCGCCAGGAAGACCTCCCAAACGAGGAAGGCGGTCATGAGAATCATCGAGACCGCCACTAGAAGGACCGATATCCAACCGTAAACCTTCCAGAACCTTCTTCTGGAACCAATCCTCTGCAACAATCTCCCGCCTCTGCGGGTTCGAAGCATCATGATGGGTCCATATAGGCTCACGCCGAGTTTCTTCCATACCTTCGACCATCTCCCCGCCAAGACAATGGCCAGATATGCAATCAGACTTGCGAACGCTATCGCGTAACCGTTCACTTCGAAGGCACCTCGTCGACTCGGTAGACCATGGTCTACCCACCAAAGCGCACGAGAACCGTAGTGTGCAGAGGATGAAAACAGTTTCGTGTGTCTCCTCTACTCTTCCAGGAGCTTCCTGAGGCGCTTTCGGCTCCTCTTCCTTTTCGTGAACGGGCCCTCTGGCCAAATCCGCAGGTACATTAGCACTTCAGCAGCACCCATCGCGAGGAAGGCAACAGCCGCCACGAGCCCGACCACTAGGGCGCTCGCGTTCAGACTCCCCACGATCCAGAGCACGATGAGCAAATCTGCCCCGAGCGCACCGACTATGAACCAGTACCTCAGAAAATCGTGTATCAGCCAGTCTCTCCATGGGAGGCCCGCTCGCATGATCCTCAGGGCCGCGGCGTCGTCGATGTCTCCATCCTCGAGCTGCCTCAGGACCCTGTCTCTCCTCTCTTCGTAGGTTTCCTTGCTACCGGGCTGGTGCTCTGACATGACATGCAACGAAGTGCTCGTTCCCTATATCAACAAGAGGGGGCTCTACGACCTTGCATACGTCGACTGCTATCGGGCACCTCGTGTGGAACCTGCATCCGGGAGGAGGGTTAGCCGGGCTTGGCACGTCCCCCGGCAGGATGATCCTGTCCCGCTTGAGGTCTGGGTCGGGGACCGGAATGACAGACAGTAGCGCCTCTGTGTACGGGTGGACAGGCCTGGCGAACAGCTCGTCCTTGGCGGCGTACTCGCCGATCTTGCCCAAGTACATCACCGCGACACGGTCGCACATATACCGGATGGTGCTGAGGTCGTGGGATATGAACAGGAATGTGAGGCCGAAGTCCCTCTGAAGGTCGTTCAGCATGTTCAGGATCTGGGCCTGGACAGAAACGTCCAGTGCCGAGGTTGGTTCGTCCAGGACCACGAAGTCGGGGTTTACCGACAAGGCTCTCGCGATGCCTATCCTTTGCCTCTGCCCGCCGCTGAACTCGTGCGGGAATCTGTACATGTGCTCTATGTTCAGGCCGACCCTCTCGAGGAGCCGGATGACCCTTTGCCGGACGATCTCGCCCTTGCTCATGGGCTGGCCCGTCTTAGCTCCCTCGATGGGCTTCTTCATGTACCTCATCTGTGCCTCTATGGGCTCTGCGACGATGTCCTTGATGAGCATCTTGGGGTCAAGGGATGAGAACGGGTCTTGGAAGACGAACTGGATCCGGCCCCTGAGCCGCTTGATCTCCGATTTCCGCTTGTGATTGATGCAG
>Ga0315268_10006974_pt1 | contig 11965 bp, 11 predicted proteins | sample C1_top_MG_FD_204535 | JGI IMG/M metagenome (GOLD analysis project Ga0315268, IMG submission 204535) | Sediment microbial communities from Yellowstone Lake, YNP, Wyoming, USA - C1_top | ecosystem: Environmental > Aquatic > Freshwater > Lake > Sediment | place: USA: Wyoming | collected 2017-08-01 | reverse complement strand
CGTCATCAGCATCGCCGCCAGCGGCAGCAGCACCGAGAAAGGCGAGTCGCTGGTAGACACCGTGCGCACCCTTCAGGCCGTGGGCGCCGACATGCTGGTGATGCGCCATCGCCGCTCGGGGGCACCGTACCTGGTGGCCCGCCACGTGAACATGAGCGTCGTCAACGCCGGCGACGGCTGGCACGCCCATCCCTCTCAGGGGCTGTTGGACGCCTACACCATCTATCGCCACCTGGGCGACCTGCGGGGCCGCAAGGTGGTCATCGTCGGTGACATCACCCACAGCCGGGTGGCGCGCTCCAACATTTGGGGCCTGACCACCATGGGCGCCCGCGTCGTCCTCTGCGGCCCGCCGACGCTCCTGCCCTGGGGCCTGCGCCCCGGCCAGCAGCGAGAGGAAGAGTGGGGCCTGCCGTCGGTGGACGTGGAGCCCAGCCTCGATCAGGCGATCGAAGGCGCCGACGTGGTGATGGCCCTGCGCCTCCAGCTCGAGCGGCAGCAGGCCGGCCTCCTCCCTTCGATCCGCGAGTACGCACGCCTCTACCAGGTGAACGAGGAACGGCTGGCCCGCGCCCGGCCCGAGGCGCTGGTGATGCACCCCGGCCCCATAAACGAAGGCATCGAGATATCGCCGGCGGTGGCCCACGGCGTCCACTCCGTCATCGAAGAGCAGGTAAACAACGGCGTGGCCGTGCGCATGGCCCTGCTCTACCTGCTGGCCAGGGGCAAGACGAACAGCCGGGAGGCGTTGGCATGAGCGAAGCTGAAAGCCTCGCCATCCGCGGTGCGCGAATCCTCGACCCCGGCCAGGGGCTGGACCTGGTGGGCGACGTCCTCATCCGCGACGGGCGCATCGCCGCCGTGGGGCGGGGCGCGGCGGACGAGGCGGAGCGGGTCATCGACGCCGCAGGGCTCATCGTCTGCCCGGGCTTCGTCGACCTGCACTGCCACCTGCGCGAGCCCGGCTTCGAGCACAAGGAGACCATCGCCACCGGCACTCTGGCGGCGGCCCGCGGCGGCTTCACCACCGTCTGCTGCATGCCCAACACCGAGCCGCCGGTGGACAGCGCCGCCGTCGTCGAGTTCATCCTGCGCACGGCCCGCAGCCAGGGCCACGTGCGCGTCCTCCCCATCGGCTGCGTCAGCCGCGGCCGCGCGGGCAAGGAGCTGGCCGAGATGGGCGACCTCGCGGACGCGGGCGCGGTCGCCTTCAGCGACGACGGCTCGCCGGTGGCCGACGCCGCCCTGTTCCGCCGCGCCCTGGAGTACGGTACCGCCTTCGGCCTGCCGCTGGTCGAGCACTGCGAGGAGCCCTCCCTCTCCCACGACGGGGTGATGCACGAGGGTTGGGTGGCCACCCGCCTGGGCCTGCGCGGCATCCCCGCCGCCGCCGAGGAGGCGGCCGTGGCCCGCGCCATCGCCCTGGCGGAGCTCACCGGCGCGCGCTTACACATCGCCCACGTGAGCACAGCGGGCAGCGTCGACCTGGTGCGGCGAGCTAAAGAGAGAGGCGCGCCCATCACGGCCGAGGTTACGCCCCATCACCTGGCCCTGACCCACGAGGCGGTGATGATCGGAGCCACCGAATCGCCGGGCGGCCTGGCCTACGATACCAACGCCAAGGTCAACCCGCCCCTGCGCACGCCCGCCGACGCCGAGGCCTGCCTGCGCGGGCTGCTGGACGGCGCCATCGACGCCATCGCCACCGACCACGCGCCCCACGCCATCGAGGACAAGCTGTGCGAGTTCGACCACGCCGCCTTCGGCATCAGCGGCCTCGAGACGGCGCTGGCCCTCTGCCTGTCGCTCGTGCACGAAGGGCGGCTGGACCTGCCGACGCTGGTCTACAAGCTGACGGCGGGCCCGGTGCGCGCTTTCTCCGTCGGAGGCGGACACGCCTTTGGCGCGGGGCTGGAGCGAGCCGAGCCCGGCCCTTCGGCGCCGCTCAGGACAGGCCTGGGGAGCCTGGCCGTGGGCGCGCCCGGCGACGTGGCGGTCTTCGACCCCGAAGCCGAGTGGACGGTGGAGCCCGAGACCTTCGCCTCGAAGGGGAAGAACACGCCCCTGGCCGGCCGGCGCCTGCGGGGGCGGGTTGTGGCGACGGTGTACGAGGGGAAGGTGGTGTGGAATCTGCAGCAAGCCGAGGTGGCCTAGGTTGTCCGATGCTTGGATCGGGATACTAGGTGCTCTGGGAGGCGTGGCTATCGCCGAGCTCTTCAACTGGTTCAGGCAAACGCGGTCACAGGAGGAGAGCTACAGGCTCAAGCTTTACGACAAGAGACTGGCCGTGCACCAGCAGGCCTTCGAATGGATACATAAGCTCAACGTCGATCTGAACCACGCAAAGCCAGGCCAGTTCGAGGCGGCGGAGACCAAGCACCTCATCGATACAACACGAGCAGCCCGCGACTGGTGGAATGGAAATGCGCTGTACCTCGACCCGCTGTCGAGATCCGAAATAGTTTACTTCTTCAATCTTTGCTTTTCATATGCACAGGACCGCCCCAACACACCAGTCTGGCAACAGATGAACAAGGCTCTGGAAGCCATAACCAGGGGGATCGGCATGAAGCATATCGAAGTGAGGGAGGCTCCAGAGGACGATGCCGGATAAGGCCCTCCTCGTGCTGGAAGACGGCTCCGTCTTCCCCGGGCGGCCCTTCGGCGCGACCGCCCGCACCGAGGGCGAGGTGGTGTTCTCCACGGCGATGACCGGCTACCAGGAGATGCTCACCGACCCCTCCTACGCCGGCCAGATCCTGGTGCTCACCTACCCCCTGGTGGGCAACTACGGCGTGAACGCTTTCGACGTGGAGTCGCGCCGCATCCAGGTGCGCGGCTTCGTGGTGCGCGAGGAGTGCCCGCTGCCCAGCCACTGGCAGAGCACCGGCACCGTGCACGACTACCTGGCGTCGCAGGGCATCCCCGGCATCGCCGGGGTGGACACGCGGGCCCTGACCCGCCGCCTGCGTTCGGTCGGCGTGATGATGGGCGCGATCACCACCGACGAGACGCCGGAGGAGGCGCTGGCCCGCCTGCGCGCCGCGCCCAGCTACGGCAGCATCGACTTCGTGCGCCAGGTGAGCACCGAACAGCCCTACGATTGGCAGCCTGCCCTGAGCGGAGCCGAAGGGCCCGACGCCGCGCGCCATCGCATCGTGGTAGTGGACAGCGGCGTGAAGTACAACATCATGCGCCTGCTACGGGCGCGGGGGTGCGCCGTCACCACCATGCCCTGCACCGCCACCGCCGAGGACATCCTGGCGCTGGCGCCGGACGGCATCGTCTTCTCGCCCGGCCCGGGCGATCCGGCCCTACTGGACTACCTGGTAGGCACGGCGTCGTCGCTCATGGGGCGGGTGCCCATGCTGGGCATCTGCCTGGGCCACCAGGTCATCGGGCGGGCCTTCGGGGCGCGCACCTTCAAGCTCAAGTTCGGCCACCGCGGCGCCAACCACCCGGTGAAGGACCTGCTCTCCGGCCGGGTGCACATCACCGCCCAGAACCACGGTTACGCCGTCGACCCCGACGGCCTGACCGGCGGCGCGGAGGTGAGCCACCTCCACCTGAACGACGGCACCGTCGAGGGGCTGTGGCACCGCTCGCTGCCCGTGATCACGATTCAATATCACTCGGAGGCGTCGCCGGGGCCGCAGGACAACGTGTACATCTTCGACCGCTTCCTGGAGATGGTGGGGGCGGCGCAGAACCCAGAACCGAGAACCAAGAACCGATGAGGGGCCATCGCTGTGACGGAGATGAGCGACGATGAACCGTGAAGAAATCGTTGCCGAGCTTAGACGAGTCGCCGACCTTCTTGAGAGGGAAACGTTTTCGCGATCGGAGTTCAAACGCCATGGAAGGGTCAGCTCAGGAATGGTCGAGCAGAGGTTTGGGACTTGGAACAAGGCGCTCGAAGCGGCAGGGTTGGTTCCCATCGACCGGTTCAAGAGGATCGCAGATAGCGAACTCGACGAGGAGTGGCGACGCGTCTATGAGCGCCTTGGGAAGGTGCCTACCAGGAACGAGTTCATCGCCGAGTGCAGGTTCAGTCCGTGGGTTTATGAAAACCGATTTGGCAACTGGGGAAATGTGGTCACTCACTATCTGGGGCCCCAAGCGACAGGATCGGCCGCTCCGCGGTCCGAGCCGGATAGGCCACGTGTCGCTTCGCGGCCTGCCGCCCGCGCTCCTCTCACAGGCTCCGCCCCCGAGGCTGCCAAGGGGAAGCGGGTTTTTGGCGCCCCCTTGAATTTCCCACAGCTGCGGCATGAACCCGTCAACGAGCAGGGCGTGGTGCTTCTGTTCGGGATGGTCGCCCGTGAACTCGGCTTCCTAGTGGATGCGGTAGGGGCGGGTTTTCCCGACTGCCGGGCCAAGCGCCGCATAAAGGGTGAATACTACGTTGAGGTCGACATCGAGTTCGAGTTCAAGAGCAGCAACTTCCGCGAGCACGGCCATGACCCTGAAAAGTGCGGGCTGATCGTCTGCTGGGAACACGACTGGCGGGACTGCCCACTCGACGTCCTAGAGCTGAAGTCAGCCATTCGGGAACTGGATGCGAATGCCTAAGCCCTCCGAGCTCCTCCTCATCGGCCGGGCGGTCCTACACCGCTACCCGCCCGCCGCCTCGTACACCACGCGGCCGGTGCGGATGATTTCGCGCAGGAAGGAGTGGGGGCCCGGGTTGTGGTACTCGCTGGAGGAATAGCCAATGGGGGCTAGGCTCGCATCGCGGTCCACCGTAGCGCGGGATATGAGGCGCTGTCGCTCCCACATGGCGAGCCCGTCGAAGTCGGGCGAAATGACGGCTATGTCGATGTCGCTCCACTCGTCCGGAGAGCCGTTGACGTACGAACCATACAGGATCACGGTCTCGACCCGCGCGGCTTTGCTGAGCAAGGCGACAAAGCGGGAGATGATCCTGTCTAGGTCAGTAGTTGTCGCAACCACTCAAATAGCTCCCGACTCCCATTATAGTATTCCTCCGCAACCTCGCGGTTGTACCGCCAGCCGGCCTCAGGATAACGGCTCGGGAAGATCTGGTCTGTCAAATCCACAAGAAGATCGCGCCACCGCGCCGGCACGTCTAGCCCAAGCCTGTTGGCAAGCTTCACCAGATTGTGAACGCGAGGGTGTGTGCCGACACCATGCCGCTCGGTCCAGATCGCCTTCATCAGCTTCTCGATTGACTGCTGACAATAGAACACTGCTTGTTGGTAGAAGTCCTGTTCCAACATCACCCGAGCCGCCTGCAAGTCGCGTTCGGCTATCTCAGCCCACTCTTGGGTCTCTGGCTTCATACGCGCATCCTATCGCAGCCGCGTTCGGCGGGTCAAACGAATGACGGACAAGCCCTCCAAGGTGCTGATCATCGGGTCCGGGCCGATCATCATCGGCCAGGCGGCGGAGTTCGACTACTCAGGCTCGCAGGCCTGCCGCTCCCTGCGCGAGGAGGGCGTCACCACCGTCCTCGTTAACTCCAATCCGGCGACCATCATGACCGACGAGGGCATCGCCGACATCGTCTACATCGAGCCCCTCACCGTCGACGTCATCGCCCGCATCATCGAGCGCGAGCGGCCGGACGGCCTGCTGCCCACGCTGGGCGGCCAGACGGGCCTGAACCTGGCGGTGGCCCTGGGCGACTCGGGCGTCCTCCAGCGCCACAACGTCCGCTCCCTGGGCACGCCCCTAGACTCCATCCGCAAGGCGGAGGACCGCCAGCTGTTCAAGGACATGCTGCGGGACATCGGCGAGCCGGTGCCGGAGAGCGAGACCGTTAACAGCCTGAGCGATGCGCGCCGCGTGGCCCGCGACCTGGGCCTGCCCCTGGTGGTGCGTCCCGCCTACACCCTCGGCGGCACCGGCGGCGGCGTCGCCCACACGCTGGCCGACCTGGAGCGCATCGCCGACGGCGGGCTGCGGGCCAGCCCCATCCACCAGGTGCTGCTGGAGCGCTGCCTCCTGGGCTGGAAAGAGGTCGAGTACGAGGTGATGCGCGACGCCGCCGACAACTGCATCACCGTCTGCAACATGGAGAACATCGACCCCATGGGCGTCCACACCGGCGATAGCATCGTGGTGGCGCCCAGCCAGACGCTGTCGGACAAAGAGTACCAGATGCTGCGCAGCGCCAGTCTGAAGATCATCCGCGCCCTGGGCATCGAGGGCGGCTGCAACATCCAGTTCGCCCTGGCGCCGCGGCCGGACATTGTGAGTTGGGCTTGGCCCAACGGCGAATCGCCCGCCGATAGGGGCGGGGAGGCCATGCTGCGTACTTCAGTGCGCGGTGGTGGGGCCCCCGACGCCGCGGCCGCCCCCTACTACGTCATCGAGGTCAACCCGCGCGTGAGCCGCAGCTCGGCGCTGGCGTCCAAGGCCACCGGCTACCCCATCGCCCGCGTGGCGGCCAAGATCGCCGTGGGCAAGCGCCTAGACGAGATCCCGAACCGGGTGACGGGCAAGACCACCGCCGCCTTCGAGCCGGCCCTGGACTACGTGGTGGTGAAGATACCCCGCTGGCCCTTCGACAAGTTCCCCTTCGGCGAGCGCAGCATCGGCACGCAGATGAAGGCCACGGGCGAAGTCATGGCCATCGACCGCTGCTTCGAGGGGGCGTTCCAGAAGGCGGTGCGCTCGCTGGAGGTAGGCCAGCGGGGCATCCTCTGGGAGGACGCCCGCTGGCGGGACGACGACCCGCTGCGCTCGGCCACCGAGGCCACCGACGAGCGCCTGTGGGCGGTGATGGCCGCGCTGCGCCGCGACGTGCCGCTGGAGGAATTGGCGCGGGCCACCGGCATCGAGCCGTGGTTCCTGCTCAAGTTCGCCAACATCGTCGCCATGGAGCGGCGCCTGCTCTCCGAGCCGCTGGCCCCCGACCTGATGCGCGAGGCCAAGCGCCTTGGCTTCCCGGACGAAGCCATCGGCGTGCTGGGCGACCGCCTGCCGGAGCAGGTGCGCGAGCTGCGCCAGAGCTGGGGCATCCGGCCGGTGTACAAGATGGTTGACACCTGCGCCGCCGAGTTCCAGGCCGAGACGCCCTACTTCTACAGCACCTACGAGGAGCAGAACGAGGCGGAACCCCTGCCCAGAAACAAGGCGCTGGTCATCGGCAGCGGGCCCATCCGCATCGGCCAGGGGATCGAGTTCGACTACTGTAGCGTGCATGCCGCCTGGGCCCTCCAGGCCGCCGGCGTGAAGGCGATTATGGCCAACTCGAACCCGGAGACAGTCTCCACCGACTTCGACACCAGCGACCGCCTCTACTTCGAGCCGCTGGATGCCGAGGCGGTGCGCGACCTCCTGGAGAACGAGTCGCCGGGAAACGGATACCGGGCGCCCACGATCGTCCAGTTCGGAGGCCAGACAGCCATCAACCTGGCGAGCCCGCTCGCCCTGGCCGACCTGCCCATCCTCGGCTCCAGCGCAGAGGCCATCGACATCGCCGAGGACCGCTCCCGCTTCGAGGACCTGCTCTCGCGCCTGGGCATCCCCCAGCCGCCGGGCGCCGCCGTCACGCGCGTGGAGGACGGTCTGGTCGTCGCCGAGACGATCGGCTATCCGGTGCTGGTGCGGCCGAGCTACGTGCTCGGCGGACGCGCCATGGAGATCGTACAGGGCCCCAGCGAGCTCATCCGCTACATGCAAGAGGCGGTGCAGGTAGCCAGCGGTAAGCCTATCCTTATCGACAAGTATCTCGAGGGGCGCGAGGTGGAGGTCGACGCCGTCTGCGACGGCCGCGAGACCCTCATCCCCGGCGTCATGGAGCACATCGAGCGGGCGGGCGTGCACTCCGGCGACTCCATGGCGGTCTATCCGCCTATCAGCCTGTCCGAGGCGGAGATCGCCGCCATCGTCGACTACACCCAGCGCATCGGGCGCGCCCTGCACGTGCACGGCCTGATGAACGTCCAGTACGTCATCATGCCCGACGGCGCCGACGGAGGCTCCACCGTCTACGTCCTGGAGGTGAACCCGCGCGCCAGCCGCACCATCCCCTTCATCTCCAAGGTCACCGGCGTGCCCATGGTGCGCCTCGCCGTCGACGTGATGCTGGGCAAAAGCCTGTTCGAGCTGGGCTACTGGCCGGGGCTCTGGCCCGCTCAGAAGCTCGTTGCCATCAAGGCGCCCGTCTTCTCCATGGCCAAGCTCATCGGGGTCGACACGTACCTGGGGCCGGAGATGAAGTCCACCGGCGAAGTCATGGGCGTGGACTACACCTTTCCGGCGGCTCTGGTGAAGGCGCTGTCGGCGTCCGAGCTCATGCTCCCCAAGGAGGGAAGCATCCTCCTGAGCATCGGCGACCGTGACAAACCGGAGGTCCTGCCCATCATCCGCGCCCTGGCTGGCGACGGCTACCGCCTCTACGCCACCGAGGGTACGGCCACCATGATCCGGGCCGTCGGTCTGCCGGTGGAGATGGTGGCCAAGCGCCTAGAGGAGGGCCACCCCAACGTGGAAGACGTCATCCGCGAGGGACTGGTGCACGTGGTGATCAACACGCCCCAGGGCGGACAGGCCTCGGTGATGCGCGACGGCTTCCAGATCCGCCGCGCCGCCGCGGAAAAGCGCATCCCCTGCTTCACGTCCCTCGACACCGCCCGCGCCGCCGTGAACGCCCTGGTACACGGCCACCAGCACTACTCCGTCCAGCCCCTTCGCGAGTACCTGTCCCCCCGCTAGCCATGCACCTCGAACGCGCCGCCGTCGTCTCCTCCGAGCGGGCCTACGAGAACACGCACCTCTTGTGGCTTGCGGCGCCGGCGGTGGGCCGAGCGGCGGGCGCCGGGCAGTTCCTGATGGTGCGCTGCGGCGAGGGATACGACCCCCTCCTGCCGCGGCCCATGAGCTTCCACCGCTTCCGCCGAGTAGGGGACGAGCGCCGGTTCGCCCTACTGTTCGATATCCGCGGTCGGGGCACCGAATGGCTGGCGCGCCGCGAGGCCGGCGACGCTATCGATGTCTTCGGGCCGCTGGGATGCGGCTTCGAGGTCGACAAGGCCAGCCACAACCTGCTCTTGGTGGCCGGCGGGATCGGCGTGGCGGCGCTGGTGGCCCTGGCCGACGAAGCGGCGGCCGACGGCCGTTCGCTCACCCTGCTCCAGGGGGCGAGGACGGCCGCGCGGCTCTTCCCGACGACGTTACTGCCGCCGGAGGTGGAGGTGGCCACCGCCACCGACGACGGCTCGGCGGGCCACCCTGGCCTGGTGACGGACCTACTCGCCCAGTACCTGCCCTGGGCCGACCAGGTCTTCGCCTGCGGCCCAACGCCCATGTTCCGGGCCATGGCCGCCGTCGTGCGCCAAGAGGCGAGCCGGAAGCCGGTGCAGGTGCTGCTGGAAGAGCGCATGGCCTGCGGGACAGGCGTCTGCTACAGCTGCGCCGTGTTCACCCGCCGCGGCGTCCGCCTAGTGTGCAAAGACGGGCCGTGCTTCGAGTTAAGGGAGGTGTTCTGAGGGGCAGACGCGTCGCTCACTGCGGCGATGCCCCCGAAGAGCATATTGAGTTATACTCCTCGAAGTAAGGCGAGCGGTTCCCTACGCACAAGACCATGCACATTGACTGGCGTACGGCCTGGGAAAACATATGCGATACAGCAAGACACCCAGTGTACTTCGTGCTTTTCACCACCGGCGTAGGTCTGGCAACGGTTCTCGCCTTCACTATATGCATCTGGGCGTTCGTATTGACGCTGGTGGGGTCGATTGTCCTACCGGCTGTGCCGTTCTACTTCTACCGGAATTTCTTGGCCAAGAGAGGCTGGGTATTCGAGATTCTGAACCTAGAGGAGACCTGGGAGATTGAAGACGCCACCGGCGCAAAGGTCACCCTGAGGAAGGCAATGGACGTGCGGTTCTTGCGGGATGAAGTGACCGCGATAAACGACCCCGCCTGGGGAGATGGAGCTCTGTTTTCTGAGTATTCGTGCACACCGGGCAGCCTCGCCACAGTCACCCAAGGCGACGCTCGCCGATACGCAGTTGTCACTTTGAACCTGCCGAGGCGCCGAGGCGACATCGAACGTTTCGAGATAGTGCGAGTGATAGCTGGGGGCTTTACGGCGCGAGATGAGTGGATCGAGGTGGATTTCGGGAACTTGCTGCGGCCCCTTGAAAGTGTGCGTTGTTTTTCCGCCAGGGCGTTTTCCTCAGACGTGTAACTGGTCCCGCCGAAGGGGCAAGAAGGAGAAGGACCTGGGTCAGGTCGGCCTACGCACGCTTGCGAACGGCGAACAGGAGTGTTCTGTGCGGGTCGGCCGCGCGTCTCCGGACGAGGTGTACCGGTTCACTTGGGTATGGTAGCCCCGAATTGCGCAACCTCATCCACCACGGCCTCCCCCTCCGCTCCCCCCACCCTTGTCACCGGGACGGGGGCCCTTGCTGCTGCCGCCGCCTCTGGTGCCGGAATCACTTCCCTTCCGCCCTCCCCCTCCGCCCGCTGCGCCACCGCCGCCACCATCTTTCCCGCCACCACTCCCTCCGCCGGCAAGACATAATGGAGAGCTATGTCGGGTCTTCATCACCATCGAATGCCTCCTCTGATTTCAGGGCAGCCGCAACCACTCCTAGGCGCGTCGCCATTTGCCTTCGCCGCTGCTCTTCCCCCCGCCACCGCTCCCGCCGCCAATGCGATACATCTTGGTGCCACATACAGGACAAGTGCCCTGGGTGGCAGGGCGACCGTTTTTGAGGGTCACCTTTTGGGCCTTGCGCATGTCCCGTCTCGCACGGCATTTGAGACAGTACGCCTGCATGGTACCGCCTTCGTGTCGGCGTGGGTTCCAGCCCTTCCTTGGCGCCAAGGATATCCCATTCGGGGGAGATGTCAATAGTGAATGAGCCACCACCCAACACCATCATCGAGGGCGACTGCCTGGAGGTCATGCGGCGGTGGCCGGATGCCTGCTTCGACCACTGCATCGCCGACCCCCCCTTCGGCATATCGTCTGGCGGCGGGCGCAAGGGCAAGAAGGGCCTGGGCTGGGCCTTCAGTTCCCACGTCACCATGGCCGAGGAGTGGGACCGCTTCGGCCATGACGACTTCTTTCAGTTCAACGAGAAGTGGCTCCGCGAGGTCTGCCGCGTGGTCAAGCCCAACGGCAATATCCTCGTCTTCGGCACCTACCACAACATCTACCAGATCGGCTTCATCCTCCAGAACGTGCTGGAGCGCCGTGTCAACAACTCCATCATCTGGTTCAAGCCCAACGCCCAGCCCAATATCACCGCCCGGACGTTGACCGAGAGCACGGAGCAGATCATCTGGGCGGTCAACGAGACGCCGCAGCGGGCCAAGGGCTGGACGTTCAACTACTGGGACGCCAAGGCGATGGCCGGCGGGCGCCAGATGCGCAACCTGTGGGAGATCCCCTATACGCCGGCGGCGGAGCGGGCCTGCGGCAAGCACCCCTCACAGAAGCCGCTCGCCCTTCTGGAGCGGCTGGTGCTGGTCGCCACCAGCCCCGACGACCTCATCCTCGACCCCTTCGGCGGCGCCGGAACGCTGGCTCTCGCCGCCCGGAAACACGGCCGCCGCTGGGTCCTCATCGAGACCGTCCCCGAGTACGCGGAGATCGCCCGCCGCCGCCTGGCTCAGACCTGAGCCCAATGGGGCGCAGCGAGCAGCGCCCCTGCCGGCCGGCGCTCATGGTTCGACGTCCTCCGGAGGCGGACCCGCCTCAGGCGGGGGCTCACCATGAGTGGGTTCTCCGATCCGTTGGGCATCCGTTGGCGAGCATGTTATCCTAAAAAGACATGCCCAGCTCAACTTTTCAGAGACCTGCGGGGCGCGGCAGTGTGCCCGTCGTGGCCGGCGTCGCCGTCATGGTCGTCGCGGCGGTAGGCATGGGCGCCATGATGGCGGTGATGATGGCCAACCACGGCGGCATGATGGGCGGCTGGTGGGGTCGAAGCTCTGTCCAGCAGACGCCCGTCGTCGCGGCCGCCAGCGAGGTGACGGTGGA
>Ga0315268_10006973_pt1 | contig 11966 bp, 10 predicted proteins | sample C1_top_MG_FD_204535 | JGI IMG/M metagenome (GOLD analysis project Ga0315268, IMG submission 204535) | Sediment microbial communities from Yellowstone Lake, YNP, Wyoming, USA - C1_top | ecosystem: Environmental > Aquatic > Freshwater > Lake > Sediment | place: USA: Wyoming | collected 2017-08-01 | reverse complement strand
TTACACTGGCCTGCTGCTCGCCTCCTGGATGAGATACGACGAGGCGATCGAGCATTTCCAGGCCGCCGCAAGACCCTCGCCCGACTTCGCGGTGCTCTACTGGTGCCTCGGCGAAGTCCTTCGCCAGCGCCTGCACGATCCCGCCAAGGCGCAGGCCGCCTACGAGCGCGCGCTCAAGTGCAACCCCGGCGACTGCACCTACTACATCGTCCTCGATCAGCTCTATGCCGACCGTGGGGCGCGCGATCTGCGCGAAAAGCTGTTCGCCACCGCCCCGCAGGCATTGCAGCGCGACTATCGCTTCCTCCTGCGCAAGGCGATGTTCCTGGTCGATGCCGGCCGGTTCGATGAGGCCCTCGCCATCCTGAAGAACACGCACTTCCATCCTTGGGAAGGCTGGAGCGGCGCTCACGATGTCTATGTCTCCGCCCTCCGCGGCCAGGCGCAGCAGCATATCCGCAACAAGCGCTTCGAGCAGGCCATCGACAGTCTCAAGCAGGCGATGGAGTACCCGGAGAACCTGGGCAGTGGACGGCCGGCACGCGTTGATTATACCTACGAGCACTACCACATCGGCATTTGCTGTAAGAGCTTAAAACAAAGCGGACTTGCGCGCGAATACCTGCTGAAGTGCACCGGCAGTTCCGGATGGCGGGAGAAGGCCCAGGAAGAGCTGAAATCGCTTCCTGACTGACCAAGTCAACGCTATCCCCGGGCACACCAAAGACAAAGCGCCTTGACTTTTCCAACGATTGATTCAATCATATGATTAAATCAAATGATTGACCGAGCGACCAGTTCCAACTCGACGCGCGAAAAGCTGCTCCAGGCGGCCGGTGAGGTCTTTGCGGAAAAGGGCTTCCACGCCGCCACCGTGCGCGAAATCTGCCGCAAGGCGAACGCCAACATCGCCGCCGCCCACTACCACTTCGGCGGCAAACAGCGCCTCTACCTGGCCGTCTTCGAGCACTTCGTCGAGAGCATCTGGCGCGACTACCCTCTGCCGCCCATTCTCAGGGAAAGTGTTCCGGCCGAGGTGCGACTTGGGGCGTTTATCGAGTCGGCGCTGAAGAGGCTCCTGCAGGAAGGGCGGCCGGCCTGGCTGTGGAAGCTCGCCGTCCGCGAAATGTCAGACCCGACATCCGCCATAGATCTGATCGTCGCTCGGCTTTCCGCCCCGCTCTTCTCCGAGCTCATGAAGATCGTGCGCGAACTGATCGGCGCCAGTGCCGATGAAGCTCGCGCGCGGATGATCGCGGCGAGCATCATCGGGCAGTGCTTCTTCTATCGATTCGCGCGGCCGCTGATCGCGCACGTCTTGCCACAGCAGAGATTCGACACGGCCGCCATCGAAGACCTGGCGCGGCACATCACGGAATTCTCGCTTGGCGGGCTGGTCCGGTCCCGAGAACCAGCAGCGGCCGGACAATCTCCAGCAGGTGGTCAATGAGGCGCATCCTTGTCATTGCAGCCGTGTTGCTGATCGCCGGCGCGGGAGCTCTGGCGTTCAGATTTCTTTACAGGCGCTCGAGCCCGGAGCACCGCATCATCAGCGTCGCGGGGAACATCGAGGCCACCGAGGTGCAGCTCAGCTTCCGCATCCCCGGACGGGTGGCGCGCCGCGCCGTCGATGAAGGCCAGATTGTATCGCCCGGCGCGCCGATCGCCGAGCTGGACTCGACGGAACTGAACCACGAACTGGAGCAGCGCAAATACGCTGTCGAGGTGGCCAAGGCGGCGCTGGCGGAACTTGAGGCCGGCTCGCGCCCCGAGGAGATCGCTGCGGCCGAGGCCGTCGTTCAGCGGGCGCAATCGGCGCTCGACGAGATGCTGGCGGGCTCGCGGGCGCAGGAGGTTTCGGCCGCCAAGGCGGTCGTCGAGCGTGCCAGGGCCGAAGCGGCCTTCGCCGAATCCGATTTCAAGCGGATGCAGGAGACGGTGAAAACCGGCGCAATCGGCTATACGCAATTCGACAATTCGCGCACCGCGTACGAGGCCGCGAAGGCCAGGCTCAAAGAAGCCCAGGAAAAACTGAAGCTGGTGAAGGAAGGCCCCCGCAAAGAGCAGATTGCCCAGGCGCGCGCAGCGCTGGCCGAAGCACAGCAGAAGCTCGCCCTGGTGAAAAAAGGGCCGCGAGTCGAGCTGATCGACCAGGCTCGAGCGAAACTCAGCGAGGCCTGGCAGGCGATGGCGATTGCCTCCACCCGCCTCTCCTATGCGAAGCTCGCATCCCCCCTCGGCGGCGTGGTGTTATCCAAGAACGTGGAAAGTGGTGAGTACGTCGCGGCCGGCACTCCCATCGTCACCGTGGCGAATCTGAAAGACATCTGGTTGCGCGCCTACATCGTCGGACCAGATCTTGGGAGAGTGAAGCTTGGACAACGAGTCGAGGTAAAGACCGACAGCTATCCGACTAAGACCTACGATGGGCGAGTATCGTTCATCGCCTCCGAGGCCGAGTTCACGCCCAAAAGCGTCCAGACCGCCAAGGAGCGGGTGAAGCTCGTCTATCGGATCAAGATCACCATCGGCAATCCCGACATGGAGCTGAAGCCCGGCATGCCGGCCGACGCGCGGATCATTCTTGATTAACGCTGTCATGAAACCGATCGTCGCAAAAAAACTGGGCCGGCGCTTCGCGGAGGTCCAGGCCGTCGAAAGCCTGACGTTCGAGGTCGACGAAGGAGAGATCTTCGGTCTGGTCGGCCCGGATGGCGCCGGCAAGACGACCACGATGAGGCTGCTGACGTCGATCCTGGAGCCCAGCGGCGGCGAGGCGTGGGTGGCGGGGCGTCACATCGTCCGAGAGGCCGAGGCGGTCAAGGGCGAGATCGGCTATATGAGCCAGCGCTTCGGACTCTACGGCGATCTGACCGTGCAGGAGAACATCGACTTCTACGCCGACATTTACGACGTGCCGCGGCGCGGGCGGGCCGAGCGGATCGAGCGGCTGCTGTCGTTCAGCAATCTGGGTCCGTTCAGGCGGCGGCAGGCGGCCGCGCTTTCGGGAGGAATGAAGCAGAAGCTGGGGCTGGCCTGTGCGCTCGTTCACACACCGCGGGTGCTGCTGCTGGACGAGCCCACCAACGGCGTCGATCCGGTCTCGCGGCGCGATTTCTGGCGGCTGCTGTATCAGCTTCTGCGCCAGCGCGTCACCATCTTCATCTCGACGGCGTATCTTGACGAGGCTGAGCGTTGCGCCCGCATTGCGCTGATCAGCAACGGGCGCCTGCTGGCGCTGGGCACGCCCGATGAGGTCAAGCGGCTCATGCGAGGGACGATTCTGGAGGTGAGGTGTGGTGATGCGCGGCAAGCCAGATCGCTGCTGCTGAAGGAAATCCCCCAGGCCCGGGTCGGCTTTTTTGGCGATCGGCTGCACGTGACGGCGTCGGCCGAGGCCAGCGAGCGGCACATCATGGACGTGCTCAGTTCAGGTGGCGTGCAGCTTCAGTCAATTCGGCCGGTTGAGCCGTCGCTCGAAGATGTGTTCATCTCCGAGATCGAAACGCGCCGGCAGGGGGCACAAGCGTGACTGCACCTACCGAAAAAGCCGTCGTCGTGAAGAATCTCGAGCGCCGTTTCGGCAGCTTCGTGGCGGTGAACCGCGTCAGCTTCGAGGTGGATCGCGGAGAGATCTTCGGCTTTCTCGGCCCCAACGGCGCGGGCAAGAGCACGACCATCCGCATGCTCTGCGGCATTCTCGCCCCTACCGGCGGCGGCGGCACCGTGGCGGGGTTTGACATCCGCACCCAGCCCGAGCGGATCAAATCGAGCATCGGCTATATGAGCCAGAAGTTCTCGCTCTACGAAGACCTGACGGTCGAAGAGAACATCGATTTCTACAGCGGCATCTATCGCATTCCCTCCGAGCGGAAAAAGCAGCGCAAGCAGTGGGTCATCGAAACCGCCGGTTTACAGGATAGGGTCCACGCGAGGACGGCGACTCTCTCGGGCGGATGGAAGCAGCGCCTGGCGCTCGGCTGCGCCCTGCTGCACGAGCCGCCCATCCTGTTCCTCGACGAACCGACCAGCGGCGTCGATCCGCTCAGCCGCCGGCAGTTCTGGGACCTCATCTACGAAATGGCCGCGAAAATGGTGAGCGTGCTCGTCACCACGCACTACATGGACGAGGCCGAGTATTGCGGTCGGGTGGGCCTGATCTACCGGGGAGAGATCATCGCCTGCGACACGCCGCGCCAGCTCAAGGCGCGGTTCATGGCCGGCCAGGTGCTGGAGGTTTCCTGCCAGCGCCCCCAGGATGCCCTCGCGGAGGTCGAGGCAGTGGCCGGCGTTAGGGAAGTGGCGCTCTTCGGCAAGACTTTGCACGTCGTCATCGACGACCCCCCCGAGCAGGCGATGCCGCGCATCCGCCGGCGGCTGGCCGAAAGGGGTTTCGCGGCGGTCTCGATAGAGCCGATTGCACCATCGCTGGAGGACGTGTTCGTATCGCTCATTGAGTCGCGCGACCGGGCCGGGCGCCCGCAGGTGGAGGTGGCGCGATGAGGCGATCACTCCGACGGCTGCTGGCAGTTGCGCGCAAAGAGTGCCTGCACGTTCTGCGCGATCCGTGGAGCCTCGGCCTGGCCATCGTCATCCCGATGGTGATGCTGTTGCTCTTTGGATACGCGCTGACGCTCGACGTGGACAGGGTGCCGATGGCCGTCTGGGACCAGAGCGAAACCCCGGCCAGCCGCGAGCTGATCAGCCGGTTCACCGGCTCGCGATACTTCGCGATACGAAGCCAGGTCAGCAGCTACCGCGAAATCGAGCGGGCGATCGACACGGACGCAGCGCTTGTCGGCATGGTTGTCCCAAGGGAATTCGCGGGCGAGCTTGACTCGGGGCGCGATGTCTCGCTGCAGATGATCTTCGACGGCAGCGACGCCAATACGGCCACGCTGGCGATGTCCTATGCGCGCAGCGTCATCCAGGACTATTCGCAGCACATCGCGCTGAGACAGCTTCAGAGGAAAGGCCAGCGGGCCCTTGTGTGGCCCCTGGATCTGCGCGCGCGGATGTGGTTCAACGAGGACATGGAATCGCGCAACTTCATCGTCCCCGGCCTGATCGCCATGAGCATGATGGTCATCGCGGCGCTGCTGACCAGCCTGACGGTGGCGCGCGAGTGGGAGCGGGGCACGATGGAGCAGCTCATCTCCACGCCCATCCGGAGCTGCGAGCTGATCATCGGTAAGCTCATTCCGTACTTTGTCATCGGAATGCTTGACATGCTGATCATCGTCATCATGGGCAGGGTTCTGTTTCACGTGCCGCTCAGGGGCAGCCTCGTGCTGCTGTTCGGAGCATCGGCGGTGTTTCTGACGGGCGTGCTGGCGCTGGGACTGCTGATCAGCATCGCCAGCCGCAGTCAACTGCTGGCCAGCCAGCTCGCGATGATCACCACGTTTCTGCCGGCGTTTCTGTTGTCGGGGTTCATCTACCCCATCGCCAACATGCCCATGGTGATCCAGGCGATCACCTATCTTATCCCGGCGCGGTATTTCATCGAGTTGCTGCGCGGCATCTATCTCAAGGGCCTCGGCCCGCGCATGCTCATCTTCAACGCCCTCCCGCTGGTGCTGTTCGCGACGGCGATGGTCGGCCTGTCGATTCTGAAATTCAAAAAGAAGCTGGTGTAGCCATGTGGGAACGCATCCGGACGATGCTGGCCAAGGAATTCATCCAGGCGCTGCGCGAGCCGCGGATGCGCATGGTGATCTTCGTCATGCCGGTCTTCCAGTTGCTGATCTTCGGCTACGCGGCCACCACCGACGTGAAGAACGTCGCCACCGCGCTGTTTGACCTGGACAACACGCCCGCCAGCCGCGAGCTGGTCAGCCGCTTCGCCGGCTGCGGCTATTTCAGCATCTCGCACCACATCGACGCCGAAGCCCAGATGCAGGACCTGATCGATCGCGGCTCGGTGCGCGCCGTGATTCGCATCGAGCACGGCTATTCACAGCATCTGAACGCGGGGCGCACCGCCAGCGTGCAGCTCGTCCTTGACGGCACCGATTCCAACACCGCCGGGATCGTCGCCGGCTACGCGGGCCAGATCGTGGCCAGATACTCCGAGGACCTGCTGCGCCGGCAACAGCAGCGCATGCAAGGCGCGGTGAAAGCGCCCAGCCAAGTCGAGCTGACCAGCAGGGCCTGGTTCAACGAAAACCTGGAGAGCCGCAACTTCTATGTCCCGGGGGTCATGGCTAACCTCGTGATGCTGATCACGCTCATGCTGACCAGCATGGCCGTCGTCCGCGAGCGGGAGATCGGCACGATGGAGCAGATCATGGTCACGCCGATCCGGCGGCTGGAGTTCATCCTCGGCAAGACGGCGCCCTTCGTGCTGATCAGCTTTCTGAACGTGCTCATCGTCACCGTGGTGGGCGTGTTCTGGTTTGATGTGCCCATTCGCGGGAGCCTGTGGCTGCTGCTGGCCTCGACGGCGCTTTACCTGCTTCCGGCCGTCGGACTGGGGCTCTTGATCTCGACGATCTGTCAGACGCAGCAGCAGGCGATGATGGGCACGTTCTTCTTCTTCTTCCCCGCCATGCTGCTCTCCGGCTTCGCGTTTCCGATCGCCAACATGCCGCGGCCGGTGCAGTGGCTGACATACGCGAATCCGCTGAGATATTTCCTGGTAATCATTCGCGGCATCTTCCTCAAGGGGGTCGGGGCGAATGTGCTTTGGCCGCAGATGCTGGGATTGGCGATCATCGGTACTCTGGCCATCCTGCTGGCCGCGAGGCGATTTCAAAAGACGTCTTCGTAAGGCAGAAGCGATCAGTTGGCGTGCGTGCGGGCTGCCGTTCGCTACGGCCGCATTGCCTGACACCGCGTTGCGGGTATGCTCCCGGACATGACGCGACTGGCGAGAACGACCGGTGTGCTGGCGGTGCTCGTTTGTGTCTTGCGGGCGGGCGGCGGAGAGAACTGGGCGCAATTCCGCGGAGCGGGATCACAGGGTCGCTCCGTTTCGCGCAGGCTGCCGGTGCAATTCGGCGAGCAGCAGAACGTGCGCTGGAAGACCGCGATTCACGACCGCGCCTGGTCGTCGCCGGTGGTGTGGGGCAAACAGATCTGGCTGACGACCGCTACCAAGCAGGGCACCGACCTTTATGCGATGTGCATCGATCGCGAAAGCGGGCAAGTTCTCCAGGACCTGAAACTGTTCCTTGTGCCAAATCCCCAGTATGCGCATCCGTTCAACACCTACGCCTCGCCCACGCCGGTGATCGAAGAAGGCCGGATATATGTCACATTTGGATCGCCCGGAACGGCATGTCTCGACACGGCAAGCGGCAAGGTGCTGTGGTCGCGGACGGACCTGGTCTGCAATCACTTCCGCGGCGCGGGCTCCAGCCCGATCCTCTTCGAGAACCTGCTGATCATGCACTTTGACGGCAGCGATCTCCAGTACGTCATCGCCCTGGACAAGAACACCGGCAAAACGGCCTGGAAAACCGATCGCTCCGTCGACTTCAAGGACCTCACACCGGAGGGAAAACCCCAGACCGACGGCGACTTCCGCAAGGCCTTTTCGACACCCGTGATTGCCAACGTCGGCGGCCGGCCCGTCATGATCAGCCTCGGCTCCAAGGCATGCTACGCTTACGACCCGCGGATGGGAAAGGAGCTGTGGCGCGTCGAATATCGCGAGTGCCACTCGGGAAGCCCCACGCCAGTGCTTGGTGATGGCGTTGTTTACGTCTGCATGGGGCTGGCCCGCGGCGAGCTTTGGGCGATGCGCATCGCTCCCGAGATCGCACCGGGCGCGCGAATCTTGTGGAAGGTGACGCGCAACGTGCCGACGCGAAGCTCCCCCATCCTCGTGGATGGCCTGCTCTACATGGTCGATGACGGCGGCATCGCAAGCTGCATCGATCCGGCCAGCGGCGGTGAGGTCTGGCACGGGCGCCTCAAGGGTGCTCATTCGGCCTCGCCCATCTACGCCGACGGAAAGCTCTATTTCTTCGGCGAGGGCGGGCATGTCGCGGTGATCCAACCCGGCCGGCAGTTCAGACAACTGGCCGAGAACCGCCTCGACGACGGTTTCATGGCGTCTGCGGCCGTCGCGGGCAACGCCCTGTTTCTGCGGACCCGGACGAATCTCTACCGCATCGAGAACGAGCCGTAAGAGCTCAGTCCGCAGGCGCCGTGGTTGCAGCGCCTGCGCGTCGCATTCGGAACGTGCCCTTGTCGTAAGACGAATCGTACGTGCACAGGAATTCGCGCCCGTCGCACGTTCCCTCATATTTGTAGATCCCGCCCCTGAAAAACCCCAGGTCCTCCTGGCCCGAGAACTCCCATTTTGTGCCCTTGTCGCGCACCGTGAGAACGACCACGGAGCGGTTGGTGAAAAATCGGGCGAACACCGCGTCGAACTGCGCCTCGTACTTGCCCGCATCCAGCTTGCGGATGCGCGCTTTCAGGTCGTTGCCCATGTCGCTCTGGCTGCTGGCCCACCTTCCCACCCAGTCGCCCTGGAGCAGGTCCGCGGCCGAAGCGGCCGGCCCACCCGGCGAAAACGAATCGCCGCGCCCCGCGCACCCGAGCCCCGACAGCCTCGCCACCACCGCCAAGACTCCCAGCACCAACACCGCCGCCGCGCCAATCCGAAGGGCGACCTTGAACCTGCGTCGAAGCATAGGAGAAGGATAGCATGCTCCCTCTCCCTCCGGGAGAGGTCGGGGTGAGGGTCTACCGGGCTGCGATGCGACCTCGATGGCCCTCAGTCCGCGGGTTCCGGCATGAAGAACGTCACCAATATCGCCGGTATGAACAGCAGCCCGTCGTAGAGCAGCGCCATCCGGAAATCCCCCACGTGCGCAAAGAGCCCGAAGAAGATCGTCCCGAATGCCGCGATTACCCGGCCGACGTTGTAGCAGAACCCCGCCCCTGTCGTTCGCAGAAGCACCGGAAACAGCGGCGGAAGGTACATCGTAAACAGCCCGAACACTCCAGAGAAGAATCCGATTGCGCAGACCCACGGCAGCAGCGTCTCATATGGCCGCGGCACCGCATAAGCTCCCATGAAGCACGAAAAGAATCCCACAAACATCAGCGCGATCGCGTATCGGTATCCGAAAAACTTCGCCAGCAGCCCGCCGAAAAAGTTGCCGGCGATCGAAACTCCGATCACCATCGCGAAAACAAAGCTCACGGTCACAGCGCGATCGGCGTCCGGCGTATCGGCATACTGCGGCAGGTTGCGCACGTGCTGCAAATTCCAGAACATGAACGCCCACCACGCCGTCAGCGACAGCCCGCAGATCAGGATCGTCAAGACGGTCGTCCGCCGGACCTCGCCTTTGAACAAGTCGGCGATCCCAGGCGCGCTCCCGCTGGCCTGCATCTTGGCGGCGCGCCATTCTTCCGGCTCGGGCACGGCGCGCCGAATCCAGAACACCAGCAGCGCCGGCAGAATCCCCACCAGGAACACAAATCGGGGACTCAGGTTCGACATCAGCGCGTTAGTCAGGCACGCTCCAAGCACGCCGATGTTCACCGCCGTTTGAAGAACGGCCGCAATCCACGGCCGCCAGCGCCGCGGCCACGTCTCCGCCAGCAGCGATGAGCCCACCGCCCATTCTCCGCCGATCCCTAGCGCCGCGATGAATCGGAAGATCAGCAGTTGCCACCATGTCTGCGCCGCGGCCGACAGACCCGTGAAAACGGCGTAGGTCAGGATCGTGAGGCTCAGAGCCGCGCTTCGCCCGATGCGATCACCCACTCGCCCGAAAAACCCGCCGCCCATCGCCCACCCCACCAGAAACGCCGCCTGGATCCACGAGCTGCGGCTCTTGACCAGCGCATCGGCCGTGTCGCTCACCGCCAGGAGCTGCGCCACGAACGGGGCGGCCACCAGCGTATAGAGGTGCATGTCCAGCCCGTCAAACAGCCACCCCAGCCATGCCGCAACCCCCGTCCTCCACTGCGTAGGCGTGATGTCGCGCAAGCTGACACGATCGGAGGACGCCTTTGATCCTGCGGCGGCGATTTCAGCTTCCACCATACGTGGCGACTCCTCTTCGTTCTGCGTGCCTCCTCGGGCAAAGGCGATTGATATGGTTCAGTTGCCTTCTGGCAAACGCCGCCGCACCGCAGGTCCGCCTCCGTGCCTCCGTGGTTCGGCTGCTCCTCCCGCCGTTCACACCTTCGCTTCCGCCAAGATCCGATCGAATAGCTTCTTCTGCTGCGCCAGCGCCGTCACGCGGTCCTCGGGGTCCGGCCCGCTCGCCTCCAGCAGCCACCAGCCTCGATAATCCGCCTTCACGAAGAGCATCAGCAATTCCTGAAAAGGATACGACCGGATGTCCAATTGCCGAACGTGCGCCGTCGCACCGAGACGGTTCTTCACCAGGTTGAAATTGTGCTCCAGCCCCGGCGGCTGCAGGTCCGTGTCGTTTGAGTTCCAGCAGACCGCGACATTGGGGTGCGTGGCCACGTCCACGATCTGCTTCATGATCGGCAGCCGCGCGCAACCGCCATGCACTTCCAGCCTGATCTGCTGCCCATAATCTGCGCCGAACGCGCCCACCACGTTCAGCGCCTTGCCGATCTGCTCGATCGTCTTCTCCACCGGCACATCCTTGGGCAGGTCGTTGGGCCTGACCTTCACGCCGCTGGCGCCGACATCGTGACCGAGCTTGATGAACGCCTTGGTCGTCTCGATGGACTTGGCCAGCAGCTTCGGATCGGGCCGGTGAAAATCCTCGGCGCTGCCCAGGCCCACCAGCTTCACCGGGCTGTCGGCGAATCGCTTCTTCACTTCGCCGCGCTGTTCGACGCTGAGGCTCGGCTCAACGCCGTGTGCATGCGTGGTTCGAAGCTCAACACCCAGGATGCCGGCCGTCTGGCAATTGCGCAGCAGCGTCGGCAGGTCCCAGTCCCGACCCCATTGATAGGTCACCATGCCGAAGCTGATCTGGGCAGCCGGCGTCTGGGCGGCCTGCGATCGCGCGCGCCAGCCCCCCACGGCTGCCGCCGCGCCAAGCACAGTCGCCTGCCTCACGAAATCCCGGCGGGATATCTCGCGCATAACCACGCTCCTTTGCATCGCCTCTCTCCGGCTCCGGCCACCGCCTGCGATCATTGCCCATTTCCCCTTCATCCGCAATGCCCCGCACGGTGGCATGGGCATCTTGCCCATGGCCGTCGCCTCAGGCGCGAACGCATTTCTCATTCGTGAACATTCGTGTCCATTCGTGGACGACAGCTCCGTCTCCCTCCACGCAAATTCCCACGCGCGCGGCAATAGCATCCCACGCGTCCGCGTGTTACCATCCGCTCACCTCCATGAAACACCAACACCCCACACGGCGGCAATTTCTCATCGCATCAGCGGCAACAGCGGCTCTCGCGTCGCAAATGCCTTCCTTCGCCGCGGAGTTCCGCGGCACCATCCGCAAAGCGATGATCGTTGGCAAGGTCACTGAGGCGGCGTTGCAGCCTCTTAAAGAAGCCGGTTTTGACGGCGTCGAGACCACCAACGTCTGCCCCGAGACCGAAGCCGCCGAGGGCCAGAAGGTCGCTGAAAAACTCGGTATGCGCGTTCACTCGGTTCTTCGCGGCTGGATGCAGTTCAACAGCGACGATCCCAAGACGCTCGAGTCGTCCCTCGAAAGCACGCGCAACGCCCTCCGTGCCGCCAAGGCCTACGGCGCCGACGCCATCCTCCTTGTTCCCTGCCGCATCGGCGGCATGCCGATGCCCGAAGCCTGGGATTTCCAGATCGAATTCGACGAAAAGACAGGGCACATCACGCGCGTCGCCGCCGGCGACAATGCCAAGTACGAGGCCTACATCAAGGCCCACAACAAGGCCACCGACACCTCGCGCTCGGCCGTCGAACAACTCATTCCGCTGGCCGAGGAGTTGAAGGTCTTCATTGCTCTTGAGAATGTGTGGAACAACCTGTGGGTGAAACCCGCCATCTTCCAGAACTTCGTCGCCTCGTTCAAGAA
>Ga0315268_10006972_pt1 | contig 11967 bp, 12 predicted proteins | sample C1_top_MG_FD_204535 | JGI IMG/M metagenome (GOLD analysis project Ga0315268, IMG submission 204535) | Sediment microbial communities from Yellowstone Lake, YNP, Wyoming, USA - C1_top | ecosystem: Environmental > Aquatic > Freshwater > Lake > Sediment | place: USA: Wyoming | collected 2017-08-01 | reverse complement strand
AGACCTTTCAAAACTGAAGATTGACAAATCCAGGGTGGTGATCGGTACTCGGAAAAAGAGAAAGCTCGTCTACTGGGTGTTGTTAATAGTTGCCGTGTTGGTACTGGGATTCCTTTATATCATGGGGGTTTTTACACCGGCCATTCAGGTCCAGGTTGCAACCGTCTCGCAGGTCTACCCGTCTCAGGCCTTTACGATGCTCAATGCAAGCGGCTATGTGGTTGCCCAGCGTAAGTCGGCCCTGGCATCCAAGGTGACCGGGCGCCTTATCTGGCTGGGCGTCGAAGAGGGAAGCTTTGTAAAAAAGGACCAGGTAGTGGCACGCCTTGAAAATCAGGATGTCAGCGCATCTAAGGATCAGGCGTCAGCCAATGTCAATGTTGCGCGCTTCAGCCTTGAGCAGGCTCAAGCTGAACTTCGGGATGCGACCCTCTCATTAAACCGGAATAAAGAACTCCTTTCCCGAGGAGTTGTTGCCCGGCAAACTTATGATGATGTCCTCGCCCGTTATGACAAGGCAGTAGCAGGAGTTGCTGCCGCAGAAGCGGTATTGAAAGCAAACACTGCAGCTCTGGGGGGGGCGACGGCCTTACTGGAATATACCCTCATTCGAGCCCCCTTCGACGCAGTCGTCTTGACCAAGGACGCTGATATTGGTGATATTGTCACGCCCCTTGGAGCAGCCGCCAATGCGAAAGCTGCTGTGGTCACCATTGCCGATATGAACTCTCTCGAGGTGGAGGCAGATGTTTCCGAATCGAATCTGAGCAAGATCAAGCCTGGCCAGCCATGCGAGATTCAGCTCGATGCTTTGCCGGACCTGCGCTTCCGCAGTGAGATTCATATGATTGTTCCGACCGCTGACCGGAGCAAGGCGACGGTTATGGTTAAGGTTCGTTTTATTGATAAAGACAGCCGCATTCTTCCGGAGATGAGTGCGAAGGTTGCCTTCCTATCGCGCCCAGTGACAGGAGAGGAAAAAAAACCACGAGTTGCCTTTAATCAGTCGGCCGTGATTAATCGAAAAAACCTGAAGGCAGTCTTTCTCGCCAAAGGGGACAGGGTGATCGAAACCCCTGTAAGCGTCGGGGGTCCAATGGGTGATATGGTGGAAGTTCTCCAAGGCGTGAAGGTAGGAGACCGGGTCGTTCTGAATCCTTCGGATCGTTTGAAAAGTGGCTCAAAGATCAAGATTGAAGAAAAGTAGATGGAGAGCAAAACACCGATTGTCGAGATAGAGCACGTGACCAAATCCTACCGCAGGGGTACGCACATAATCCCTGTATTGGAGGATATCACCCTTGATATCGCAGAAGGGGAATTCCTGGCGTTGATGGGACCATCGGGTTCAGGAAAGAGTACCCTTCTTAATTTGATTGCAGCCCTTGACAACGTGGACAGCGGACTCATCAGGGTAGGGGGCATCGATATCACAGGACTCACAGAAACCGAACTGGCTGCGTGGCGATCGGTCAATGTGGGTTTCATCTTCCAGTTTTACAATCTCATTCCGGTGCTGACGGCCTTCGAGAACGTCGAGCTTCCCCTATTGCTCACCGGTCTATCTCGCAGAGAGCGACACGAGCATGTGGAACTGGCACTTCAAGTCGTTAACCTTTCAAGTCGAATGGATCACTATCCTGGTCAGCTCTCAGGAGGAGAGCAACAGCGGGTTGCGATCGCCCGCGCCATTGTCACAGACCCGACCATACTGGTTGCAGATGAGCCAACCGGAGACCTCGACCGGGTTTCGGCTGAGGAGATCCTCGAACTGATGGATCGACTCAATCGTGAATCGCATAAGACCATTATCATGGTGACCCACGACCCCAGAGCCGCAAAGAAGGCCCGAACTATCCGGTACCTCGATAAAGGTATCTTGAACAATGTACATTCTCAAGCTGCTTCTTAGAAATGCCTTTCGCCATAAGCTCCGTACCGCTCTGACCATTCTAAGCATCACCATCGCCATTCTTGCCTTCGGACTGCTTAGAACCTTCATCGGCGCCTGGTATGCAGGAGTCAAGGCCTCCTCGGCAAACCGTCTTGTCACAAGAAATGCCATATCCCTCATCTTTCCTCTCCCCCTTTCCTATAAAGATAAGATTCGCCAGATCGATGGGGTAAAGCGGATATCTTACGGGAACTGGTTTGCAGGTACCTACAAAGACGAAAAGGATTTTTTTGCTAATTACGCCATCGAAGCAAAAAACTACATAGCATTATACCCGGAATTCGTTCTTCCTCCGGATCAAAAAGAGGCCTTTCTTCGCGATCGAAAAGGATTTGTTGCAGGACGGAAACTTGTGGAGAGATACCATTGGAGAATCGGAGACATTGTACCATTGAAAAGTAGCGTCTTTCCAGGCAACTGGGAGTTTGTCCTCCGCGGCATATACCGAGGAAGAGACGAGACCACGGATGAAAGGCTCTTCTTCTTCCACTTTGAATACATGAATGAGGCGCTGAAAAAGACGGCCCCTCGCCGTGCTGATCAGGTGGGGTGGTATGTCGTCGAAATCACAGATCCGAATCGTGCGGCTGAAGTGGCTCAGGCGATTGACAAGACCTTTAAGAATTCACTGGCTGAGACCCTGACCGAAACCGAAAAAGCTTTCTTTCTCTCCTTTATCTCCATGGCAGATGCCATCATTGTGGCCATCCAGCTGGTTTCCTACGTCGTGATCATCATCATTATCGCAGTGGCTGCGAACACCATGGCGATGACGGCTCGGGAACGGATTGGAGAATATGCCATCTTCAAAACTCTGGGTTTTAGGGGTTGGCGTATCGCCGGCATGATCGTCGGGGAATCTCTGCTGATTACGACGATCGGCTGTCTTTTCGGAATAGTCCTTACTCCTCCTGTGGCAAAAGAGTTTAGCAAGATTGTTGGCACCTACTTTCCAAGCTTTAGGGTGGAGATTGAGACCATCTATATAGACATTGGAGCGTCAATTCTGGTTGGCCTTTTTGCAGCAATTATTCCAACGTGGCGTGCTGTAAAAATCCGCATCGCCGATGGGCTGAGAAGGATAGGTTAAGTGGGAGTTCCCATCTCATACAGTTTCCGGAACCTCTGGACACGCCGATTGACCACCGTGCTGACTGCATCGGGCATGGCCCTTGTTGTATTCGTCTTTTCTGCTATTCTCATGTTGGCCGAAGGGCTTCGGAAGACACTTGTTGAGACCGGCTCGTATGATAACGTCGTGGTGGTCCGAAAAGGTTCTACATCCGAAGTGATGAGCGGGGTCACTCGACTACAGGCTTCTATTGTGGAAACTCAGCCAGAAGTAGCGATGGGGGCAGATGGTCAGTTGCTCCTGGCAAAAGAGATGGTTGTCCTCATCGCTCTTCCCAAACGGGGGACGAATGCACTCTCTAATGTGGTGATCAGAGGAATTGGTGCAAGCTCACTCGCATTGCGACCGCAGGTGAGATTGTTAGAAGGGCGCATGCCGACGCCTGGATTATCGGAGATCATCGCCGGCCGAAGTATCGCTGAGCGATTTAAAGGGGGTGGCATTGGCGAAATCCTCCGCTTCGGAATGCGGGACTGGAGGGTCGTAGGAATCTTCGACGCGGGCAACACGGGGTTCAATTCAGAGATCTGGGGAGATGCAGATCAACTCATGCAGGCCTTTCGCAGGACGGTCTACTCATCCGTCATCTTCAAGCTGCGCGATTCTTCCGAGTTTGAAAGAGTGAAGAAACGGATCGAAAGTGATCCACGCTTGACGGTGGATGTAAAGCGTGAGAATCGTTACTACGCGGAACAATCCGAAAGAATGGCTCAATTTCTTCGTATTCTTGGGACAGCATTGACCGTCATATTCTCTCTCGGCGCTATCATCGGTGCCATGATTACCATGTATTCGGCAGTGGCCACGCGCACCGGCGAAATCGGGACCATGCGCGCCTTGGGCTTCAAGAAGATCAGCATCCTGGGAGCTTTTATTATCGAAGCCTTGTTTCTCGGGCTGATCGGTGGTTGCCTCGGTCTCTTTTTAGCCTCTTTCTTGCAGCTTCTTACGATCTCCACGATGAATTTTCAGACCTTTTCCGAACTCGCTTTTAGCTTTACCCTCACCCCTGGCATTGTTTGGAAGGGTCTCGGTTTTTCCTTGGTTATGGGCTTTGTCGGAGGCGTGTTGCCGGCGATAAGAGCATCGCGCATGATTATCGTAGACGCCCTGCGGGCGGCCTAATTCTTGAATCCAGTTTTTGAAAGGAGAAATAACGATGTCTGAGTCTCAGTTGAATCCCAAATACACCAAGGCCATATCGAATGTTGTAAACCAAAGTCCCTATTTCTCACTCCTATCGATGAAGATCAAAGACCTTGAATGGGGAACGGCCGTTTTGGAAGTTGAACTGGAAGAGAAACACCTCCACCCCTTTGGCTATGTCCATGGAGGTGCCATCGCTTCAGTCATGGACGCAGCCACTTTTTGGGCCACCTTCCCTCATGTGAAGGATGGAATGGGACTCACAACAGTGGAAATAAAAGTCAACTTTCTTGCTCCGGTTCAGAAGGGAAAACTGGTGGCCAAAGGCCGGTGCATCAAGATAGGGAAAACTTTGGCTTTAGGAGATGCTACTATTTATGATGGGAATGGAAATCTCTTAGCCCATGGAACAGCAACGATGATGATCGTCCCTGGCCTGAAAGTTGAAGGCCAAGAGAACTTACCACCTAAACAGATATGATTTTTTCTAGCGAGAGCTCTATTGAAACTCGACCAATATCCAGCTCTTCGAGTCTCCTCCGTTACACCTACGAGTCTTCACATTGGTAAAAACGGGGGAATAGCCATTAACGATAGAAATCGTCAACGGCCCTGTTTTATTTGGTGCACGTGGGACGGCCTTATGAGCAATAACGAGGGCAGCCGCAAGGTTTTCCTCTGTTTGGATCGTATCTGCGCCGGTGGATGAGTTAACGGAGGGGTGACTTTATTCGGTCAAGGGCACCTCGACCAGCTACCGGAATCAGGTTGCGGGGATAGAAACCCATAAGCACATAGCCTTTTCGTCCCTCGGTGTAGTCACCGGGGCCACTAAGAATCCATCCCGAACGCGATGGGAAGTCCGTAATCGTTCGGTTGACAAATAGGCCGAGGGAAATTTCCTCCTTTGGAAGATGGACTACGCTCAGACGAACTACTGAAACAAGTGGCCCGTTTAATCCTTCGAGCGCGACATCCAGGAGATAGTGCCCTTGCTCAAAACGCAATGGCGGGACAACCCGTTTGGGGAATACATAAATACTGAGAATCCAGCTGTTCGCCTGGGCGGGTGTGCAGGACCTATAGTAGAATTGGTTTGGTTCGAACACTAACACCTCGTCATGCTCCTGAACTTCCTCGAACTCGTGGATACCCCACACAGTTACTCCGACGCTCGGCCCACTCCAAATCGGCTTGTCCAGCGGATGCGTGATCAGACCAAGTCCTTTCGGTTCGCCAGTTGTAGGGTCACGTCCGGATATGATTCGGCCTGATTTTTCGCTAGAAAACTGGGCGAATCCATCCGTGTGATAACTCAGCTTAGCTCGGTCTTCAACGGTGAAGCCTACAGTTTCTTCCCAGCGACCTTGATGTTCTCCTGGCTCACGCACAATGCGGTATTCTACTGGAGCCTTGCATAAGAATCCACTTTGGGCCTTATGGTAAGGTGTAAGGACGGAAAACCCTCCATCTTTCAGGCCGATGATTTTCGTTATTTTGCGGGGTCTTTCTTCAGCGGCAGGCCTTATGGCGATCGTCCACTCGCTGTGCATGCTCATCTTCTCCTGCCCGTATGTCGGGACGTTAGCACCGCACTGCTCGCGTCACTAACAATTGATTCTATTACTTATTCATAATTTCACCGTCTGTTATCTTGGATGTATAGGCAACTAACCTCGTCTTCGTCAAACGATGAAATATCTCCGTCTGCACCCTGTGGATTACTGATTGGAATATACATATTTTATGAAAATTGGTCAACCGAAGCTTACAGGAAGCAACATTGCATCTTTGCCCCCTTGGTTGCCTAAGAAATAGGCAGGCAGACCAGCCGCGAATCAATATGGCACACCCCAAAGACTAAAGATTTCTTTTAAAAAGATATGGGGTTATCGTCTTTTCCTTCCATGTAGATGCCCTACTCAGAAGATCCCCTCTGAAGACTTCACCCCATAATCAGCAGATGCTCCTCGGAAAATAGGAGGATCCCGATTTTAAGGGACAAGCCTATTGAGCTAATTAAATAGACGAAGGCAGGATTGGGGAACTTACTTGTAAGCCCCCTCCCTTAAAAGAAGAATTAGGACGAGGGCTATTAGGGATTATCAAATGGGTGAGGACAAAAACCCTTCCCACCCATTCAACGTTGCACCTACGAGTCTACAGTCTAGGATAATACTGAAAGTTAATGATTACCGATGGAAATGTGCATGAGCACTCCAGCTTACCAAGACGGTTGAAAACCTGTTATGAAAGTTTGGCCAGTTCTTTTTCGTATTTTTCCACCCAGCCATCGGCACCGCATTCTTTGAGAATCCCTATGGCTTTGCTGAGATTCTCCTAAGCAAAATTAAAGTATCAAAAGTGACCTTCTTGTCAATACCTAAAATGAGGTTGTGAAAATTATCTTTTTGAGGATTGCCAATTGAATTGAAATCTTGTATAGAAAGGCAAATCTCAAGAATCTCTATTTCAGGATGACCTTTCCCCAAAAAAGTGGACACATGATTAAGTTTCATTAAGGAGCTTTTCATACTGCTCTGGGCTCCTGTACCCTAATGCCGAATGACTCCTCTGACGATTATAGAACACTTCCACGTACTCAAAAATACTAAGCCTCGCCTCCAACCTTGAACGGTACCGCTCACCATGGACCAGCTCCGTCTTGAGCGTACCAAAGAACGACTCCACATAGGCATTATCATAGCAATTGCCACTTCTGCTCATGCTAGGGGTCATGCCGTATTCTCTTAAGAGCTCCTGATATGCATAGCTTGCATACTGCCTGCCTCGATCAGAATGGTGGATCATCCCTTCAGAGGGGCTTTGCCTGCCCACGGCGTCCCTGAACGCAGCAGAAGCCAGCTCCTGAGAGAGCTTATCGCTCATGCACAGCCCAATGATCTTTCTGCTTTTCACATTCATCACTACTGCCACATAGAGCCATCCCTCAGAAGTGGGCACAAACGTAATATCAGATGCCCATACCCCCTCTATCTGCCTCTTCTCAATCAGTAAGTTTGCAGCCAAGGCATAAGGATGCCGTGAATCGGTGGTCCGCCTGAATCTCCTTTTCTTCACTTCTGCCCATAGGGAGTGGTCTTTCATGATCCTGGCGACCCGGTTCTTCCCACATCTAAGACCCCGCTCATTGAGCTCCGCTGCGATCCGCGGACTCCCATAGAGCCTTCTGCTCTGAGTGTGAACCTCCCGTATATGCCCCAGCAGATCCTCATTGTCTTTCTGACGTGTGCTCGGCTGACGTGTCTCCCACGCATAATAACCACTTCTGGATACCTTCAACACTTCACACATACTTTTTATCTTGTAACTCTCCCTGTGCTCTTCTATAAACCGATACTTCATCTGTTTCGTTTGGAGAATACGGCCAAGGCTTTTTTTAAAATGTCCCTCTCTTGCTTCACTTTTTCTAATTCCTTCCAGAGTCCCTTTATTTCCGCTTCCTCTAGCGTTACACGGCCCTTCCCTACGAAGGCTTTATCCCCTTTAGCTAAGAACCTTCTCCTCCATAGATGAAGAAGATTGGGATGAATATCAAGCTCTCGGGCTACCTTACCTACCGGCATCCCTTTCTCTGTGACCAACTGCACTGCATCTCGTTTGAACTCACGGCTGAAATGACGATTCTTTTCCCCCATAGGCACCTCCTATCCAATGATACAAATTCTCAGGCATGTCCACAAATTCGGGGGAAGGTCACCTGATAATCGTCACCCCTTTAGGTTTCACTGCCTCAAGGGCGTCAAGATAAATGAAATTGAGGTAGTTCGGAACCTTTTCCCCATCCGTCAACTTATTTCGTATCGCCCATCTGGCCTCATTTTCTAATATGGTTAATATGGCCTGATCCAGAAACAACTTAAAAGTGAATTCATTCCAGATCGAAGTTACCATCTCCTTATTTAGATTCAGGCGTTGATAAACGATATTTATTGCTTCCTCTTTATTCTTTTGGATAACCTCTTCTGCCTTGTTGATGGTTTTTAAAAATCTCTTTAAGGCATTTGGGTTATTCTTTACAAAATCCTTTTTTGCTACAAAATAAAAATCTTCCCGATAGAGACCCTTGCCGGACAAAAGAATGGCCTTCTTGCCTAATGACCTCCTGGCATTCATAATATGCGGTTCCCACGTGGAAATTGCATCTACAAGTCCATCCACTAAGGCCTGGGTTAACTGGGTTGCTTCAAGATCCACGACTTTAACATCAGGAAATGAAATGTCGTTATAAACCATAAAGAGACCTAAGAAGTAGTGTCCGGTTGAGCCTTTGGTAGTTCCCACCTTTTTGTCTTTTAAATCTGAAGCCTTTGTTATTCCTTTATCCTGGCGGGCAAGCATCTTGACATCACTATCCGAGTAGACCATGGCAGCGATAATCGCATAATCATTTCTGGTAAAGCTATTAAACATTACCGGAGTTTGAGCACAAGTAACCATATCGAGATTTCCTTCGTTTAACATTGTTTTAAGAGCGCTTCTTCCTGAACCAAACTCTTTTATTTTTACATTTAGGCCTTCTTCTTGAAAATACCTTTTATTTTCGGCAACCCAGACAGGAGAGGGTAGAATGCTGGTCTCAACGCCTAAGATGATTTCTCCTTTTTCCTGAGCATATGTATCTGTGCCAAGAAGGATTGCTATAACGTATAAGACCACAGACAATTTTATTATTTTCATCTCGCACCTCTTCGTTTTCTTTAATACTTCAACTGCGATTGCAGAGCAAATTCATCAATCCCAAGTAATATAGTTATCTTTATCTCCCCTCTCTTCGCTTTAATTTTCCTAACCCTCCTTTAAGAATCGATATAATTCAGATTGGAGGAACCTCCATCCCCTTCCTACTTTGATGGCTTTTATCTTTCTGAGGCGAACATGTTTTAATAATGTGGGTTTTGAGATTTTTAGGTATTTGATTGCTTCATCTGTGGTTAAAACGACATCATGTTTCATCTCTATCATTTAAATTACCTCAATTTGTTTTATTTTTTCTTAATTTTACAGCAAATTGTATGCCAGAAAATACAATTCCGGATTTCCTTTCCGTAACTATTCAATTTTTTAGGATTTAATTTGAACTCAGAATGAGTATTTAAGAAGAATAAACCATTCCGTTTAAAAACAATTTTTGTTCAAAATTGAAAAAATGTCCGAATATTCCATTTGATTTTAAACCCAGTTTTTGATAGAAATATCCTTCAAGGAGCCATTTATGGAGTCCATGAAAATATTGGTCGTCGATGATGAAGCTCCTATTCGGGAGATGATTAAAAAAGGTCTTACCCAAATAGGGGGATATAGTGTCGAGGTCGCCAAAAACGGCGTCGAAGCCATCGAAAAAATCGAAAAGGATGTCTTCGATTTAGTACTCACCGACCTCAAGATGCCCGAGATGGACGGCCTCGAACTCCTGAAGAATATCAAGGGAACAAGGCCTGAAATGATGGTCATTCTGATGACGGCCTATGGATCGATCGAGACAGCGGTAGAGGCGATGAGGATAGGGGCGAATGACTATATTACCAAGCCTATTAACTTCAATGACCTCCTCATCCACATCTCCAAAGTCCAAAAGGAAAGTCTCCTCCTCAGAGAAAACTTGCTTCTGCGGATGGAGGTAAGGAAAAAATTTGAGTTCAACAATATTATTGGGAAAAGCAAGAAGATGCAGGAGGTCTTCTCCCTGATCGAAAAGGTTGCCCCTGGAAGCAGTACGGTGATGATCTATGGAGGGAGTGGAACCGGTAAAGAACTGGTGGCCAAGGCCATCCATTATAATAGCCCGAGGACGGATCGGCCCTTCATTCCTTTCAATTGCGGAGCGATCCCTGAAACGTTAGTTGAAAGCGAACTCTTTGGTCATACCAAAGGTGCTTTCACCGGAGCAATCCAGGCGAAGAAGGGTTTATTCGAAGAGGCCAATGGAGGGACGCTCTTCTTGGACGAGATCTCTAATATCCTCCCCTCTGTTCAGGTTAAACTCCTACGAGTCCTTCAGGAGAAGGAGTTGATGAGAGTGGGGAGTACAGAGAGAACAAAGATTGATGTCCGAATGATTGCAGCCACCAATGAGAATCTGGAAGAGAATATGAAACAAGGAAAATTTCGTGAAGACCTCTTCTATCGTCTTCATGTTTTCCCTATTTTTCTTCCCGATTTGAAAGACAGAAAAGAAGATATCCCTTTACTCGCTTACCATTTCCTTGATCTCTATTCCAAAGAAGCTAAAAAGGAGATCAAGGGAATCTCAAAAGAGGCGATGAAACTCCTTTTAGAATATCATTGGCAGGGGAATGTAAGAGAATTAGAAAATACTATCGAAAGGGCTGTGATCATGACCGATAGGGACCATTTAGTTCCCAATGACTTCCCCAAAGATTTAATAGAAGGGTTCTCAGAGATAATTAAAAGAGGAGTAAAGGACCGGAAATCCCTGGATGATATCAAGTCCGAATATATAAAAGAGATACTCAAGGAGGTCGGTGGAAACAAAAGAATCGCCTCAGAAATCCTTAAGGTTAATCCGAGGACCCTTTATCGTTTCGAAAAAAAAAGGTAAATCAACTAAAATTTTAATCCCCTACCTATAATTTAATTGCTGCCGAAAAATTGCCTTTTTAGACAAATTGTCATCTGATAATCATAATAAATATCAATATGTTACTCCATTTTACAAGACATATTGTCCCTCTTTTTAATGCCCTCCACTTTTAAATAAAATTTCTGTAATAAATTCAACTACTTAAAAATTTTCCTTTTGGTATGGGTCTTGCTCTATATAGAAGCAAAAGGAGAAATGAGATGTGGAAGATAAGAAATTTCACAATAACTGCCTTGATCATCTCGATGTGCCTAATCGCCCCGGATATTTCAGTGGCTTCTACAGATACAAAAACCTTGGTCATCAAAACAAGAGTTGGAAAAGTTGTAAAATTGATTGTCGACACAAACACTGTCACATTTCCTAACATGAACCCGGACGGGCTGAAACAAATCCCGGCCCTTCAGGGTGATATAAAAGTCACGGTCAAAGCAAGGACCGGTAGTTCAAGTCCAGTCACTCTAAATCTTATTGCCGAGGGTGACCTCATCTCCGGCCCTGACACAATCCCCGTTCAAAATGTTATTTGGCAGGCTTCCGGCCAAGGGTTTTTGAGCGGGACCCTGAGCAAGTCTACAGTCCAGACCGCAGGCTCCTGGACAGGCAGTGGGATTAGAGAAGGTATTTTTCGATATTATTTGAACAATAGCCGGAATTATCAGAAAGGAGAATATCAAGTCACTGTTACCTACACACTGACAACCCCTTAATCCTTTTTCAGAAAAGGATTCCTTCCTCCTTCAAGGATTGACTCTCTGAGGGAATCAGAGCGCCAATCAACGCCTTCCATTGGTATATTCCTTGCATAACAACCTGGTTTAGAAATATAATATTTTTGCATTCTGTTTCAGGATAACTTTCGATGATAAGGAAACTCCTCAAAATTATATTAGCTTTTGCTTTTCTCTTGTTGCCCTTGCGTCCTGAAATAATCTTTGCTGAGATGAAGCAGGTTCAGCTCAATATAAGGGCTGAGGTCAAAAATTTGTCGAAACTTGAATTGGATTCTATGATGATTACATTTGACGTGGGAAGTCTCAGTCCAGATGATACCCCCAAAATTAATTCAACTCCAGGACAAGTCATGATTTCCTGCAAAGCAAGAACCGG
>Ga0315268_10006971_pt1 | contig 11967 bp, 14 predicted proteins | sample C1_top_MG_FD_204535 | JGI IMG/M metagenome (GOLD analysis project Ga0315268, IMG submission 204535) | Sediment microbial communities from Yellowstone Lake, YNP, Wyoming, USA - C1_top | ecosystem: Environmental > Aquatic > Freshwater > Lake > Sediment | place: USA: Wyoming | collected 2017-08-01 | reverse complement strand
TTAAGTCTTTATATTTTAAAGAACAGTCAAATTTGTGTTTGGGTTGATAGATAAGATATTTATGGGTCATTTTATCTTTTGCCCTTAAGAATGTATAGTCCAAATTCAATCCTAACTTATCTGTAAGGCTTATTTTATTTTCAAATTCTATGCCGTCTATTACCGCGGAACCGACGTTTTTCGGCTGCCACACGCCTGATTCCTCTGCCCAGTTAATAAGGTCATCATAATCATTTCTATAATAAGTCAGGCCTGAGTTTAGATATTTATTGATTCTTGTTTCAATACCTATTTCCTTAGTAATTCCTTTTTCCGGATTAACGTTGGGATTACCTTTTGCCCAGCCCTCGTCAGGCCAATACAGGTCATTAAATGTGGGTGCGCGAAACGACCTGCTGACCAAACCGCGAAGTTTTATATTATCGCTAAAGCCATAGAGGAAACTAAAAGAGGGGTTAGTTTCAGTACCGAAATTGGAATAATCATCCATCCTTACTCCCAGATTCAGTTTAAGTTTTTCGAATAAATCCATCTTGTTCTCCAGATATCCCGCGCGGACAATGTATTTATGTTTTCCCGAAGCAGTGCTTTTATTCAGATTAGTCACGTAATTAAACCCGCATATGGCCTGGTAATTTTCAGATAGTTGTTTACTTAACTGAAAATCAAATCCTCTTACCTTGGTAATATGGATATCCTTGTTTGCCTCTATATCGAATATCGAGCCCGCGGTATTTTCCAGAAATTCCAACCTGTCATAATTCTGATATATCTTCGTTGATAAATCTGTTTTGTCATCAGGTTTAATATTCCAGTTCAGGTCAATAAAATTCTTTAGGCTTTTTTGTTTATCGTCTATGTCAGGTTCAGTAATCTTGCCGGGAGTGCCCAACTTGCTTTTATAGAAGCCGGTATTTAAAGTTAAGGTATTGTTATCGTTAAATCCATACTCAAATTTAGAATTTAAATCTTTGGCGTCAAATTCCGAGTTATCGCGAAACCCTTCGGAATCCTGATATCCGCCGCTAATAATATAGCCGAAATTAGCAATCCTTGCGCCGTGCGAAAACCGCTCTGTATATGTCTTAAAAGTCCCGAAACTAGAAACTAATTCTGTTTTTTGTTTTACCTCCGGCGGATTTTTAGTAATGATATTTACTGTCCCTGCCATTGCCCCTGTGCCATACAGGCTTGAGCCAGGCCCATGTAAAACCTCAATTCTGTCTATATTATCCAAGGGAATATTACTTAATTCCGCTTCTCCGTCACGGGGATTATTTATTGGTCTGCCGTCAACCATGATTAAAACCTGTGCAGCAGTTGAACCGCGCATCCTGATTGTTTTTGTCGCTCCTAATCCGGAGTAATCGCTTATATTAACGGAAGTAAGTTCGGTCAGGACTTGCGCTAAGTCTTTTGCCTGCGACCTTTCGATATCTCTGCTTGTAATTACGTCTATATTTCGGGCAACACCGGTGGAATCTTCTTCTATTCTGGAAGGAGTGACTACAATTCTGTCTAAAGCAACATCTTCTGTCCAGGCTTTTGACCCCAAAACTAAAAGCAATGCCCCAGAAATAATTATTTTTTTAACAAAGTTATTCATGTTTAAGTTTTCCTTTCTCTTCTTCGAGAGTACTTTCCAAGATAGGTGGTCGACCGGACTACCCTTAAATGGTTTACCGTTGCGGGACAGTGCCTGGAATTCCTGCCTGACGGGGCAGGTCACCAGGACTTCCTCCATCTATCCGGCGTTGTCGTCTACGAAGTTTAAGCGTATTTTTTAATATCCAGAAACCAGTGTTTCCAGAAACCTTCCTTGATTACAGGTTCAGCCTCGATTATTTTAATCGGCTTGCTGAATATTGGCCCATCAACCACTAAAGTATGGAACTCTCCTTTCTCCCCGCAGGGGCAGATATTTCTTTTTTTGAATTCTTCAACCAGGTTTTTATCTATATAACGGCCCAGAAATTCTTTTCCCAGTATGTCTGCCTTGCAGCTGACAATGATTGCCTTAAAGCCAAGTCTGATAAATTCATCGACAATATTTTCCGCAGGCTCATTCCAAAGCGGCTCTAGGGCTTTAATTTTTAAATCCGCACAGACACGTTCAATCCAACTCTCGTGTTCCAATAAATATATATCGCCAAAAACCATCGACCCGATATCTTTGCCCTTAAGTTCAGTAACAGCGGCCTTAAATTCCTCTTCGTATTTTTGCATATCGGCGCTAACTTCTTTTTGCACCAATGGTATACCGATTAAATCCGCCTGAAACTTAAGCAGCCTCCCTTCGATTCCGTGAAAGCATCCCCGTTTTGATTCACGGGAGATAAAATTTAGAAGGAGTTTTACTTTATACCCCTGCTGGATTGCCTTATAACAAGCCAGGCAACTGTCTTTTCCGCCGCTCCAGGAAGATATAGCTGCTAAATTATCCATAATTAAGCTCTCCTATGCTAAAGACATGCTAAACAGTGTAATCACTTCCGTTAATTCAATTGTTGCGCCGAGCGTGTCACCGGTTATCCCGCCGATTTTTCTGCTGAAAAGATTTCCGCTTAAATAAACACAACCTGCGATTATTAATAATGCAACTAAACCTTCAAGCCTCCAGATTGCAAAAGCGCATATAACAGTTACTATTGTGGAAAGGAAGAAAATCTTTGAATTCATATTTTGCATAAACACTTTGGCTTTTCCATCCCGGCGGGCATAGGGAAATAAAAACATTGATAAGACAGCAGACCATCTGCTTAAAACGCATGCCAGTAAGAGCCCTGTTGTCTTTAATGGCGCGCTTAGAGAAGACAGCAGACAAATTTTTAACAATATGATGCTTATCAGGCTTAAAGTCCCCATTACGCCGATGTGAGAATCGCGCATAATCGCAAGCATCTCTTCTTTTGGTTTTCCGCTTGAAAAAGCGTCAGTGGTATCTGAGAGGCCGTCCAAATGTATCCCGCCGGTAATAATAATGAGAGCAATGACTAAGATTATATTTATCGTCAGAGCAGGGAAATTTAAAGTCAGTAAGAGCTTATTCAATCCTGAAAGCATTAAACCTAAAAATAGCCCCACAGCCGGAAAATACATCATTGAATCTGCCATATTTTTCTCGCTGGCCTCTTTTATTTTAAGCGGCAAGATTGTTAAAAACTGAAGAGCTAATAAGAAAACAACCATTATTTTTTCCTTTCGGATACCTTTGCATTTCTAAAAGTCGCCATTTGCGTAAGGATTTTTATCGAGGCTTCTGCCAATCCGATGCCCAGTGCCGCTCCAGTCCCCTCTCCTAATCTTAAATCCAAATCTAATAGCGGCTCCAAGCCTATATATTCTAAAATAACTTTATGGCCTTTTTCTACCGAGCAGTGGCTGGCAATCATATAGTTTTTTACTTTTGGCTCAAGTTGAAAAGCAATCAATGCCGCTGCTCCTGAAATAAACCCGTCAATGATTACAGGGGTTTTTCTTGAAGCAGCTGCCAGAATTATTCCTGTAAGGCCTCCGATTTCAAAACCGCCTACTTTTGAGAGGACATCTATAGCGTCAGCAGGGTCCGGCTTATTTACAGATAAAGCTTTTTTTATAACACTAATCTTATTTTTTAACCCTTGAGCGTCTAAACCAGTTCCTCTTCCGGTCACATCTTTAATGGGTTTTCCGGTAAAGCAAGCAGTGATTGCGCTTGAAACTGTAGTGTTTCCGATTCCCATCTCGCCGGTTCCCACTATATCAATGCCGCAGTTTCCGCCAACGGCGGATCCGCCTTCGGCGGAAAACTCATTCTCGAATATTTCAATCCCAGTGCAAATCGACTTTACTGCTTCATCCCTGGTCATCGCCGGTCCTTTAGCCATATTTTTTGTTCCGTAATTTATTTTTTTAATAATCAGCCGCGGATCAGGCTTAAAGTCAGAGCAAACGCCTATATCTACTACTACCACTTTTGCCCCGACGTGGTTTGCCAGCACATTTATGCCGGCGCCGCCGGAAAGGAAATTATAGACCATCTGAGCAGTGACTTCTTTGGGATAAACGCTGACGGCTTCATCAGTGACTCCGTGGTCAGAAGCCAGGGTGAAAATAACCTTATTGCGTAATTGAGGATTTTCCTTGCCTGTAATCCCGCAGATTTGTTTAGCTAATTCTTCTAATTTACCCAAGCTTCCTTGGGGTTTAGTAAGATTGTTGAGTCTATCTTGAGTTTTTTCCATAACTCTAACATCTAGTGGTTCTATTTTTTGTATAGTCTTTTCGATTTTTTTCATTTGATTTTTGTCGGTATACCTGCAATTGTAAAGAATACCGCATCAGCTTCTTTGGCTACCGCCTGGTTTACTTTGCCGGCAATATCGCGGAAATTCCTGCCTAATTTATTCCTTGGTACAATTCCGGAACCGACTTCGTTGGATACGATTATTGCCTTTGCTTTTTTCTTTCTTAAATTAACCAGCATAGCATTAATTTTTTGTAAGATTTGCTTCTCTTTAATCCCGCTTAAAATAAGATTGGAAACTAAAAGCGTCAGGCAGTCGATAATGATACAGTCAAATCCGTCCCCTATTTTCGGTAATAAAGATTCTATCTTTCCGGTTTCTTCAAAGGTCTTCCAGCCCTTCGGCCTTGCTTTTCGATGCAATTTAATGCGCTCTGCCATTTCTTTGTCCAAAGCCCGGCAGGTAGCAATAAACGCTACCTTTCGATATTTTTTTGCCAGGCTGGCAGCATAGGTGCTCTTTCCGCTTCTTGCCCCGCCTAAGATTAAGGTTATTTTACCCATTATAATTAGTTTAAATGTTTTGTGCAGTTAAACAGTTTTAACCTCGGTTTATTCTTCCGGTATTCCACAATACTTACACTGGCAGCACCAGGGACATAACGCCAGAAACTCTTCTTTTTTAATAAGGATGTAATAAACATGGCTATCGTTCCGCCGTGACAAACTACGGCAATAGTTTTGCCTTGATTAAGGCGGATGATTCTCTTTATCGCGCTGTTTATCCTTTTTTTGAAAGAATAGAGATACTCTCCTTTGGGGATATGGTTGTTAAACGGGTCTCTCAGCCATTTCTTATGGAGAGAAGGGTATTTTTTCCTAATCTCTTCGTAATTTAATCCCTCAAACACGCCGAAATTTATCTCGCGTAAGTTTTTTATTTGAGTTATTGCGCTGCCATCAAAGATAATCTTAGCGGTCTGGATTGCGCGTTTTCTGTCGCTTACATAAATCCTGTCGCAATTTACGGATTCAAGCTTTTTGCGCAATTTCGCTGCCTGACGTTTACCTTCACTGCTTAAGCATACGTCTTTATGGCCGCAGTATCTTCTTTGTTGGTTCCAGGCGGTTATTCCGTGCCGGATTAAAATCAATTTTGTCGGCATAATTTATCTCTGGGGACTAAAACCACGTTTGGCTTGCCGGTTACGGGGTTTTCCTGCACTAAAACAATGGTTTTATATACTGCCTCTATATTCTGGTACGTCAGCACATCTTCGGGATTTCCTTCTTTAAAAATAGTGCCGTTATCGAGCAGGGCGATACGGTTACAGTATGTGCTGGCAAGGTTTAAATCGTGTAAGACCGTTACCACCGTAAGGTTGTTCTGCCGGTTTAGCTTCTTTAGTAAATCGAGGATTTGTATCTGATGGCCGATGTCTAAATGCGAAGTCGGCTCATCCAGGAATAGAAGGATCGGTTCCTGCGCCAATGCCCTGGCAATAATTATCCTCTGGCGTTCGCCTGCGCTTAACTCATCGAGCATCTTTTCTTTTAAGTGCAGGGAATCCGTTAGTGACAAAGCATCTTCGGCAATCTTAAGGTCAGTTTTGGTTTCAAACTGCAGCCTCTTAAGATGCGGAATTCTACCCATCAGGACAATTTCCATCACCGAGAACGAAAAGTCACCTGATACCTCTTGGGAAACAAAAGCAACATTGCGGCAGAACTCTTTTAAATCCATCCCAAAGATATTTTTCTCTTTAAAACGGATTTCACCTTTCTTGGGATGAAGCACTCTGGTTGCTAAACGTAAAAGAGTGGTTTTCCCTGAGCCGTTAGGGCCGAGAAGCCCCATAAAATCACCATCGTTTATATCCAGGCTAATGTCCTTGATTACGTCTTCCTTATAATAGCCTGCGCTGACATTATTTATTTTCAGCAATACTCCCATTAAACCCTTTTTCCTTTTTTTAATAAAACCATAAATACAGGCGCTCCGATTACGGCGGTAATTACGCCGATCGGGATTTCAACCGGCGCAAAAACCGTGCGTGCAATGATATCGCAAGCTACCATAAATACCGAGGCAGCAAGACAGGTAGCCGGAATGAGCACCTTATGGTTCGGCCCCACTACCAGCCGCATCATATGCGGCACAATCAAGCCCACAAATCCGATTATTCCGCAGATACAGATTAAACTGGCAGTGATTAATGCCGTGATAAGTATCAAAATCTTTTTAATATTCTGGGTATCTATGCCAAGGTGTATAGCTTCTTCTTCTCCCATACTGATGGCATTTAAATCCTGTGAGAAAATATAAATTGCGATTATCCCCGATATTACCGGTATTGAAACCAAAAGAATCAGTTTGTAATCGTAAACCTGCAGGTTTCCCCAGAGCCACCAGGATATCTCATGCATTGCCTCATTGCCGAATAAGGAAACTAAAAAAACTATTACCGCAGACAGGGCAATTGAGACAATCACTCCGGAAAGAATCAGGGATTTATCGGAAAGCCTTTTTCCTTCACGGGCAAGGTTATACACGAGGATTATACTTGCGACGGCGCCGCTAAATGCTGCCAAGGGCATATAAATTCTTGAAACTCCGATAATCACCGCTATTACTGCTGCCAGCCCTGCTCCGCTGGAGGTGCCCAGTAAATATGGCTCGGCAAGCGGATTTATTAAGATTGCCTGGAGGGCTATCCCGGAAACCGCCAATCCGCATCCTGCCAGGATTGCCGTCAGGATTCTTAAGAGGCGCATATTAAGGATGACCCGGCTGTCTTTAAGCAAAAGGTTAGTCAAAGGAATTTGCACTGCGCCTTTTATCAGCCCAAAAATAATGGCGATAAAAAGTAGCAGCGACAATACCAGCAGTCTTTTAAAATGCACGCTCATATTTAAGGGGTCTGACCCCATTTTTTACGGATACAACCGTTTATAGATTTCCTTCAGTCCTTCGGTTATCCTCGGTCCTGGCCGAAGAAGAATGTCAGGATTAATATCGTTAAATACCTGTTTATTTTTTACCGCTTCAATATTCTTCCAGCCGAAACGTGTTTCCACAAGTTTTAAAGGAGCTGTTTTATCCATATAGGTTATGATGATGCAGTCCGGATTAAGACCGACCACTTTCTCTGCGCTAAAAATACTGTAAGGCCTTTGGGCTTCATATGCGATGTTGATACCGCCTGCTAAAGTGATTAATTCATCGACAAATGAGCCTTTTCCTGCGGTCATCAATGGTTCATGCCATATCTCAATAAATACTTTGGTTCTTTTTCCTTGCGGGATAAGTTTTACTTTTGAGTTTACTATTTCAACATCACCACTCATTCTTTTTATTAATGCCGCCGCTTCCTTCGTTCTATCGGTAATTTTCCCTATATCATTAATCGAGTTAAACAACTCTTTCATATTTTTAGGGTCGGCAATATACACTTTGAAATTGAAGCGTTTTAGTTCAAAGATAACCGGTGCCTGCTCTAGTCCGGTGCAAAAAATATAATCCGGCTTCAAGGAAAATATCTTCTCCATATTCGGATGGCTAAAATCGCCGACCTTAGCCTTTTCTTTGGCGTGTTCAGGGTAATTACAATAAGAACTTACTCCTATAATTTCCTCATCCAGCCCTAAGGCAAAAAGGATTTCTGTAGTAGAAGGAGCAAGGGAAATGTATCGGGGATGATTCAAAGGGACTGTCTCCGCCTCAGTTATAGAATTATGCTGCGCCAAGGGGACTGTCCCTAAAAATAAGGTAATAATTAGAGCTATTTTTTTCATAAAATAAAAAACCCTGACTTCAGTTTTTTAACTGACATCAGGGTTGCACCCAAATATTTACTTGGCCCTTTCCGCGAGGCATTACTTCTTTGTAGGCAGGTTTTCTGGCTCGGGTATCAACCTACTCGCTGCGTCTTCCCATCTGGTTCTTTCAGATAGTGACATTTGCAGCTTTCGTCCACCCTTACAGCGGCGGGACCGCACTCGCTTTTAGGAGTTTCCCTGCATCTACCATTAGCAAACTATCTTCCTTACTTTAACAATGATGCGTTATTTTGTCAAATGTTTTTTATAAAAATATTCCTGTTAGATTTTTTCTTTTTCCGCGTCTATTATTGGTGGAGGGTTAAACTGTGAGCAAAACCAGAAAGCACAGCAATGCCATAAACAGTTGGCCGCAGCAAGACAGGCCGAGAGAAAAATTATTGCGTAACGGAGAGCATACATTAAGTGATTCTGAACTTCTTGCTATCATCTTGCGGACCGGCATAAAAGGGCAAAGTGCCTTGGATCTGGCGAGAATAATTCTGCTGGAATTCAAGACCTTTCGCAATATGGGCCATACGGATATCTGCAAGTGGAAAGAATTTAAAGGGCTGGGTACTGCCAAAATTGCGCAGATAAAAGCAGCGATTGAGATAGGCAGAAGATTCAGGGAATCCGGAATTAAAGAAATACGGCCTAAAATAGGATTTTCAGAAGAGGTAGTAAAGATTTTAATGCCGAGAATGCGGGACTTAAAAAATGAAGTATTTAAGGCGCTCTTGTTAAACTCACAGAACAGAATTATAGATATTATTGAGATTGAAAGCGGGACGGTAAATCAGGCTTTCCCCATAATAAGAGAAATTTTTCAGAAAGCCCTGCAGGATTTTGCGGCGCGTATAATTTGCGTTCACAATCATCCTTCAGGGAATCCGCAGCCAAGCTCAAAAGACAAGGAGTTTACGCAGGAATTAGTTCAGGCGGGGAAAGTGCTTATGATAGATATCCTGGATCATATCATTATCGGCGATAACAGTTTTTTTAGTTTTGCCGATGAGGGGTTACTTTGATGTGCTTAAGAGATGCGCCTCTCTTCTATTTAATATCTATTTAATAAAGAAATCCAGTTTCTTTTTATAAATTTCGGCGAATTCTTTCAGTTGGACAATATCAATCCTGCGCTGCCCTACTTCTATTTTGGAGATATATGACTGTGTCCGGCCCAATTTCCTGGCGACTTCCTCCTGCTTAAGGCCGGCTTGTTTACGGGCATTCACCAGTTGTTTAACCAGGTGCCTGTGCGGTTTTGAATAAATAGTTTTATCCATTACTTGACACTCCCTGGTAAATATGATATACTCTTTTCAGAATAGTCCAAAATGGAATATTGCGATTTTATTTGAAAGGATTCCTTTATATGGGGCGCCAGAAAAGAGCCATAAGGGTTTTAATCGTGGATGACGAAGAAGATATCAGGATAGTTTTAAGCCGCGTGCTTAAAAGAAGAGGTTTTATTGTTAGCGAGGCAGAAAACGGTAAAGAAGCGCTGGAGAAGGTTGAATCTGTGGGGCCCGATATTATTATACTCGACGTGATAATGCCGTTTGTAGATGGGATTAAAGTATGTCAGATATTAAGGGACAATCCTGCTACGCAATATATCCCGATTATTTTTTTGTCCGCTCAGAGAAGTGCAGATAAAGTTAGCGGGAATTTACCGGGGGCGGCTATCGAACATATTGATAAACCTTTTGATATTGAATATTTGCTTAAACGGATAAATACTCTTGTCAAAACTCTATGCCTCTTCTTGCCTTTATTCCTTTTTTAAAATAATGTTTAATTTCCCTTATCTCGCTGACCAGGTCGGCTCTATCGATTATTTCCGCAGGCGCGTTTCTTCCAGTAAGAACGAGCTCTGTTTCTTCGGGTTTTTTTTCAATGAGTTCCAGGATATCTTGAACTTCGAATAATTTAAGCTCCAGAGCTATATTAATTTCATCCAGGATAACTAAATCAAACCTCCTCTCAGATATAATTTGGTTGATTTTCTTTAAGCCCCTTTGGGCCAATTCCTTGTCTACGGGTGAAGGGGTTTTTATAAAACAGCCTCTTCCGAACTGCTCAACGGTTAAGTTAGCCCTGAATTTCTTCAATGCTTTTAATTCATTATAGGTTCTCCCCTTTATGAATTGTCCGATATAAACTTTTAATCCCGCACCGCAGGCCCTTAAAGCCAATCCCAATGCCGCAGTGGTTTTTCCTTTACCGTCACCGGTATATACCTGTATCATCGTATAACCGCCTTCCAGCTCATAATCCCCACGGCACAAAGAATGGAAACGATAATACCCGCTGCCAGGATTCCCGCAAGCACGCTGAAAAATGCATAGCGGAACTTCATTTTCAATAAAGATGCTGCTATGGCGCCTGTCCAGCCGCCGGTCATCGGCAGAGGTATAGCCACAAATATCGCAAGGCCCAACGCTTCATATTTTTGTATAGTATCAGCTTTTTTCAAAGTCCTTTTAAAAAGCCAGTCGAAAAAACGCGCAAAAATTTTAAATTTGCTGAGTTTATCCGAAACGGGTTTTAATAGGAATAAAATCGGTATCACCGGCAGTGCGTTTCCCAGGACGGATAGCCAGAATGCCTTCTGAAACGGCATCCCGAAGTATAAAGCCAGAGGAATTGCGCCTCTTAATTCAGTAATCGGTAAGGCTGCTAAGATAATCACTGTATACTCTTTGGGTGTATTTTTTAACCAGTGCAGAATAATTTCAACCATTCTTTATTAGGCCGTATTTACCTATTAAGGGAACAAATACACAGGGACAAATTTCCCTGGAATAAAGTTCACCGCTCCTCTTTTCAAACAGCGTTAAAACCTGGCTTAACATTTCACCTAATGGTAAAATCAGTTTGCCTCTTTCTTTTAACTGTCCGCTTAAAGGCGGTGGAACCTCTGGTGTAGCAGCGGTGATTATAATCTTGTCAAAAGGCGCTTCTTCTTCCCAGCCTAAGGTTCCGTCACCGATTTTTATCCCGATATTTTTATAGCCCAGTTCGTCAAAAAGCATTTTTGTTTTTGCAGCCAGCGTCTCAAATCTTTCTATACTATAAACCTCTTTTGATAATTGCGCCAGTATTGCCGCCTGGTATCCCGAACCGGTGCCTATTTCCAAAACTTTATCATCTGCGTTTAAATCCAAAGACTCGGTCATTAAAGCAACAATGTAAGGCTGGGAAATAGTCTGTCCTGAGCCGATAGGGATGGGAAAATCCGCATAGGCATTATCCCGGTGTTCTTCGGGTATAAATTTATGGCGTTCCACCTTATAAAAAGCATCAAGCACCAGCCGGTTGCTTATTCCGCGCGGAATAAGCTGTTCTTCAACCATCCGTTTCCTTAAATCCTCAAAATCCATCTTTCCTATAATTTTTTAAAAATAAACCTGAAAAATCTCAAGGTATCGATGATGGGATGAATATGGCTTCTTTCGCCTACATATACACTTTCGATGGGCAAAGATTCAATCTTAAAACCTAATCGTGAGGCTTTCATTAAGATCTCCGACTCTGTTTCATATTTAGATGTCTCAAGATGCAGTCTTTCCAGGACTTCTTTTTTTATCAGGCGGAAGCCGCATTGGGTATCCGGGATTTTCTGCTTGGAAACTTTGGATATAAACCAGGACATCGTTTTATTTGTCAAAACACGCACAAACGGCATATTTCTTCTCGCGGACATCCTGTTGCCGATAATAACCCCGCTGTCCGAACTTAAAGCAAGCTTTATAAAACGCGGTATCTCCTCAGGCAGGTGCTGGCCGTCTCCGTCCATCGTAATTACGGCATCAAAATCATTCTTTAAGATATAATCAAAACCTTTAATCAATGCCGCGCCTTTTCCCAGATTTTGCTCGTTTCTAAGGACAACCGCGCCGTTATCCCGCGCAATC
>Ga0315268_10006970_pt1 | contig 11968 bp, 13 predicted proteins | sample C1_top_MG_FD_204535 | JGI IMG/M metagenome (GOLD analysis project Ga0315268, IMG submission 204535) | Sediment microbial communities from Yellowstone Lake, YNP, Wyoming, USA - C1_top | ecosystem: Environmental > Aquatic > Freshwater > Lake > Sediment | place: USA: Wyoming | collected 2017-08-01 | reverse complement strand
GCCTCCCTCTCATGCTATCTTCATCTTTGCCACCACCGAGCCTCACAAGATTCCGGCTACGATTCTCTCTCGGTGTAAGAGGTTTGATTTCAAAAGGCTTCATCCAAAAGAAATCGCTGATGCACTACAGGGGGTCGCTCAGGCTGAAGGGTGGAAAATCCCGGCATCCGTCTTTACCCTCATCGCCCGTTCTGCTGACGGCAGCATGAGGGATGCCCAGAGTATTCTGGATCAGGTCATGTCCAGCAGTGAGGGAGAGATTCAATACGACGAAGTGCTTTACCTGCTTGGACTGGTGAGGAAGGACCAGATTCACGCCATCTGGGAGGCCATTTTCGACCGGAATCCCGAAGATGTTTTATCCGGGCTGGCTAAAGTGCTGGAGCGGGGGTATGACCTGCGCTTTTTCGCCGAGCAATTGCTGCACTCTTTGCGGGACCTGATTGTCTGCAAAACCTGCCAGAACCCGGCATCCCTCCTTGGTATCAGCGAAGAGGAAGTGGCTCCTTTGAAGAGGCAAAGCGATCTCCTCTCGTTAGAGGATCTGCAGCAATATTTCCACCTCCTGGCCCAGTGCCTTGATCGGATGAAAGGTGCCTCTCACCCGCAGATCATTTTAGAAATGACCCTGGTTCAGTTAGCCAGAATGGAGAGTGTCGCTTCATTCGGTGAGATACTTCAGCGCCTGGCGGAACTGGAAGAAGCGCTTGGTCAGGGAAGCAAAGGTGCATCAGCGGAGCACTTGCAGGAGCACTTACCGGGGCATTTATGCGAGCATTTACCGGCGCAGTATCCGTCCTCAGGGCATTCAGCATCCACTCCAACTCCAACCTACGCAGGGCATTCATCAGCCGCTTCAACCTACGCAGGGCATTCATCAGCCGCTTCAACGTATTCCTCTCAAGCTACTCCACCCCTGAGCACGACTGCGCCTCTCTCGGATGATAAGCCCCCCTTCAACCATCGCAAGCCAGAGGATCGGACTTCTCCCGCATCTTCCGTGTCTCCCGCATCTTCCGTGTCTTCCGCATCTTCCGTGCCTTCCGTACCTTCCGTGCCTCCCGCATCTTCCGTATCTTCCATATCTTCTTCACCTGAGCAGCTGGTATCTGCCGAACCTTCGAAATTGGCAGAACCTTCGGAGTCGGAAGAGCAGCCGGAATCCATAGATCAATCGGAAACCACAGATCTGCCGGTATCCGCACAGGCTCAATTTTCTCCAGAGCGTAAATGGGCCATGGTGAAAGAGGGCGTAAGAAAAGAGAAACCTGCTTTATTCCCTGTCCTTCAGCAGGCAACCCTGGATTCGGTTACCGAGGATACCGTTACTCTTTCATTTCCCAAAAATTTTTCTTTCTATCTGATCAGAATCAATGAGGAAAGCAGCCGCTCGGTGGTACAAAAGTGGTGCCGGCAAGTCTTTGGTGCCCACTACCGGCTGGAATGCCGCACCAAGGATGCGGCCAGCACGGATAAGCGTCCATCTTCTACGGATAAGTCTCTATCTTCTACGGATAAGTCTTTATCTTCTGAGGAAAAAGAGGGCTGTACGTCCTCGGAAATTGATGATATAATGAGCCAATATCCCGTTATTAGAACTGCAATGGAGATGTTTTCAGCGCAGATGGTCCAGAGCAATGTCTCTTTTCTTCGTAAGGATACGTAAAGATTGATTGCTCGATCGGGCACCACTGTATAGCTAATTGTGGAGGAAAAGATGAAGGGTTTTAATCAGATGATGAAGCAGGCCCAGGAAATGCAGGCCAAGGTACTTAAAGTACAAAAGGAAGTGGAATCTCAGACCGTAGAGGCTGAAGCGGGTGGAGGCATGGTTAAAGTAGTGGCCAGCGGCAAGCAGCGCATTGTTGAGATTAAGATTGATCCTGAAGTTGTCAACCCTGAAGATATTGAAATGCTTCAGGATCTGGTGATAGCGGCGGTCAATAAAGCAATGGATAATGCTCAGGAAATGGTTGCCCAGGCTATTAATAAGGCTACGGGAAATTTGAAGATCCCTGGGTTATTTTAGGGAGGCAGAAGATCAAGTGGCATCTGGCCCATGCCAAGCATTGTGCCTGCCGACCACTGGATGGAAAGATTTTGAACTGGATTCCCGCTTTCGCTGGAATGACGCGCAAAGCGCTACACATTGAGAAACTCGTCTAACCCCGGACTGGCCGTGTATTTACCGCGCCGTGTACTTAGAGGTCATCCCAAAACCTCTGTCAGCAGGTATAGCCATTCATCTGAAACAGGGGCTTGGGACAGGCTCTAAGAGTATCATTTTGGAGAATAAATAATGCCTAAAGATGATACCCCAACAAGCAAAAGAATAGATGGCGGATATCAACCGCTAAGCGAAGGATATCAACCAACAAAAGAAAAGCGAGGGGATGCACCTACAACTGGCAGCGCTAGTAATTCACCACCCAAGCCACCAAAAGGTGGAACAGGTCAGAGTTCAGGTAAGAAATAAAAGAAAATCAAGGGCATAGGTGGCAGATCTAAACATGATGCAGAGCTGAAAACGGAAAATGAGATGAAGATAAAAGCAGCAGGATATGATTATGGGAAATGTGAGATTTGCGGCTCTCCAATGCAAGAGAAACTTATAAAACAGGATTTCTGGATTCGAGGAGAGCTTATTATTGTGGAAGATATACCGGCAGGAGTTTGTCCACAGTGTGGTGAAAAAGTTGTTAAGGCAGATGTGGGACAATGGGTTATGAAGTTAATAGAAAATTCTGAACGGATCGCAAATGCCCCTAAAATTTCCGTACCTGCGATTAAGTTTGATGCAGAGGAAGTAAAAGTTTAATAAATGAGCGTTTGGAATTCGGGGGACTGGAATTGGACATAGGGGACATAGGTGCGGACATAGATGTCAGATCTGGACATGATACATAGCTTAAAACAGAGAATGATCAGGGAGAAGTGGTGAAAAAACTGTGACTATTCGGGCAGTAGATGAATTGGTAAAAGAATTTAAAAAAATGCCTGGCGTCGGCTTAAAGACGGCCCAGCGCCTCTCTTTCTATGTATTAAGAATTTCCCATCAGGAAGCGGACAAGCTGGCCAAAGCTATTATGGAGGTGAAAGAGAAGGTAACGTACTGCTCTGTCTGCAGCAACATTACCGAAACGGACCCCTGCGAGATTTGCACTAATCCCAAGCGTGACAGCCAGACCATTTGTGTCGTTGAAGAGCCGAAGGATATCCTGGCCATTGAAAAGACAGGCGAGTATCGGGGGATGTACCATGTCCTCATGGGAGCTATTTCTCCCCTGGATGGGGTCGGGCCGGAAAGTTTAAAAATTGATAGTTTACTTAAAAGAGTAAAATCTTCAGCCGTGAAAGAGGTGATCCTGGCTACCAATCCCAATGCGGAAGGAGAAGCCACTGCTACATACCTTTCGCGACTTCTCAAGCCCCTGGGGGTCAAGGTGTATCGCATCGCCCGCGGGCTTCCTGTGGGAAGCGAACTGGAGTATGCCGATGAGGTCACCATTACCAAAGCCCTCGAAGGGAAGATGGAGATGTAAGGGAAGTTAAAGAAAGTTATCAGTTTTCAGCTATCAGTAAAAAAACCAGGCAGGGGGATAAATTAGCCACTACCACGAGGGTCACTTTTGGTAATGGCCAGGTCTCGCCCGGCCAGGATGCTGATGACATCCACCGTCCGATCTATTTTTTAAGCATCTGGACAAGTAGTTGAGTAATATTGTCAAGCCGTGAAGAGATTTCCTGCCTAAATTGACCCATTTCCTGCCTAAGTTGACCCATTTCCTGTCTTATCTGTCCGACTTCAGTATCAATCTTTTGTCCCAGGGAATCAATTCGCTGATTCAGGTACCTAAAATCTTCCTCTTGCCTTTGCTTAACCTGACCTATCGCATCATAGATATCCTTAAGGGTTATTTCCTTTATCGCCTGTGCTGTAGCCTTCGCAAACTGCTCTCTCATCTTGTAACCACCTTCTCCTTCTGAGAATCGATCCATTGGTCAATCTCTTCTTTTCTGAAAAGTCTTTTTCCAGCGATTTTATAAGACGGTATTGTCTTATTTTGAATAAGTTTTTTTATCCATGCTTCACTAGAATTTAATAACTTAGCTACTTCTTTTACACTTATAAAATCTCCCTCCATAGTTCTCCCCTCCTTTCTATAGATTTTTATATACTAATGTATACCTTTATAACTTCCCTGTCAAGCACATAATTCACCATCCGAAGAAAGGCCCTTAATCGTCCGTTTACAGATGAGATAGGGATTAGGGAGTAAGGGCTAGGGATTAGGGAATACTTTAACCCTTAATCTCTAACCACTAACCCCTTCCTTTAGGAGTGGACAGGTTTAGCGAAGGGCAGAAATCGGAAAAAATACCAATCCTTTTCCGTTATTTTCGTATATTTCGCAGTTTTCGTATATTTCGCAGTTAAGGACTCTCCTTTTATCTTTTCCCGTACTTTCTTGGTTGCTTTTTCTTTAAGTCTTTCGTAGTATATAGGCACGCCCTGGAACTTCTGAATAACAAAAATGCAAATTCCTGTATTGTAGTCTAGGAAAATCTCCCCTGGCTGGGGAGATTAATTTTATCCACCATCAACCAACTTTTTAGAAGGGGGATCGGTTATGCAGGAAATAACTGAGGTGCGCTGGCATGGCAGGGGAGGGCAGGGAACTGTCACGGCAGCCAAGATCTTTGCTGAAACGGCTATGAGCGGAGGCAAGTATGTCCAGGCTTTCCCTGAGTATGGGCCGGAACGAATGGGGGCTCCCTTGCGGGCTTACAATCGTGTTTCGGAAAAGCCGTTGACGCTCCATTGCCAGGTTACGAATCCCAAGATCGTGGCCGTGGTCGATCCTACTCTGCTGGGATCGGTGGATGTGACGGAAGGGACCCCCTCTGATGCCATTTTCGTCATTAATACGGCGGATGATTCGAAAAAGGTGCGTGAAACCTACGGGATTACTCATGGCGCGGTCTTTACCGTGGACGCAACGCGCATTGCACTCGAAACCCTGGGGCGACCCATCCCTAATACTCCAATGCTGGGAGCCTTGGCCAAAGTAACGAATACTATCAGCAAAGATCATTTGATTGAGGATACGAAGACCAATCTGGCAAAAAAGCTGAGTGCAGAAGTGGTGCAGAAAAACATTGAAGCCATATGCCGGGCCTATGAGGAGGTAAAAGGCGAATGAGTATCAATAAGTTAAAGGGGTGGAAGGAGATTCCTATCGGAGGGTTGATTCCTGAAGCTGGAAATTCGGCTCAGTATGAAACCGGAGGGTGGCGGACTTTTCGGCCTGTTGTGGACAGGAATGCCTGCAAGAATTGCTTATTCTGCTGGATCTATTGTCCTGATTCAGCCATCATGGTCGAGGATGAAAAGGTCAAGGAAATCGACTTAAAACATTGCAAGGGGTGCGGGATCTGTGCACATGAGTGCCCGGCCAAAGCGATTCAGATGATTGAGGAAGCCAAACTCTAAAGACAGTTACCAGTTATCAGTTATCAGTTATCAGTAAGGACAGTGAAAAGAAAGCCATCAGTTGTCAGTTATCAGTAAAGACTGTAGCCGCTATCCGATATTCAATCCAGCATCCAGCACCAGTGAAAAAACTGAAAGCTGAAAATTTCAAATTGATAACTTCTCTTTACCAGTATCCAGAATCAATGAGCAAGCTGAAAAACTTCAAACTGATAACTTCAAACTGATAACTTCTCCTATCAGGAAGGGGGTCAAACGAAATGGGAAAACCGGTAGCTATGACCGGCAATATTGCAGTGGCCAATGCCATGAGGCAAATCAATCCGGATGTTTGCGCTGCTTATCCGATTACGCCTTCGACGGAAGTGATGCAGCAATTTGCCTCGTTTGTTGCCGATGGCAAGGTGGATACGGAACTTGTGACCGTAGAGAGTGAACATAGTGCGATGAGTGCCTGTATCGGAGCAGCAGCGGCGGGCGGACGGGTCATGACCGCAACATCAGCCAATGGGCTGGCTCTGATGTGGGAAATGCTCTATATCGCTTCAGGCAATCGCCTGCCGATTGTCATGATGGTGGTCAACCGCGCCTTAAGCGCTCCCATCAATATTCATGGGGACCACAGTGATGGGATGGGTGCCAGGGATTCAGGATGGATTCAGCTTTATTCGGAAGACGGGCAGGAAGCCTACGATAACCTTATTCAGGCCATGGTTATCGGCCAGGAGAAAAGTGTACGGCTTCCGGTTATGGTCGGTATGGATGGCTTTATCATCAGCCATTCCATCGAGAATCTGGAGCTGTTGCCAGATCAGCAGGTTAAAGAATTTATCGGGGAATATATCCCCTCATTTCCTTTATTGAATATAAAGCAGCCGGTTACCTTTGGACCACTGGATCTTCAGGATTACTACTCCGAGCACAAGCGCCAGCAGGCCGAGGGCATGAAAGCAGCCAAGCCGGTCATTTTAAAAGCGGCCCAGGACTTTGCCGCCCTGAGCGGAAGAAATTATGGTCTCTTTGAACCCTACCGCCTTGAGGATGCGCAGATCGGTATCCTTACCCTGGGATCTTCAGCCGGAACCACCCGCTACGTGGTTGACGAGATGCGCGATCGGGGAATCAAGGTGGGTATGGTCAAGCTTCGTGTCTTCCGCCCCTTCCCTATGGAGGAATTGCGGGAAGCACTGGGGCATTTGCAGACCCTGGCTGTTTTGGATCGCTGTGATTCTTTTAGTGCTGCCGGCGGGCCGGTTTTTCCCGAAGTTCGCTCCAGCCTGTACGATCTTCCTGATCGACCCAAAGTGGTAAATTATATCTACGGCCTTGGGGGAAGGGATCTTGGAGTTTCCTATATTGAGCAAGTCATAGGAGATCTTCAGAAAATCAAAGAAACAGGAAGGATCGAACAACTCATCACCTATCTCACTGTCAGGGAATAGGATTTTTTGAAAAAGATTGAGGAGAAAAATGGCCACATTAAAAGAGTTATCCAAGAGAGAAGAGCTTCTGGCCGGAGGACATCGCCTGTGCGCTGGCTGCGGGGCCTCGATTGTTGTCCGACAGGTCCTTCTGGCAGCCGGACGAAACGTGGTAGTTTCCAGTGCTACCGGCTGTCTGGAAGTTGCCACTACCATCTATCCATATACTTCGTGGAGAGTCCCCTTCATTCACAGTGCCTTTGAAAATTCAGCAGCTACGGCCTGTGGAGTGGAAGCCATGTACCAGTCCCTGAAGCGACAAGGGAAATTGCCGGTTGACGAAGAAATCAAATTCATAGCCTTCGGCGGAGATGGCGGTACCTATGACATAGGCTTGCAATCTTTGTCAGGAGGCCTTGAGCGGGGACATGACTTTCTCTATGTCTGCTACGATAACGGCGCTTATATGAATACCGGAATCCAGCGCTCCAGTTCCACCCCGTTAGGTGCTGACACCACCACCAGCCCGGCTGGCAAGGTGATTCCCGGAAAGCAGCAATACCGCAAAGACCTGACCGATGTGGTGGAAGCCCACCATATCCCCTATCTGGCTCAAGCCTCACCGCACAACTGGAAGGACCTGAACCAGAAGGTGGAAAAAGCGCTCTCCATTAAGGGGCCAAAATTTTTGAACGTCATTGCTCCCTGCCACAGAGGGTGGAGAAACGGGATCGATCAGGCCATTCAGTTATCCAAACTGGCGGTGGAGACCTGCTTCTGGCCTTTGTACGAGGTTGAGAACGGCAAGGTAACCATCAACTATAAGCCAAGAGAAAAAAAACCCATTACTGAATGGATGAAATTGCAGGGCAGATTCAAACATCTGTTCAAGCCTGAGAATGAACATATTGTGCAGCGTATCCAGGAAGGTGTAGACGCCAAGTGGGAAACCCTGCTCAGGCGCGAGAAAATGGATAAAGCCTGAAAGACAGATCCTGTCTTAAATGCCTATCCGAAAAGTGGGTGTGGCCCCAATGCTTATGCAGCATCCCAGGACTTTTCGGATATCTAAGGCTATGACTTAACCGGAGGCTCTTGAGAACGCACGATGGTGTTTTCAAGAGCCTTTTTATTCGAAGGGCACACTGTATTCTTGACACAGCATGAGAAATAGTGGTAATAATAATAATATATAGTTACTACTCAGGTAGGCACGGAGGCACAAAGAAAAAGGAAAATAACCCTGTGCCTTCGCCCCTATGAACCTGAGCAGTTACAACATATAACATATAATGAAGACTTCTCTGGCCAGGTCTGATATTCGTCAATATATATTTAAAGAGCATATACTCCCCAGCCTGATATATCATCTGCTCTATGAGCCTTTCTTACCCAAAAGAAGAAGAGGATATGGACCGAATTGGGCTTAGTAAGCTCAGCGTAAAGATTATCATTACCATACTTATCCCCATTATTCTCATGGGAGCGGCATTTATTGCTCTCTTTACCTACAGCAGTACCTCATGGGAATACCATGATAAGATCAACTATCAAAACCAGTTGATGAACCTTTTGACCTGCGGCCTTGAAGATTCTTTTATCCGGCAGGACTACGGACAGATCCGCGCAAGATTATCCGTGATTGGAAAGAGTCTGGATATTGGTCGGATCCGGCTGCTGACCAAAGAGGGGAAAGTCCTTTATGACAGCCAGGGGCATGGCCCAAAAGACGCGGTTAACCCTACAACTCAGGAATGCCTTCTTTGCCACGATATCAATCGCCTTGAGATTCCCCATCCGGCAATTCAAACTTTTTTTTCCGAAGGCAAAGAGGTAACCCGCCATTTTACCCCACTATTAAACCAGCCGTCCTGCCAGAGATGCCACGCGGACAGGCAAAAGATCCTGGGTTTTTTCCTGGCTGACTTTGTCCAGATCAAACCCGATAAGAGAAAAGCGATTTTGTTGACTCAACTGGCAGCAAGCTCAGTAGTCACGGTCCTGGTCATTCTTATAATCCTGTATATTACCTTACGCCGGATGGTTGACTATCCGCTCGGAGAAATCATTGCCAGAATGCGGGGGATTTCGGTTATCTCAGGGAATCTGAAACAGATTGAATTTTCCTCCACGGACGAGATTGGAGATATTGTCAATTTAATCAATGAGCTGGCCGAGAGGCTGAGATATTCGCGAGAGGAATTGGCTTCATTGTATCGAGTGACTCATGAAATTGCCTCGACCCTGGATTTTGAAAAGCACATCCTGGCTACCATGCGCGTTCGAGAAGCAATGAACACTCATGTCGATCTTATTTACGAAGATATGCTGGTCAAGGACGTTATGAAACTTTTTCGAGACAGTCAGAGCATATTTTTTCCCGTGGTTGATCGAAACAAGGTTTATATGGGAGTCGTAACCCTCCATGAAGCAAGGAATGTATTGCTGGATCAAAGCTTAAATGATATTCTGTATGCACGGGACTTTTACCGATGCGATTTCCCCTGCATCTCTTCATCGGGAACGCTAAAGGATGCCATGGATTTATTCCTGGAGAGAAGAACCTCTTACCTGCCGGTGGTGGATGGCAAGACTAAAACCCTGGTAGGTATATTGGAGCATACCCATATCTTCCAAATCCTCAAAGCGGAACTGGTTAAGCGTGTAGGCCTTTGAGCAACTGAATGCGGCGTTTTGCCGCTGCACTCCAAAGCGGCTTTCGCCGCAGGAGCAGAAAGAGTAAAACTGTCTGAGTAGTTACGATCTCATGAACAAACGACAGGCTGAAAGCTATTATGACACTCCCGAATAAGCTCTCTATAATCCGGATCTTTTTAGTCCCTGTCCTGGTGACAGTGCTTTTGACTCGCCTCAGTATGCCTCTGGCCCTGGCTATCTTTTTACTGGCGGCCCTGACCGATTGGCTGGATGGATACATCGCCAGAAGATCAAAACAGACCACGACCTTTGGCAAACTGCTGGATCCGATAGCCGATAAGCTGCTTATTTCCTCAGCTTTGATCTCTCTGATTGAAATGGGCCTGGCCCCGGCATGGATAGTGGTGGTCATTATCAGCCGTGAGATTGCCATTACCGGATTGCGCTCTGTGGCCGCATCCCAGGGGATGGTCATTGCGGCCAGTAAATTGGGAAAATATAAAGCGGTAAGCGAGTTTCTGGCCATTTCTTTTTTAATTATGGATAAGTCACCCTACTTGATGCTGGACAAATTTCCCATAGGGCGTATTCTGCTGTGGGTGGCCATGATTATGGCGGTCATATCGGGAATTGAGTACGTGATCGTATTTAACAAGAACATTAAGTTGACCATTTAAGAGGACCATTTAAAAGAGGCAATATCGAAGTATAGATAGGCAGGGTAATACAATATGGTAATCTTAAAATCAGCTTTTTTCTTTATTATAGCGTACCTTCTTGGGTCCATTCCCTGCGGTATACTGATTGCCCGATATTATCTGGTTGACATTCGGCAGATCGGAAGTAAAAATCCCGGTGCTACCAATGTGCTGCGCGCAGTCGGGAAAAAACCTGCCCTTTTTACCCTTCTGGGTGACCTGACCAAGGGAATGGTTGCGGTTTTCCTGGGAAAGATTTTTCTCTCCTCTCAGTCGCTGGCAGCAGTCATGGGATTGCTGGCCATTATTGGCCACGACTGGTCCATCTTCAGCCGATTCAAGGGAGGGAAAGGCGTTGCCACCAGCCTTGGAGTTTTTCTTATCCTGGCCCCTTATCCTATGCTTTTTGCACTGCTGATCTGGCTGGGAGTGCTGGGGATCAGCCGTTATGTCTCTTTAGCCTCCATCTCGGCCGCTGTGGTGCTGCCCATTTTTACTTTTTTCTTTTATAGAACAAATGGAGCAAATCCCCTTTTCTTTGTTTCCCTGCTCGCAGCTATCCTGCTGATCTTTAAACACAAGGCGAATATTCAGCGTTTGCTGACCGGGACCGAACACAGCCTGGGCAGTCGTTCGAGAAAACCATAAACTTATACTTCGAACGGGTGAATTTTAAACTTTTATTTTGACAGGATAACAGGATACACTGGATATAAATCCAATCCTGCCAATCCTGTTATCCTGTCCAAGAAGTTTAGTTTTAAGCCGATTAAAGTATATCAACTTAAGGGAGTTATCAAATGGCAGCCCTCTAACGGTTTGATTACAGATGTTGCAGGTAGTAAACTCCGGAGAGAATGCTATCTTAAGGTGGAAACTTTAAAATCACAGATAGCTGAGAGCCACACGCCGCGAAAAACCTATCCCCTTGTAGGTACTTCTCTCTCTGCACTCTTTCCCGATTGTTCTTTCCTGATAGATCCCTCACTACCCTTCCCGATTGCTCTTTCCTGATCCGGTCCCTCACTACCCCTCCCGATTGCCCCTTCCTGATTGATCCCTCAAGTAGTCCCCAAATCCCAAAACTGCCGATAAAACAAGACACCTGTTTTAGCGCACTTGAATAGTGAAGCGAAGTCTGGCAACCCACATCAAAAACAAGAGATAAAATTTTGAGGGCATGAGATAAGGTATGAGATATGAAGCTTAAAGAGGACAATACAAAAGAGATTGAAGTTGTTCATGCTATCCCTGGGAGGGTGCGGCTCAGGATCGCCAGGGTGAAGCACAATCCATCCCTGGCTGAAGAGATCCAGAAGCGGTTTTCCGCCATTCAAGGAATTCTGCAGGTGGAGGCAAATCCTGTTACCAGTAGTGTTTTACTGATCTACGGTCTAGAGAAGGTTATTTCTGATGGTTTTTTAGGCTCCTTTTTGGAAGTCTTCACCAGTCTCTTTCCTGATATTAATCTGGAGGAAATCAAAGCATGGCTCAGCTCACCCGCCTTTATGTCCAGTTCAATGCCATCTGCCACAAATTCGGCCTCCATTGAGGCATTCAAGGAAAGGTTAGAAGAGACAACCAAGGAGATCAGACATAAAGACAGCAGTCAAAATCCCGAATTCAGAAGTCAGAATATTAAAGACAGCAGTCAGAACCCGGAATCCGGAATCCCGAACTCAGAATAAGAGCAGTTC
>Ga0315268_10006968_pt1 | contig 11971 bp, 9 predicted proteins | sample C1_top_MG_FD_204535 | JGI IMG/M metagenome (GOLD analysis project Ga0315268, IMG submission 204535) | Sediment microbial communities from Yellowstone Lake, YNP, Wyoming, USA - C1_top | ecosystem: Environmental > Aquatic > Freshwater > Lake > Sediment | place: USA: Wyoming | collected 2017-08-01 | reverse complement strand
AATATGCCGCAATCTTTTCATCTCGCACGTATTTGATCAGTTGATCTGACGTCATCGAAATGACACCCGACCGCATGAGCATGTCTGCCCGAGCACGCTGCGCAGATTGATTGATCACCCCGAACCCGATGAGGACAATCACGCTGGACATAACTGCATCAATTAAGATATTTCGCTTGAAGTGCGGATGAGAACAGTTGTATCGCGCAAATATGGCGCGCTCTTTCTTAACGAACTCCAGCAGAGAACTCACACTTTTGGACAATTGGGCCACGCTTCTTCGTACAAGGCATCGGCGGTGAGCTCTTCAATTTTTCGAACTCGCCTTTACTACATCAGTATAATTTGCGTAGTCCAATATGCAAGATTCCTATCTCGTGATACGCCTCACTCACGCTTCGATCTATTCTTTCCCATATCTTTACAGAATGCATAGGATTTCAGCGCCCCAGTAAACCAGAATTCACTCATAGATATATGAGAACCATGACGCGGAGGAATCCATTGAAGAACATAACCAGGCTTGGTATTGAAATTATGATTTCCGGAGTGCTCCTTGCCGGATCTCTCCCCTTAGCTAATGCCACAATGGGTCCGAGAACTTCAACGAGTTCGACGATGAATCAAGTTTATGTTGGCGACCACCTACACACTATGAGCGTTCTAGGCAATCGTTTGTTCGTAACTGGCCATGACGGCGCCGGAATGTCCGATAACGGCGGCAGGAGTTGGACCCCCATGCCATCGCTTAATGGCGCTGATGTAATGAGTTGGACCACCACCTCAAAAACGATTCTGGCTGGTGGGCACTTTGGTCTTTTCAAGTCGACTGATAAGGGCGCAAACTTTGAGCAAATGAAGTTTTACGGTTCCACTTCGGATGTACATGCCATTGGAGCATCCGGCAAGTACGTTTACCTCGGCTCACCTCAAGTGGGTTTCTTGATGTCCACCGATGGTGGAAGTACATGGAAAATGCGCAATCCCAAGGTTGGACAAAATTTCATGGGCTCAATGTTGGTTGATCCCATGAATCCAAAACGGATCATCGCCTCTGATATGTCCGCAGGACTGGCTATTAGTTCCGATGGAGGAATTTCCTGGTCTTCCCTTGGCGGTCCATCTGGACCGGTGGCCGTGGCGTGGAACTCCAAGAACATCAAGGAAATTGCAGTTATTGGAATGATGAGCGGTGGTATCAGTTCAGATAGTGGCAAGACATGGCGAGGGCTTCATCTTCCCAGTGGTGCCGCAGCCCTCGCCTTCTCAGCTGATGGCAAGAAGATTCTCGTTGGAGTGCTCGTTGGCACTAATGCACAAATATTTTCCATTGCTCATCGTATGTAAGGAAGAGTGAGAGTGAATGTGGAGCCTTTCCCTCGTCCTTTGCTTGTAGCCACCAATGATCCTGAATGACTCTCCACAATGCTCTTCGCTATTGTCAGGCCCAGTCCAGATCCCGTATCCCCTGATTGTCGTGCGTTATCCCCCCGATATAAACGGTCAAAAATATGCGGCATCTGATTATCGGAAATTCCCTCGCCATTATCGCGGACGGTGAACGAAACTCCACCATCAACTTGGTCGATGATGAGTTCCACCAGACCTCCTTTTTCGGTGTGTCTTAGAGAGTTCTCTAAAAGATTCGAGAGGACCTGGCCAATTCTCAGAGGGTCCGCTTCAATTTCAGGAAGTGGATTGTCATAGAGCACCCTGAGCTCTACACCCTTCTTCTCAAATTGTGCTTGCCATGCTGCCATAGCCGAGTGCGCAATAAGTGGAGGGTCAACAACTACCTTCTGGGTGCTCAAGGATTTTTCATAGGAGTGCGAGACATTTCTAACGTCGTGAGAGAGTCTGTTGAGACGCTGCAACTGATCACGGATGGTGTTCCAAGAATGAGCATCTCCTTTAACAACGCCATCTTCAATGCCATCAACTAGTGCCCCGATCGTGGCGATTGGAGTACGGAGTTCATGGGCTAGATCTAGAAGCATCCTCGACTGATCTTCTTCAATTTTCGAAAGTTCCCTCGACATCTTCGTTAATGCCTCGGCCAGCCGGTCAATTTCAGGGGTCGAACTTCCAAGATTGACGCTAAGAGGGGCCCCACTGGTTGACAGGCTTTCGGCAGCAATGGCCAAACTTTCAATGGGCTCACTGATTCGCCGCATCAAGTACCAGGCAATTACTCCAGCGACCACGAAGGAGGCGAGCATGGCGAGCGCCAAAGAGAAGCTAAAAGCGCTCGCAAACGCCTCAGACATGTGGGTCTGAGCAGAAATTGAGTCAATACCAGCCTCGCGCATGTGTCTTTTGAAAGTTGCCGGCGCCAATAGAAAAGCCGTTCCAATAAGTGTCACTCCTGCAATCACAATCAGAACCATCTGCCCCAATAACAATTGGCTAACTAGCCGTAGTTTGCGGCGAGGCTTCACTGAATTTCCATTCCATACCCGATGCCACGAACTGTACGTATTGCTCCTTCGTCCATGCCCGCTTCGACAAGTTTTTTCCGCAAATGGCCCACATGAACGTCCACCACATGGATCTCGCCGTACCACTCTCCCCCCCAGACCGCTTCGAGAAGTTGTCTGCGCGAGAAAATATTCTTTCGACTCTGCATCATAATTTCAAGTAAATCGAATTCCGTGCGGGTGAGAACGACCTCCTGTCCGGAGACATCCACTAACCGGCTTCCCGAATCAAGGGATAAATTTCCGTAACTCAACTTTGTTTCCTGTTCAGAATCGCCCTTCTGCGTACGTGCTCGGCGAAGGATCGCCTTCGATCGAGCAATGAGTTCGCGTGGAGAAAATGGCTTCACCAGATAGTCATCCGCGCCAACAGCGAAACCGACAATTTTGTCGATCTCATCCTCGCGTGCAGTGAGCATCAGAATATAAGCGTCAGAGAATTTCCTCACCCGCTTGCAGACTTCAATCCCGTCAAACCCTGGCAGCATTAGATCCAAAATTATGAGATCTGGTTTGCTCGCACGGGCCTTCTCTACTGCAGATGGCCCATCGAAAGCGCTCTCAACAAGAAAACCTTCACGCTCAAAGTAACTGGTTACGACAGCAGCAAGTTCGACTTCATCTTCAACTACGAGCACGCGCAAAGATGCTGTCACTAAAGCCCATCACTTTCTCCGCGAGTTATGTACTTAAAGGTTACTTGATCTCCTCAGCCCCTGGGGTCTCTCCCTCTATCAGCCTGCGAGCTTGAGCATAAGCGGCTGCATCGATCTCTCCGGATGCAAAACGACGATCCAAAATCTGCCGAGGTGTCTCAACTTTAGGCATCGATGATGACTTGTCTCGATGAGTTAACCAAGTTACTAGCCATATTCCGAGACCGATAATGAGGATCCAGATCAGACCCATCACCAGCATCCCTCCGCCATCCATCCATCCATAACCATCACGCCCATACCAGTTCATCATCTGCGAACTCCCTTTCCTAACCTCATCCAAATACCTACCCTGATGTTAGAGAGCGCACATGGAGATCTGCCTTGAGAATGCTGAAGATTCGATAAAGAAATGCCATCCGCGTGTCCTGACCTGGATACAAGCGCCCCCTATGGCTTAATACGTGTGTGGGGCCCCTCGAAATAGATGTTCGAGGGGCCCCACTATGTCGTCACGCTACTGAAGGTGAATAGATTCTGTTATCGCTATCGACCGACGAAAGCCGACGGACCAGCGCCTTTCTCAGTTTCCTGAAAAAAACTCACCCAATATAGACCGACTCGAATCTGCCGTTTTCCCAACCCTCACGTCGTCGCCGTGTTGGTGACTTTCTATAAGAAAGTACCAGGATTGTTTCCCGATCCGCTTCTCATTAACGTAGATCGAAACCTAAATCAATGAGACAAGACATGTATAGAACTGCGGCAAATCAATGTCAATAGCGGTCGTCCAATTTTTAAGCCGGCAGCACTAGATTCTATTTTTCGAGAACTAGAGTCGATTGTCCTTGAATAGTCACGCTCTGTGCAGCCTTAAGTGTCGCCAAAACCTTGGTTCCGGCGCTCGCACCTTGGGCAACAACCTTCCAGTCGCCTTTGGCTGGCAAGGTGATTTTGACGGCCTCGACGTTTGGGTTGTGAGCGACGACTACGGAGCTCCAACTGTCCTTCGGGGCATTGCCTTTCAGGTAGTAGCCAATTACATTATTTGGCTCTTTGAGGAAAACCAAATTCTCCTTCACCTGAGACGCTGATGACATTCTAAATACTGGATGAGAAAGTCGAAGTGCGATCAGCCCCTTGTAATAATTAACTGTAATCAGATTCTTAACGCGAAGATCCCATTTCAAGGAATTAATCCTGTCGCTCGACTTATAACTATTGGAATCTCCATTTTTGGAACGCAAGAATTCTTGTCCGGCCTGCATAAACGGAAGGCCTTGGGCCAAAATTGCAATCGATCCCGACAGTCGATCGAGTGCTTCAATTTTCGACGGTGTCTTAACACTCGCGGTCAATTTATCGAAGAGCGTGAGGTTGTCATGGGCTTCCACATAGTTGACCGATTGCGTCGGATCCTTAGTGGTCCATCTTCCTTCAACGGCGTTGCTGTATGCGATATTCCCCACGATGCCAGCTTTGACATGACCAATCTGGCTGACTTTTCCTGTGGCATATCCCTGATCTGCCGAGTCAAAGACCGATCCTTTGATCCCATCGCGCAACTCATCATTGAACGCGGCAATTCGAGGAAGACTGCCGATGTTCTTCTGATTGGCGCGAACGGAGTCGGCCAAGGTCCCCATGTCCCAGCCTTCTCCAATAATAAGAATGCTTGGGTCAATCGCGTCGAGGGCTTTTCGCACTTCCTGCATGGTGGTGATGTCCAAAAGCCCCATGAGATCGAAGCGAAAGCCGTCAAAGTGGTACTGGGACGCCCAATACTTGACCGAATCAACAATGAATTTACGGACCATTGGACGCTCAGATGCCACGTCGTTGCCTACCCCGCTGCCATTGGCAAGAGAGCCATCGGCGTTAGTCCGGAAGAAGTAGCCAGGAACAATCTTCTCTTCGCTGAAATCTGAAGCGTTGTACACGTGGTTGTAAACGACATCCATCATTACGCGCAGCTTGTCATCATGAAGGGCTTGAACCGCACTCTTGAGTTCTGTAATGCGCGTCTTAGGATTGCTTGGATTAGTTGAATACGAGCCCTCTGGCACATTGTAGTTTTGCGGGTCATAACCCCAGTTGAAAGTGGGAGCGGACTCGTCAACCGAAGCGAAGTCAAAAACCGGCAAGAGCTCCACATGCGTAACACCGAGATCCTTGATGGCATTAACACCGGTGGGCGTACCTTTGCTGGATGTGGTCTTCACATCGGTCAGAGCCAGATATTTTCCCTTGTGCGCGGTAGGAATGTTGCTCGAGGAATCCATAGACAAGTCTCGAATATGCAATTCATAGATCACCGCATCCGTCGACTTGCCACTGAAGGCCGGCTTTGCGGAAGTCCAAGTCGTGGGGTTGGTTTTCGCTAGATCGATTACCACACCGTGAATTCCGTTAATGGTGGTTGCCCGAACATACGGATCAACTGCTTCTCGTTCGATTCCCCCAACCGTGACGTGATAGTTGTATATCGTTCCGTTGAGGTCGCCCTTAACGGTAGTGACCCACGTTCCGTTTGCATCCGTACTCATGTGTGTCAAAACGCCTTGTGATGGAGTGGAAGATTCGCTGGGATAAGTAACCAGATCAACTGCGGTAGCCGTCGGCGCCCAGACTCGGAATTGAGTCTGTGACGGCGTGTAGGTATTTCCTAAATCATCCCCTGAGTATGTGTAGCGAGAGTTGAATCCATCCGAATTCATTATTTGTCCAGGAGTCGTCGAGGCTCTCCCGAATTTCGGGTGATTGACCGTGTAGGCCTTTCCAAGAGCAAGGTCTGTATCCAGTGTTAGTGCAAGCCTGCTGGCACTCGCGATACTTCCATTGAGGGCTTTCACTGAGGTGACATTGATTCCGTCGGAGACCGTAAAGCCCTCATTGCCAGAGCCAGTTAAAGCGAGTTTGGCACTCAGGTCCACAGTGATTTGGCGAAAACCATCGATGCTCGCTGATCTGATTGTGGTGGTCGACGTAGGTGGTGAGGTATAGATCTGCGTATCTCCTTGTATTAACCAAATCTCGGCATTTCCATTTGCGTCAAAGTTGTTAATGAAACGATCATCGGAGATGTCTTTAGAGGACCAATTGTTGAGTCGGACAATAAAGCCAACGTTGTCGAAATTCGCCATGTCCGCAATATCCAATTTAAGGACTTTCCCAAAGGAGTCCGTGCCGTTGAATTCCACCCCACTAGTTGAAACCGTGACGTCACCTGTGGTTCCCGCAACGTTCTTCCAGAGCCAGAGATTCCAACCCGTGTAATCATCGCCCGGACGTTGGTAGTGAATGGTGAGATGAACGGTGGAAGGGGCGGCCGATGCCACCTGCGGCAACAAAGCGGTGACCAGTGCGCAGGCAATTCCAATGGCAAAGGAGCCTCGAAATATTCTTGCGCTCATAGACTTGCCTTTCATGAACTCCCCCAACAATTGGTTTAAATCAAAGCACAGGAGATCGAAATCGCTAAGGGGGAATTGCCCGAAATAGGCTTATTTATCGGATCGTTACACGTTGGGACTTTTGCAGAGATAGTCATCCGTAAAGGTTTGCAAATATACTGACCTTGAGCGATTGTGACAGGTGCCTTCATGGAGCAGTGGCAAAATTGGACTGATGAAGATGCGCGCATGTTTATATCTGTGCCATCAGATCAAGACGACAAATATTCACGAGGAATATTGGGAGTCATAGCCGGTTCGACTCAATACCCTGGTGCCGCGGTTATGGTGTGCGAAGGCGCCATGCGCACTGGCGTGGGGATGGTTCGGTACCTAGGACCAACCAGCGCCGCAAACCTGGTGCTCACTCATCGGCCAGAAGTTGTTATAGAAGATGGTCAAGTACAGGCTTGGACAATCGGATCTGGGATTGATGAGCGTCGCATTGGTTGGAGACGAGAACTCACAATCAAAGCCAAACTTGATCAGGGAGTTCCCGTGGTTCTAGATGCCGGCGGCCTCTCTCTTCTCCCGAAGGTACATGGCCCCGTACTCATCACCCCCCACTACCGTGAACTTGCCACCCTTCTAAATTCATCTGGCGTCAAAGTCACCGCCGCCGAGTTGAGAAGTGAGCCCAAAAAATGGGCGCGTTTTGCCGCCGACGCCCTACACGTGACTGTGCTCTTAAAAGGAAACATTAGTTATATAGCTTCCAAGGAACGCGAGGTTGAGCTTCCCCCTGCATCTTCCTGGCTCGCAACCGCCGGAACCGGTGATGTCCTAGCGGGAATTCTAGGCGCGCTCATTGCAACCCACGCGAAAGAAATCACCAATGAGGCAGAATTCCTCTCAGGCCTGGCTGCCACTGGATCTCTGATTCATGCAAAGGCGGCCCACCTTGCTTCCAACGGGGGCCCCGTTACGGCTATGGGGGTGGCCCACGCAATTCCCAAAGTGATGAGTGATCTATTACATAAAGGATTGTGAGTTCCGCGTCACAATAAATCGGCGCAACAAGTTACTTTTGACCATGCCTCAAAGAGTGCTACTCGTTAATGACGATGCATTCGAACTCATCACGCTTGCAGAGGCAATGCGACTTCGAGGAATCAATATTGTTGGAGAAGCACACACATTGGCCGCGGCAGAAAATTTATTTAAAACACTGCTGCCTGAAGTTGTAGTTATTGACGCGCAATTTGATAACCATCGAGGTATCTCCATAGCGCAAAGCATGAGAAAGACGATTGCTAGCCTAGGTCTGGTTATCACTACTGCATGTCCTGATCTTCGACTCATTGGCCTTAGAGAAGATGACATACCCGAGGGGGCTCAGATAGTTCTCAAGCGTTCGCTCTCGGATCTCAAAGTGCTCTGCGACGCAATTCCAGATTCAATCCATGCCCTCCAATGCAATGAAGAAAAACAGTGGGTTAATAAGTACGCTTCCCGTCACGAGAAGTCTTTTATTACGACAGTAAACCAACTTACCGACGTTCAGGCGGAAACCTTGCGGTTGGTCGCCATGGGGATGAGCAACGGGGAGATCGGCCGCGTTAGATATGTGAGTGAGAAATCTGTGGAACAGATCGTGGCACGAATTGCTTGCCATCTGGGCATTACCCCTGATCGCAGCCATAATCTGCGGGTATTGATGACTATTGAGTACAACAAATGGATTGGCGCTCCTCGCCACTAGGCTCACATATTTTTCAGTTAGCCGATCCTAAGTTTGGTCGGGTATCGTCATGAACATGGATCTCGCTACTTTACGTTCACGATGGAGTGACGTCCTCGATTACCTCGAACGCCAAGATCGAATGGCCTGGATTGCTTTCTTTGACGCGCGACTAGCAAGACTAGATGGATCGAATTTGCTCTTGGACTTCTCCGATAGTCAGAAGTTCTCGGGAAATCTTGAATACGAAAACATACGCGATCACCACAAGGCCGCTCTTGAAAACGCGATTAGCGCTGTAGTGGGAGTTCAACTACGGGTAGTTGATGGACGATGAAATCTCGAAGTGGATCCCTCCTGCTCTGCATTCTTATCGCGCTGGCTAATACAAACTTATCCCCCGCACTCGCCGCCTCGTACAGACTGTCTCTCACCGTTAGACAGACACCCAGTGCCACCGACCCAATCGTCACCCTCTATGGCCAGATAAAACCAGTAAGAAAAGCACAAAAAGTGGCGATAGAAGTGGAACTTAATAAGAAGTGGCATGGTACCGCCCTTGCAACCTCAACTACGTCCTCGGGCACGTGGAAGATCGAGGCAGTAGCCACCGCATTAAATGCGACAGTGAAATATCGCGCAGTCGTCTCCATCGGTACCAAACACGTCTACTCCGCTGCGCGTTCTGTAAAAGTCAAACAAATCCCAGAAATGAACAACGCTGACCCATCACTGCTCATCAGCGAGACCGGGCCTGGAGGAAGAATCCACGGCATGGATATCAGTAGGTGGCAGCATCCAAACGACGCGCCGATCGATTTCGTGAAAATGTACGATGCTGGTATTCGATTTGTCATGATCAAGTCTTCAGACACTCGCGATGCATCTGATGCTCAAGCACTTAAGTATCTTGTAATGGACCACAATGCCGCTCAATCAGCAGGCATTTACACTGGCTTTTACTACTACGCGACTTTGCCCGACACAACAGATACGGCGACAATCACCCAAGATGCGCTAGCCCAAGCGCAGAAGGCCATATGGCGGCTTGCAAGTCTGGGTGGCTACACAAATCGCGATCTGTCGTATGCACTGGATCTTGAGAATAATTGTGTCCGAATTTCAAGTAGCGGTTCGTGCAGCAAATACGCGGCGCGAGATGCGGTCACCCTCTGGGCAAATACCTGGCTCTCAGCAGTCGAAGCGAAAACTGGCCGGGCACCAATTATTTATTCATACCCACAATTTCTTGAAAATGCCATGACGCGAAGTTCTGATCTGCTGAAGTATCCACTTTGGATAGCTCATTATTCCCTCAACCCCTTCGATCCACTCTCCCAACCTGGACAGAAGACGGCAGGCTGTTTCGTTCACTCCTGGACGACTTCGAACTGTTCATCGCTTTGGATAGTGTGGCAATACACCTCCTGCGGTATTGCGAAAAAGTATGGTGTGCCTGGCACCAGAGTCGATCTAGATGTATTCCGCGGAACCACAAGCGCTTTTCTGGATCTTGTGAAAGGCACATGGACACCAGAGAGCGCCGACCTCATGCCAGTGTTGGAGCCAACAACGACTACCTTGAATTCCACAAGTGCAAGCAGCTCAAACAAACCCGTCATCCTCATGGTTGATGTGAATCGTCCATCGGGAACCCCCGTTGTAACCGGAACCGTAAAGTTTGTTGCCGACCCATTGAGCGGTCTCAACCTGACTCCCATGCAAAGCGCGCTCCGATCATCCAGCGGAAGCTGGACCCTGACCATTAAGGGCCTTCCCGCCGGAACTTGGGATGGCGCAGTCGTTTTCAGCGACATATCTGGGACACATGCGACGAGTTCTGTTCCTGTTCAATTAACGATCTTGCCGGGCCCCACTCCTACACCAACGCCCACGCCAACTGCCACTCCAACCCCAACTGTGAAACCTTCACCGACGGTCAAACCAACGCCGACACCGGTCGTAGATTCATGCAAATATCAGATTAAGAACTAATCACCGTATTTGGCTCAAGAAGTCTTCTCGCTTCAGCGCGCTCTCGCTCGAGGATCGCGCGGTACTGGCTAACCGACTCAGAACGATCCTTGCGACTCCAATCCAAAAGCGGGGCAATAATGTCGGCGATATCTTCAAGCAGTGCCGAGCCATTTTCATCGGCTTCAAATGCAATTCGAGTGCGACGTGCGACGACGTCTTCAACCGATCGTGCGCCTTCATGGCTGACCGCATAATGAATTTCCGCGCGTAGATATGGAAGGTTGCCCCCCAATGGCTTGGACAATGAGGAATCCTTCGATATCAGTTCAAGGATCTCGCTCATCAAAGAGCCATAACGGTTGAGAAGATGTATCACCGTGGATTCAGGTAGATGCGTCTCCAAGGAAATTAGCGGAACTTGTTGGACTAGAGCGTTGTACCCGTCAGCTCCAACAATCGGAAGTCGATCGGTGGTGGATTCACGAACTTCCTTGTGCAGTTCCTTGCCAGCAAGATCAATAACATCCTCAGCCATCACGCGGTACGTCGTGTATTTTCCGCCAGCAATGCTGACAAATCCCGGAGCGGGACGATCAACTGTGTGTTCACGAGAAAGTTTCGTAGTTGAGGCATCGGCTTTGCGCGAAACCAGCGGCCTTAATCCAGCGTAAACCCCGATAATGTCCTCATATCGCAATTGGGGTTCAAGTACACGATTGGCCTGTGCAAGTATGTAATCAATATCGTCGCGGTTGGCCAGCGGCTCGTTGGGATCACCGTTGTACTCAGTATCCGTTGTGCCGACGATCCATTTGTCTTCCCAAGGAATGACAAAGAGAACTGAAACAGGTGTCTTGAGAATGATGCCTGCTTCGGAGTTAATGGAAGATCCTGGAAGGACGATATGCGCGCCTTTGCTCATGCGAACTTCGTAACCCGCCTTTAAACCAAATCGTTCGTGCAATTCATCGCTCCAGACGCCTGCGCACATCACCGTTGCACCCGCGCTTACATTGACGAGTTCGCCCGTTTCCACATTTCGAACAACCGCGCCAATAACTCGCTTTCCCTCTCTTATTAGGGATTCACACGAGATGCCAGTGGCAATAACAGCACCGTGACGGGCAGCGGTTCGGGCGACCATCATCGTGTATCGCGCATCGTCGACTTGGGCATCAAAATACTTAATCGCGCCCGTGACGATATCTTGACGCAATGAAGGAGCAATCTGAGCCACGTTCTTCTGGCTAAGGTGTTTATGCCACGGGAGGGCGCGTTGGAAACCGCGCAAGACGTCGTAGAGGGCCAGACCTGCACCCACGTAAGTACGGTCTTTGAGTTTCTCATGCAGGGGATAGAGAAAGGCAACGGGTTTAACCAAATGAGGTGCCAGCGTAGTAACCAATGCTTCGCGCTCCTGGAGAGCTTCGCGCACAAGCCTGAAGTCGTACTGTTCGAGGTAGCGCAATCCGCCGTGGATCAGTTTGCTCGAGCGGCTTGAGGTGCCAGAGGCGAGGTCATACGGCTCAACGAGGGCAACCCTTAGTCCCCGAGATGCAGCATCAAGGGCGGCACCGGCTCCTGTAATTCCGCCACCGATCACAAGAACATCAAATTTTTCAGTAGACAGGGCCTTGAGGGCATCGCGATGTTGTTGCGGGTCTAATCGCGAGTCAAACATCATGCTCCCCACTCTGGTCGCTTCTACGTTGGAGTGTAATGTATCCG
>Ga0315268_10006967_pt1 | contig 11971 bp, 8 predicted proteins | sample C1_top_MG_FD_204535 | JGI IMG/M metagenome (GOLD analysis project Ga0315268, IMG submission 204535) | Sediment microbial communities from Yellowstone Lake, YNP, Wyoming, USA - C1_top | ecosystem: Environmental > Aquatic > Freshwater > Lake > Sediment | place: USA: Wyoming | collected 2017-08-01 | reverse complement strand
TCAGATTGCCCTGCGTATCAAAAAGCTTGATGCAGTCCGGCGAATATTGGGTCAAGGTGTCAAATAAAGCTTCTTGCTTGCGCAATGCTTCCTCGGCTTCTTTGTTTTCAGTAACATCGCGCTCCACTTCAACTAAGAAAATAATTTCTTCTTTTTCATCAAGTACCGGTGAAATATTAGTAACGGCATCGTATATTCCTCCATTCTTGCGCCTGTTTTGCAACTCTCCCTTAAAAGGTTTCTTTTTATTCCTGATGGTATCCCAGAGTTTTTCATAATACTCTTTGGGCATCGGCAAATGCCACAGCGTTCCGGCTTTTTTGCCAATAACTTCTTTAGGCGCGTATCCTGTTATTTTTTCGGTTGCAGGATTGCAATATATGACGATTCCGCTCGGGTCGGTAATGGTGACTCTTTCACTGGTATTGTCTATCGCAAGTTTAAATTTTCTTAAATCTTTGTTTGCCTGTTCAAGCTGCGTTTTGGAAATTTCTAGGGATTCTTCCGTCGATTCATGCTCGTCGATTTCTTTTATCAGCGGTTTAATCAAAATATAATAGAGCGCCGGCGAAATAAACAATACGAGCAAAAGCGCGTCTAAAAATTCATTGAATTCCTGAATGGCGCTCCATTCTGGGGGAAGGTATGTCGATATAATGAAAAGAACGCCGAAGTGCGTCGCAAAAATGCTTACTACCAAAACAAGAAAGAGTTTTAACGGCCTGCCGAATTTAATTTTTTTATTGCTCATTTCCTTGCAAATTTTTAAAATCTTAATGTGATATAATTTTACCATATACAAGGCGGCACCCGGCTCAATTAACGCACATACAAAAAATATATGCCTGCTGAAAAATATCCTCACAAAATTCTTGTCGTCGAAGACGAAGCTGCCATGCTGAAAACCTTAACCGATAATCTGGTCCAGGCCGGTTTTGGGCATTTATTGCATGCAAAAAACGGCGAAGAAGGACTGACTATAGCCTTAAAAGAAAAACCGGACTTGATTCTGCTTGATATAGTGATGCCGATAATGGACGGCATAACAATGCTGAAAAAATTGAGGGAAGACCCCAGAGGGAAAGATATAAAAGTTATTATTCTCACAAACCTTTCAGCCGACAATAAAATTACGAACTCTGTTATAGCCAATGAACCGTCTTACTATTTGTTAAAAGCGAATTATTCCATAGACGATGTTGTTGAAAAAGCTAAAACCACGCTTGGCGTAGTTTAGTAAAAAATTATTTTCCAATAGCGGAAGTTTCTATTTTATAAGGGTATATCTAAATGATTTTACCAGTAGCGGAAACTCATAGGTTTTGAGAAGCTATCAGAAGAGCAAAAAGATTGGTTTTTTAAAAAGTAAAAGTTTTTGCTCTGAGATGCAGTTGCGAATTGCCCGCTGGAAGCAATTCGACAACGGTTCTCAAAACCTATGAATTGTAGCGTGTTGCGGGGGCGGGAGAAATCTCACACGCAAAAAGCTCAACCAGGTGGACTCGCTTTTTGCTTTTTGAAACCCAGCGGTTTCAACGCTCGCTTTGCTCGCTGCTTCCGTCACGGGAAAACTACCGTTTTCCCGACCCCTTTCCCGTTCGCCTCCCACCACATAACAAATAAGAAGAGCACGCCGTAAGGCGTGCTCTTCTTATTTATGTTGCGGGGGCGGGAGTCGAACCCGCTTCAGGAGCTTATGGGGCTCCTCGGAAAACCATTCCCAACCCTCCCGCGATAGTGCTTACATTTGGCAGCGAGACCGCAGGGAAAATTGAACTTTCATTGCGGCCGAGCGAACCAAATGAAAAAATGTTATGCACCATGACATTTTTTAAACATAGCAAAGCCCGTAAATTATATTGCCTGAATCAGCAATTGTCAAAAATGATTATTAATGGCAAAATAGTTTCTGGTATTGAAGTGCCAAATGTATGGCGACGTAGCTCAGTGGTAGAGCAGACGTTTCATAAGCGTCTGGTCGCAGGTTCGATTCCTGCCGTCGCTACATGGATAAAATAAGAATCGCCATTCTGGGTTTCGCAAGAGAAGGGCACTCTGTTCTTAAATTCATTAAAAAGGACGCTGGTTACAGAAATGCAGATATATGGGTTTTGGACAAGAACAGCAAAACCGAAGTTCCTGCAGGAGTAAATAAAGTAACCGGCTCCGGTTATCTTAATCCGCCAGCTGGCGGACTGAGCGCTTTCAATGTTGTTTTCAGGACGCCGGGCATTCCTTATCTTTTCCCGGAAATACAAAAGGCGAAGAATGCGGGCGCAGAGATATCGAGTGTTACCAGCCTGTTTTTCGAACGCTGCCCCGGGACCATTGTCGGCATAACCGGGACAAAGGGAAAAGGAACAGTTTCCACTCTTCTTTATAAAATACTGAAGGCTGGCGGCAAAAAAGTTTTTCTGGCCGGAAATATCGGCAAACCCGCGCTTGATGTTCTTCCAAAGATGGACAAAAAATCCATTGCCATTTTCGAACTTTCCAGTTTTCAGCTTCAAGATATCAAAAGATCGCCTTCCATTGCAGCCGTTCTTGATGTTTTCCCTGACCATTTGGACGCTCATAAAAACATAAATGAATATTATGAAGCAAAAGCCAATATTGTCCGGTATCAAAAACGCGGAGATAAAACTTTCTTTTTCAAGAATATTCCTTTAAGCCGCAAAGTCGCAAGTAAGGGAAACGGGCGCAAGATTGCGGTTAACGAAAAAACTTTCAGGCTTTTTTCGCCGAATGACTTGGCGATAAAAGGACTGCACAATTTCAAAAATGCCGTAATGGCCGCGAAAATCGCGGAATCGTTCGGAATTCCGGAAGAAATCATATTAAAGTCGGTCCGCTCATTCCGCGGAACGGAACACAGACTGGAACCTGTCCGGAAGATAATAAAAAATGGCAATGTGATTACTTTTTATAATGATTCGGCATCAACCAATCCGCAGACCGCAGCGGCGGCAATAAAAGCGTTTCCAAATGAAGAAAAAATTCTGATAGCCGGAGGGCAAGACAAAAATCTAGATTACAAACCGCTGTCTGAGGCGCTTAAAAATTCTAAAACCGAGCTGGTAGTTATTTTTGGAGAAAACAAAAATAAAATCGGCGGAACGATAAAAGCATCGGGAGTAAAAATAGAATTCGCCTCCGCTTTGAAAAACTCCGTATCCACTGCTTATGAAGCTGCCGAAAAGCTTCCTGTTTCCTCAGTAGTGATATTCTCTCCCGCAGCCACGAGCTTCGATATGTTCAAGAACTATGCCGACCGCGGAGAAAAGTTTAAAAAAATCGTAATGGGCTTAATTCAATAATACGAAGAGCTCGCGTTGCTGGCCCGTTTTGCGGGATGCGAGGGCGCGACGAGGAGATTGTAGCAATAGCTACGTCGACGAGGAGCAACAAAGCAGGCCACAAAATCGGACCGCAACCCTTCGGGATATGACCAATATTCGCGATGCCATTGTCGCTTCGTCCTCGATGTACCACGGAGGGTACGCCTTCGTCCTTGCTCCTCGGCCTCGCGAATATTGGCCTATATCGCGACTCTTGGTATTATTAAATTAAACCCTGTTAAAATAAAACAATGTCTTCCGAAATTGATAAAAAGACAATTGAATATCTGGCTGAGCTCTCGAAGATAAAACTTGAGCCGGACGAGGAGGAAAAGTTAATAAAAGATCTCCGGAAAATCCTTGGTCATTTCGAAGAGCTTAAAGCGCTGGACACTTCCGGCGTGGAAACAATGAATGGCGGAACGGAAATAAAAAACGCATTCCGCGAGGACGAAGAAAGGACGAATACCAACCAGGGCTGCGGCGCCGATGTTTTCCCGGAATCAAAGAATGGCTTTCTCAAAGTTCCTCCAGTCTTTGAATAAAATGAAGAAAATTCCGCTTTCACAACTTACGGTTAAAAAATTCAGCGAAGGCCTTTTGAAAAAGGATTTTTCTGCGCTGGAAATAACGCAGGCATATATAAATGAAATAAAAGAAAATGACGGCAAAATCGGCGCTTATCTTAGCTTAGATGAAGAAGGAGCCGTGCGAGACGCCGAAGCTGTCGATATTTCGATCGCCAAAGATGAAACAATCGGAGTTCTCGCAGGCGTTCCCTTGGCTATCAAAGACAACATACTTATAAAGGATTTACCCGCGACAGCCGCTTCCAAAATACTTGAAAACTACACAGCGAGCTACGATGCCGGAGTTATCCAAAAATTAAAGAGCGGGGGCGCCGTATTTCTCGGAAAAACAAACATGGATGAATTCGCCATGGGCTCGTCCACGGAAAATTCCGCTTTCAAAATAACCAGAAATCCGCACGACCACGAAAGAGTTCCAGGCGGTTCTTCCGGAGGTTCGGCGGCAGCGGTAGCGGCGCATCTCGCGCTCGCGGCGCTAGGTTCGGACACGGGCGGCTCAATAAGAGAACCGGCCAATTTTTGCGGAACAGTCGGATTAAAACCGACATACGGCGCGGTTTCGCGCTCCGGACTGATGGCGCTGGCCTCGAGCCTGGACCAAATAGGCCCGTTCACAAAAACGGCCGAAGATGCCGCTCTCGTTTTCAATGCCATACGCGGAAAAGACCCTCTCGACGCGACGAGCTCGGAACCGGTGGATTCCGGTTATGAAAGCAGGCTGTTGAATCCCGACTTCAAGAAAATAAAAAATATGGTCGTCGGCATTCCTGAGGAATACTTAGTTGAAGGTCTGGATGAAGAAGTAAGAAAGTACATAGAGATTGCCATAAAGAGCATTGAAAGCCTCGGCGTGAAATTCAAAAAAATATCCCTGCCGCACGCAAAGTACGCGCTCTCCTGCTATTACATAATACTGCCTGCGGAAGCAAGCTCGAATCTCGCAAAGTTCGACGGAATACGTTATTCGCGCCTGAACGATCTCGGATATTCCGGATTGAAAGATATTTATTCCAATCAGCGCGGCGAAGGATTCGGCGCGGAAGCGAAACGGAGGATAATTTTGGGGACATTCGTGCTTTCATCCGGGTACTATGACTCTTATTACAAAAAAGCCCAGCAGGTGCGCCGCTTGATAAAAAACGATTTCGACAACGCCTTTGAGGGCGTTGACGCCATACTTGCTCCGGTCGCTCCCGGATTCGCTTTTAAAATAGGCGAGAAAACCGACGACCCGCTTACCATGTATCTCGAGGATATTTTCACGATACCGGTGAACCTCGCCGGACTTCCGGCTGTATCGCTTCCCGCCAGGGAGAAAAAAGAAGGGCTTCCAACGGGCTTTCAACTTATCGGGAAAGCGTGGGGCGAACCTGAAATTCTGGGACTTGGACAATACTATGAAAAAATAACCGCCCCGGAACTTTATTCTCAAGATTAAAAAAGCCGCTTTTAAAGCGGCTTTTTTAATAACCGTTTTAGGATATCAAGGAGTGCCGGTTGCGTTTGTTGTTGAAGTTGCCGGTAAAGAAACGGGAGCTGTGAGTGGCGGTACAGACGTTGAAGTCGGCGATGTTTGAATGGCTGCCGAAGGAGTTGCCGGCGCGGTTGATGTTTGAGTTGATGATGTCGCCGCTTGCGGCACAGTCAAAGCGCTCAGAGCGTCTTTGGGAGACTGGCCGTTTATCGTGGCGACCGTCAATTGAACAGAGCCAGGCTGATGGGTTCCCGCAAGTTCAATTTGTTTTCCGGTTAGAAGTTTTAAAACCGCTTCAATGTCGGCGTCTTTCGAATTCTTAACAGTAAGAACAATGTTTTTACTGGTGGTCAATGAATACAAGACCTTACCTCCTCCACCGAGGATTCCGCTGACATCGAAAGAAACCGATGTTATTGAACTGGTTGAAGCAGGTTCAAAAATAGAAAGCTGACTGGTTAAATCGGCTATGGTTTTATTAAAAGAACTGATTTGCTGGGTAAGATTATCTTTATCGGCAGTAAGGGATGTAATCTGAGCTGCCTGTTGGGCAACGGCACTATCAGGACCAGCAGCACCCGGAGTTACAACTTGCGAGCGAAGCCCGTTGTTTTGGAAATAGAAATAAACGTTTCCGCCAAGTAAAATAACCGAGACGACTCCCAATGCTATTGTAACGATTTTCCCTCCTTTTTTTACCGGGCTTTCATTATTAATTGAGACTGTTTGCGGTTTTTGAGTTTGAGGACCGGGCTGAATTCCGGCTGTCGATTTGAAAACAGCTTCCCCTTTCGGCTGAAATATGTCGCTTGTCACAAAAGTTGACATTGGCTTCGTTGCAGGAGCCGAAACGCCTGCACTGGAAACGGGCGATTGGGTCACCGGCGATTGCACCGATGACGGCTGCTGGACGGATGAAACGGGCTGAGCCGAACTTATCGGAGCGGCGCTTTGCAATCCGGATTCATATTCGGCGATTGCCTGGGAAACATCGCCTTCATTCCAACCTGCGCCAAGAAGCGCGCTCTTCATCGTTTCTTTGGAAACACCCAGTTTAGTTTGCTGAGTTATGTAATCTTTAAGTTGCTGGTTTGTTGTCATTGTCACTATATTATAGCAAATCACAGATTATAAGGCAGTGGAAAACTTACGGTTATCGATTAAAATACGATAATGGTTTTATCGACCCATGCCATAAGCGGAGCAGCAACGGCATTGATATTCCGCCGATATCCTGTTTTAGCTTTAATAGCGGCTTTTTTGAGCCATTTTGCGCTTGACTCAATCCCTCATTGGCATTACAAAATTATTTCGAAAAGCGCCGATGCCTCATCGCCTTTCGGAAAAAAATTGTCTTTCGGGAAAAATTTTCTTAAAGACATATTCAGGACAGGGCTGGACTTCGGAATCGGCTTGGCTATTTCATTAATCGTTTCGCAAATTTTCTTTCCGGGAAATTTATGGATGGTTTTTTGGGGCGCACTAGCCGGAGCACTGCCGGATGCCTTTCAGGTTCTTTATTATCGTTTTAAAAATTTCAAGCCTCTTTATTGGTTGCAATGGTTCCACGAAAAAATGCATGCGGAAAGAAGACTGGATAATGAGCCGGTTAAGGGAATTTTTTATCAGATTGCCATATCGGCAATTATTGTTACCTTAATCATTGCTTTGCGTTAAAACTTACCGACAAACTCCATTGAACTATGGTTTACAGCTAGAAAAAAATTGTTTATGCCGATTTGACCTGATGTACAATAAATAACTATAGTATCTCCATCAGCAGTCTTGAAAAATTAATATCAGCTAACCCAAAGGAGACTCACCATGGCCACAAAGGTCAAGCTTATTCCGAGTTACGCTAAAGTACTCCGCCTAGATTCGGTTGACCGGGACCCCGACCAGCCAAGGCAAACATTTCTTGAAGATGATGCTGGAGATTTAACTGCCAGCATTGAGAAGAACGGACTTCACAATCCCATGATTTATGTACGTCCTAATCCGGAAATAAGCGGACGCTATATACTCGTTGCCGGTGAGCGCCGTTTCCGTGCCCTTCTTTCGCTCGGAGTTGAAGAATTCGAGTTCCGTGTCGTGGAAGAAGGAGGTTTGCCGCCTTATATAATTTCCCTAATCGAAAACAAATGCCGCATAGACCTGAACCCGATTGACGAAGCGGAGGCATACGAAAAATGCATGGAGAAGGAAAATATGTCGGTGGCCGAATTAAGCAATTCCATCGGCGAACGCCCCGGCGATATTTACCGCTCACTTCGTCTTCTTAAACTGGCTCCGGAAGTAAAACAGTTGGTTCGCGAGGGAAAGCTTAGAACGGGTGGGGCGCATAACCTCGTTCAATTCAAAAACTTTTCCAAGCAAATCGAGCTTGCCCAACAGCTGATTGCCGGCGAAGACCCGCCTGAACTTGATGAACGACTTACGCACACAAGCGAGAGGAGTGATACGATGATTATCGCTACACTCCCGAAAACAGCCGACGGCCTTATCCGGCGACTGCTCCAATTCCGGCAGCGGAGCAATCCTGTTCCATTTCTGATAAAAGCGCTTCTCGATTTGCCCGAAGCTGGCCAACTGCAAGGCTGGCAGCATTTCACAAAGGCAACCAGGGAAAACTTCACGACTCAGCTTCGCGCGCTTATCGTGAATCTTCAGGCGCTCGAAAAAAGGATGGCAACGCTCCCCGAGACCAAAAAAGCCGCGTTTGGAAGCAGCGCTCCAAAGCCAAAAGTAGTTGTTGCCGAAGAAAAAAATAAGTTGGCACCGGAGAATACATTCTTCGAAGAATATCTCCTGCAAACCCACGCGCCGACAAAACCGGCTCTTCCTCAAGAGCAGCCGGAAATGTCGGGAATAAAATCGCCGCCTATCTCCGACAACCCTGGTTCAGAAGACAAAGCTGCCGAAGCCGAAACACCGAAACAGGCGCCTCAACAAAAACTGCCGGAAAGAGTGGAAATAAAGTCTGCCCCTGCCGGAAAGCCTGTTTTCCAAAGTAAGATTCCTGCCGGCGCGATGTTAAAACCGGCATTGTCGCAACGACGCCCGGAATGGTCCTCAAAACCGGAAGAAGAACCAAGACTGAAGCCTAAAAGACCGCCAACGGCGACCGAGCTTGAAGCAGCCAGCAAAATCCTTCTGTCCATATCTACGGAAATACTGGAAGGAAGAAGAAAGTTGCTAAGCAAACAATCGCTGCTGAGAGCTCTCGGCGACTACGGCTCACCGGAAAACGTAGAAGCTTCGACGATAAAGGCGCTGCGGATTATCCGCGATTATTGGCGCGTGCCTCCCGACCCCAACCATCCCGATGTCCAGAAGTTCATCATGTTCGTTTCCAAAAAACGGCACGACTTGGGATACACCGCCTTCGGTGACTTTATGAAAGTTGTCGGTAACCGGGACAATTCACCCGACCCCGTCAACATTCAGAGGCTCTGACGAATCACATTAACGACCACGGCTTGCCCCTCCCGGCAAGCCCTTTTTTTATAAAAATATTCAACCGACTATTTCAATTTAAGGTGTGCCTGATGCGCTGAGAGTAATCGCCTTTATGCCGCCGCCAAATTCCAAGCTTATGGTAGTGTTGTTGGAATTTGAGGTAGATTGAGGTTTCACGCTCTGGCCATCCACGGAAGCCGTGAATTTCCCGCCGACAAGTGTTGTCGGTATGGTTATCATTGCGTTACCCGTCGTCCCGTTCGAGCTGGCAACAGTGAAGGTAATTGTGCGTTTACCCGAATTGAATGTCAGAGCTGAAACAGAAGAATCGGAATTTACGGAAATGGTATAGCACTTGCCGCCTGACGAAACCGAATAACTGTAGGGATTTCTCTGCTTCTTCAATAAGAGTGCTTTCGCATTGCCGCTTAAAATATTGAGAGCGGCATTTGAGTCCAAAGTAGAAAAGAGAGATTTCCAGTGCCCGATGGCATCAGATGGAGCACCATCGCTTATGTTGCTGGTGTAATTTAGCCACCTCTCCAGGCCATTTGAACCCCCTCCCGCATCCGAACCGAATAAGATGCGAGAATTCCATGTTTCAAAGAACTTCTTCCACTCCTCTTTCAACCGGCCGTTATTAGATTGGTCTGCGAGCCTTGCCCAATTAGAATTGGGCTGTGGAATAGGTTTTTGCATATTTTGAATCCCGGCTGTGTCGAAATACAGATTGGGATATCGCAGAAGGTAGTCGCTGAGCGTGGCACTGTTGAGCGCCATATTATTAAATCCGAGATGAGCCCAAATTAAAGTCGCATTTTTGTTGTGGTTCAACATTCTTTCGAAGGCGGCATTTGCGGCAGCATCATCGGGTACGAAGTGGAATGAGATGGGAACGTGATACTGAGCAGCTAAGTCAACCAGCTGAAGCCAGATTTGATTATCTGCCGGAACATAAACAGTCGGAGGCGGAGTGATATCACCGCTGTAGTATCTTAGGTTAGTTTCGCCTATGCCATAAAATTTCCCCGTCTTTAATTGTGACTCGGCAAATGTGACGAATGTTTGACCTTGCGCTAACCAGACAGCTGGGTCGGGAGTATCTACAAACGTTATGAATCTACCGGGATACTGGGATATGGCTGTGAGCGAACTTGAATCATCCTCTCCATCAATGGGATACAAGTTCGCCATGCTCACACCTGCCTTATCCATCTCCGAAATTATCTGAGATGTGCTAACTTTGGTCATTATGTGAACATGGGAATCGAAAATATCCATATGCGCCGTGTCGGTAGGGCTGGTACACGAAATACTAGGCGCGGATGGGAAAGGGATTGCTGCTTTAGTCTGTTCTGGTGTTTTTGGAACTGTGTTTTGATTTTCTTGTTTTACTTTTACCTGCTCAGTCGAAGTAGGAGTTGCTTTGCTAGAAGAAGATTCAGCGACAACGGGAGCAGAAGACGCTTCCGGAATTGTTTGTGTCTCCGTTACAGATTTATTTTGTCCAGCCAATTGCTGATAATACCAGACACTTCCGCCACTAATGGCGAGTACGGTCCCCACAATAATTAATAAGACAAGTTGCGAAAATCCCTGCCTGCCGGCAGGCATGGCTTTCTCGCCCTGAGTTTGCCGAATGAATTGGTTCATAACTATATTATATACTTCTAGCTGCGGTAATCCGTTTCCTGCTTCTACGGAAAGTAAAAAAACGTTGAAAGACCGAGGTAAGTCGGTCTCTCAAACTGTGCTCAATCGTGCGCAGCCGACCGGATTTGAACCGGCGATCTTCTCCGTGACAGGGAGACGTGTTAACCGGGCTACACTACGGCTGCATGCGTAAGAATGATAATGTCCCTCAAGTTAAAAATCAATTGCCGGCAATTTTACCTCATTTATTTGCAAGCTCTAAGTTTAAAAGTGCGCAAGGAATCATAAACTTGCCGTTCAAACAGGCACTATGCTGCAGCATAGTGCCTGAAATATATCTATCGTTAAATAACTTCCGGTGGCCTTCGGTTATTTTATTTTGTCGCGTTATACAAAGCCATGATTTCGGCGGCGGAAAGAGCGCGGTTGTAAATGCGGGCGTCGTCAATCGAGCCGTTGAAATAATAGGAAGAACCGCTGGCAAATTGACCTATAGTCATAACTCCCGTTGTCAAAGAAAGCGCTCCTGCGTAAGGTCCTGCTGAATTTCTTAATATGCCGTTAACATAAATTTTCATCATGGAACCATCCCAGGTGGCTACTGCGTAGCTCCATGTATTAATAGGAATGGAGCTGCCACCGCCGATCCAGCTGTTAAAAGAATATCTTATCCCGCCAACTGAAAGGCTTAAAAGAATATTCCCGTCGCTTACGGATAAGTAAGAATTGAGATCGCTTCCTTCGAAAAACATGCCATAATTTGATGGATAAAGGCTATTGGTATTAATCCACGCTGAAAATGTAACAGGACCGGTGATATTTAGGTTTGCCGAACCGGCAATTGATACAGAATCATTCACTGCATTGAATTGTCCTCCACCTCCAACTTTCCCAGTAGCCCAATGGCTTCCTGTTCCATTCCAAATTCCATTATTTCCTAACCCGCTATAATCGTTCACTTTCGTCCCGCTCCCCTCATCGAACTTCCAGTAGCCTACTAGCCCATTGGAACTGAATAAGGGAGATAAAGAGAGGTTTGAACCTGTTGTAATGGCTCCGGTAGTCTGATTGGCCTGGGTAGTCCTCACTTTGCTTGATTCGGGAGTGGCCGTAAGCTGCCATGAGCCTCCGGAGGTGTAGGTGTAGTATGTGGAGGATGATGCGTTATAGGGGTCTATGGGCAGAGAACCCAAGGGAGAACCGTATGATATGGAGCTGAAGTTGACGGGTATCCATCCCGTGCCGTCGGTGCTCCTGTACGTGGATGATGCCGAACAATGATATGTCCAGCCTGAAGGAAGGGCGGGCAGAGAGAGTCCCTGGCATTGGTCTCCCGCAGTAGAGGTGGCTGTGGGGTCGGGTACTGATATGTATGTCGTGGAGGCCGTTCCCATTGAGCCCGAGGGGGAATCCACCTGAGAGAGGCTGAGAGCCGAGTTTATGGTTGCCAGGTCTGA
>Ga0315268_10006965_pt1 | contig 11971 bp, 9 predicted proteins | sample C1_top_MG_FD_204535 | JGI IMG/M metagenome (GOLD analysis project Ga0315268, IMG submission 204535) | Sediment microbial communities from Yellowstone Lake, YNP, Wyoming, USA - C1_top | ecosystem: Environmental > Aquatic > Freshwater > Lake > Sediment | place: USA: Wyoming | collected 2017-08-01 | reverse complement strand
GCGCCTCCGCCTTCGCCACGTCCACCCGCCCCTGCGTGTCGCCGACGACGATCGTCACCCGTTGTCCGAACACTCCCCCTTCCGCGTTGGCCTGCTCGACGGCGAGGGTCGCGGCCTGCACGAACGACGTTCCCCCGGCGGCGTACGGACCGGACAGGGGAGCCAGCACCCCGATCTTCAGCGCGTCTGGATGCGCCGCCGCAACGCAGGGGGCCGTGGGAAAAACGGATGAAAATAAATAAAGAAACAGGGCCGCCCGTCCGATGAGAAAGTGTCGAAGCCGAAGAAGGGATCCTGGGTTGACCGTCACGGTACGCCCTCCCGAAGCGGCAGGATCAGCGGAGGAATGCGGCTTCAACTATACCATAAATCAGGAGATTTTTTCGTTCCCCCACGGGGTGTCCCGTGATATGCTACCCGGGATAAGAGGGGGACATTCCTGCCAGGGGGGGACATTCCTGGTTCTGACCCGGGACGAAGGGAAGGAGTGTCCTCCCACTGTTCCTCTGCCAAGAATGGAGAAGTATTTTTTAAGATGAACCGGCTGCTGACAGCCCTTGCCGCGCTTGCCGTGCTCGCGGCGATCCCCGGCGTCTCCCTCGCCGATGCCACGCACGTGGTCCGGAAAGGGGATACGCTGGGGAAGATCGCGCGCGCCCACCACGTCTCCGTGGCGACGATCCAGGCGGCGAACGGACTCGAGGGGACCCACCTCTCGGTGGGGACAAAGCTCGTCCTTCCCGGCGGCAAGGCGCATTCGAAGCGCCGCAAGTCCCGCTCCGGAAAGGGCAGGCAAGTGACCGTGCGCGAGTCGGCACCCTCGGAAGAGCCGCCGCCCGGGGCGCAGCTCTCCCTCGTCGACCCGCAGGGGTCCACACTGTCCACCGAAGCGTGGAAGCTTCCCACCGAAGCCGAACTCACCGAACTGGCCCGGGCAGCGAAGGCGGCGGACACGGCGTCTCCGGCCGTCGCCGCGGCGAAGGATCCCCCGGAGGCCGGAAAAGCGGGCGAGTCGATCAAGGACCGTCTCCTGCGCGTCGCCCGGCGGATGCTCGAGGTCCCCTACCGGTTCGGCGGGACCACTCTCTGGGGATTGGACTGCTCCGGCTTCGTGCAGAAGGCGTTCGCCTTCCTGAATCTCGACCTGCCGCGTTCCGCCCGGGAACAGTTCCGGGAGGGGGCGAAGGTCGCGAAGGAGGATCTCTCCCCCGGCGACCTCGTCTTCTTCCGCACCTACGCGAAATACCCGTCCCACGTGGGGATCTATCTCGGCGACAACCGGTTCGTCCACGCTTCGTCCCGCGAAAAGAAGGTCACCGTCGACAGCCTCGACACGCCCTACTACGTGAAGCGCTACGTCGGCGCCAAGCGCATGCTCTTCGAAGAGAACGACGTACAGAACTAGCGCCCGCATCTTGTGTCGGCGGAGTCGCCGCAGGAGGGGGGGCGAAGTGAGGTAAAGCGCAGCCGTGCAGGTTCACCGCACGGCGAGCCACGAACGGAGCCCCGCCCTCCGAGGCGACGAAGCCGGAAGGTGACTCCCGGCGGCGCGAGCGCTACTTCCACAGGCGCAATAAGGTTTCGCGGCGCTCGGCGGCGTCGGGCTCGCCCGCGAGGAACTCCTCCGACAGTTTGCGCAGAAGCGCCTCCGCCTTCCCGGACGGGTCGGGCTCCGGGATCCCCGGGTGGCGCAGGGCGACCGACGGGGTCCGGAACCGGACGACGTTCCCGGTCTCCGGGTCGAGCTCGGCCTGGAGCACGTACCCGAGCCCGCTCGGCCCCTTGATGTTGAACATGCTGTAGACGGCGAAGTTCCCCAGGCTGTAGGCGATCAGTTTCCCCCGGTACACCTCGATGGCGCGCGGGACGTGGGGTCCGTGCCCCAGCACGAGGTCGGCGCCCGCGTCCACGACAGCCCGCGCGAACCGGACGACGTTCCCCCGATTCTCCCCCATGAACTCCTCTTCCGCGTCCGTGACGCGCATCGCCCGCGCCCCTTCGGCGCCGCCGTGGAACGACACGACGACCAGGTCGAACTCCCCCTTGAGCTCCGCCACGATCTCCCGCGCCGCTTCGATGTCCCGCAGCGGATGGACATACCGCGTCCGGAGGGAGTAGGAGAACCCGGCCACCGCCACGCTCTTTCCCGCGAAGGTGAACACCGCGACCCGCTCCCCGCCGACCGCCTCGATCCCCGCCGCGTCGAGGACGTCCAGCGTGTTGTCCAGCCCCTCCATCCCGAAATCGAGCGCGTGGTTGTTCGCGACGCTCACCGCGGTGAATCCCGCCTCCGCGAGGCGGGCGGCGTATCGCGGGGGGATGCGAAACGCGAAGCAGGGACGCCCGTTGCGGCGCGGCTTCGGGCACTTCGGCGAGCGCGGAAGATCCGTCAGCGGACCCTCGAGGTTGCCGAAGACGACGTCGTGCCCGGCGAGCATCGGCGCCACGGAGCGGAACAGCGTCGCGCCGTCCTCCGGCGGCAGGATCGCCTCGGGGAACGTGGTCCCCATCATGACGTCGCCCACCGCCGCGACGCGGATCGCCGGGAGCGATTCCACGGGGCCGGTCGCTGCGTTGTCCTCCGCCCGCGCGGAGAGGACGGAAAGGAGCGCCAGCAGCAGGATCAGCGCGAGGAAAGATCGCCGCATCATGCGTTATCATACCAGCCAGGAGGCTCCGGCGGAGTCGCCTCGGAGGGCGGGGCTCCGTTCGTGGCTCGCCGTGCGATGAACCTGCACGGCTGCGCTTTACCTCACTTCGCCCCCCCTCCTGCGGCGACTCCGCCGGAGGGTGACTCTCGGCGGCACAGCCGGGCGTCACAACCAGCGACGGAGGCATGATGGCGGTTGACACGACGCGGGTCGAAGGGGTCGGCGATCCCTTACCCGAGCGCGACATCCTCGAGGGGTTCGACCGGCTGATCGCCGCGGACCGGCTCTTCGGCGCCGAACTCAACCCGTCGATCATCAAGAAGAGCGGAAAAGGTGCGCCGTTCCTCGTCCGCCGGCACCCGTCGCACCACCGAATGCTCGCGCTCTGGCGCGACCTCTTCGCGAACCGCATCCCGCCGCAGGGGCTCCTCGACGCGCTGGCCCCCGAGGTTCTGGGTTTCTCCCACGGCGACGGCCTCCTCCTGTTCGGGAAGGACCGGGTCCTCTACGACTGCCGGATCGTCCGCGGGAACGAAACGGTGGGCCACCTTACCCTCTGCTTCTACCGGGAGCGCGAGCCGGTGTTCCGTTTCCTTCCCTTCCCGCGCCGCCCCGGCCGCCGGATCGTGTTCATCGAGGGGATCTCCCTCTCCGCGCAGAGCACCGGCTACGCATCGTCCCTCTTCCGCCATTACGAGCGGTTCTTCCACGGCCTCGGGTTCCACCGGTTCCGGGTGAAGGCCTCCCTCTCCGTGGGGAAATATTACTGGGCGAAGGAAGGGTTCGACTGCGAAGACCGGGTGCAGTTCCGCGAGATGCGGGAGAAGCTCCAGGACCTCGTGCGCCGATTTGACCTTCCCGTGGAGGAGCAGGAGATCCGGCGGTTGACCCACGCCGGCGACGTGGCCGCATTCCGCCGGGACCTCAAGATTCCCGTCTACCGGAACCCGGAGGGGTATTACGCCACCGCGCGGGACGGATCGCACCGCGAGGAGATCCTGTTCCCCCTCGGGAAGGCGTTCCTCCTGTGCTCCGAACCGTGGGACGGATACAAGGTGATCTACACCAACACGCCGCGGCGCACGGGCTTCGTCTGGTCGGAGGCGTTCCTCGACCACGGGGTGCGGCCAGGACACCCGGAGAGCCCGAAACGGCTGGAGGCGCTCTCCGAGGCGATCCGCGAGGAGGGGATGCGGGAAAGCCTGATCTTCCTTGAGCCGTACCTCCCGGCGATGGAGTCGCTCCACGCGGTCCACGACCCGGCCTACCTCGAAGCGTTCCGGGAGGCGGTCGCCCGGGGGGACCGGCACTTTGCCGCGCAGGACTGCGCGATCTCGGGGGGGAGTTACAAGGCGGCGCTGCTGGCGGCGGGCGGGGTGATGGCGGGGATCGACGCGGTCCTGTCGGGGCGGTCGGACAACGTCTTCTGCGCCGTCCGCCCTCCGGGGCACCACGCGGGGCGCAACTCCGCGATGGGATTCTGCTTCGTCAACAATGTCGCGGCGGGGGCGCAGTACGCCCGGTCGGCCCACGGGGTGCGGAGGATCTACATCCTCGACTGGGACGTCCATCACGGCAACGGCACCCAGGCGCTGTTCGAGGAGGACCCGCTCACCTTCTTCTGCAGCCTCCACGAGCACCCTTCCTTCTGCTACCCGGGGACGGGGCGCCGCCTGGAGAAGGGAAAGGGGTCGGGGCTGGGGGCCACCCTCAACGTCCCGCTGGCGCCGCATGCCGGCGACCGGGAACTCCTCGAGGCGTTCGAACGGGAGGTCGTCCCGTCGATCGAGGCGTTCCGGCCGGAGTTGATCCTCCTGTCCGCCGGGTTCGACGCCCACCGGGACGATCCGATCGCCGAACTCGAGTGCACCGAGGACGCTTACGTCCACATGACGCGGCGGGTCCTTGAATTGGCGGACCGGCACTGCGAAGGGCGCGTCGTGTCGGTGCTGGAAGGCGGGTACCGCACGGAGTCGCTGGTTTCCTCGGCGATCGCCCACATCAAAACGCTGCAGGGAAGGGAGGGTTCGCCATGTTCGTCGGCCCGAGGATGAAGCGCGACCTGGTCACCGTCACGCCCGGGGCGACCCTCGAGGAGGCGTCCCGGCTGCTCAAGGCCCACCGGATCCATCACCTTCCGGTAGTGGAGGAGGGGAACCGCCTCGCGGGGATCGTCACCGACACGGATTTGCGGAACGCGACCCTCGACGGGGCGATCGGCGGCGGCGACCGCGGAGATTCCGGCCGCCCCGTGACGGTGGGGGAGATCATGACGCGGGATCTCGTGACCCTCTCCCCGGGGGATACGCTGGACGACGCGATGCTCGTGCTCTCCCGGCAGCGCATCGGCGCCTTGCCGGTGGTCGAGGGGGACCGTCTCGTGGGGATCGTCACCAAGGCGGACATCCTCTCGGCCCTCCTTACGACCCTCGACATCGCGGGGATCGGGGCCCGGATCGAGGTGGTCCTGCGTCGGAACGTGAAGGAGGTGGCCCGGCTGGTCGCCGCACTCGCCGACCAGGACGTGGAGGTGCGCAGCCTTGTCCTCGCTCTCCACGGGGCGGACGGGTACGCCGTCTTCCTCCGGGTGGCGACGATCGACGTGGCGTCCGTCCGGGACCGTCTCCGGGAGAAGGGATTCTGCGTCGGAGAGTTGTCGGACTTCTACGAGGCGGGGTAAAAAGAGAAACGGCCCCTCGGCGAGGGGCCGTTTCGGGTTGACGGGTTCGGTTGCCGGTTGCCGCGCCGATCAGGCTCCCTTGAACTCCGGCTTCTTGGAAACGAAGACCAGCACGATCCCCGCCACGCAGGCCGCGGAGATGTAGTACATCGCCATCGTGACGGCGCCGGTCGCCGTCTTGATCGCGTCGATCATGAACGGGCCGCCGACGCCGGCGACACCCCACGCCGTGAACAGGTAGCCGTAGTTATGGCCCAGCGACTTGGTGCCGAAGTAGTCGGCCGTGATCGAGGGCATGATCGCCAGGTATCCGCCGTAGGAGAAGCCAACGATGCAGATCCCGACGAGCCACTTGGTGAACGTGTCGGAGTTCGGAAGCAGGATCAGGAACGCCACAAGGTACTCGGCGAAGCAGAGGATGACGGTGTTCTTCCTGCCCAGTTTGTCGGAGATCGACCCGTGGACCAGGCGGCCGAGGCCGTTGAGGAGCGCCATCGTCCCGAGGCCGGCCGCCGCCGTCGCCGGGGTCAGTTTCGCCACTTCCACTCCGATCGGAACGGCCTGCCCGATGACCATCAGTCCCGCCGCCGCGCCGAAGAAATAGATGAGCCAAAGAACGTAGAACTGTGCGTTCCCGATCATCTCGTTGGGAGACCAGTCGAGTTTCGTGGCGGTCCCTGCCGCCGCCGCCGGCGGGTTCCAGCCGGCCGGCTTGTACCCGGCGGGCGGGACCTTGAACAGGGAGCCCGAGCCGCATACGCCCACCAGCATGATCGCGCCGACCACGAAGAAGGCGTTCGCGATGCCCGAGCTGATGACGAGCTTGGAGATCAGCGGTCCGAAGACCAGCGTGCCGGCGCCGAACCCGAACACCGCGAGGCCGGTGATCGTTCCGCGCATGTCGGGGAACCACTTGATGCAGGTGGCGATCGGGGTGACGTACGCGAAGCCCACGCCCAGTCCGCCGAGGACGCCGTAGGCGAACACCAGCCCTCCGACCGTCTTGTACAGCAGGCCCGCGAGGACGCAACCTGCCGCGAGGAGAATCCCACCGAAGATCGCGACCTTCTTCGGGCCCGCCTTGTCCTGCCATCTCCCCGCGAAGATCATCCCCACCGCGAAGAAGAAGAACGAGGCCATCAACGGATACCCGGCTTCCTTGACCGTGAATCCGACTTCCTTCATCAGCGGCCCGCGGAACACCGAGTAGGAGTAAAGAACCCCAAGGCACATCTGCATGACCAATGCGGCGGCAACCATCAACCAGCGGTTCGTCAACTTCTCGTCAGCCATTCTGTTTCCCCCTCCTTCCGAAATTATCTCGTTTTGGATCCTCTGAACTCGGTCCCCTCGATCATCGTCGACACGTCCCGGGTCCACCTCCTTTCGGGGAGAAGCGGTTTTACTCTGTAAAATGAGATTTCCCTATCTTCTACCCCAAACGAAAAACCGGTGTCAAGGAGTATTGTAAACGGGGTTTTATTGTCGCAAGCCGGATCCCTCCCTCGGGCGTCCGCACGCGGGTTCGGCCGCCATGCCGCGGCGGCCTGCGAACGTGCGCGGGGCTTGATTCCGCGGGGCGTGGAGGGCGTCGTCCGGAAATCCGCCCGGAGCGGGAATCCGTGCCGTGCCGTGGCGTCATCTAATGCGGAAACACGGATTCCGACCGAGAGGAGACCCCCCCCATGACCCCCTTCCACGAGATCAAGATCGTTCCCCCCGTCAAGGCGATCGGCATGCGCGGAGACATGTCCCTTTGGGACGTGGACACCGCGTTTGGGCGACTCTATGACAAGGCGATGGAAGGACGGCTGATGTTCCGCCAGCCGGCCCTCGGCGTGCGCCACGGGGAGGTACGGATCCCCGATGCCTTCCGCTCCGAGTACCACGTTCTCTTCCCCCTGAACCAGGACCCCGGGGTGGAGATCCCCGGGGCCGAGATCGTCGACCTGCCCGGGGCGGAGGTCGCATCCTTCATCCACCGGGGCCCCTACGAGTGGATCCAGTGCACCTATGAAATGGTGGTAGACTGGCTCCGGAAGAGCCGGTACGAAGTCGCGGGGGAAGCGCGCGAGGTCTTCTTCGTGGCGCCGGAGCCGCACTCGGGGGGAAGCCAGGACGACATGCTGACCGAGATCCAGGTCCCCATCCGTTCCGCGGCGTGAACCGGCTTCCCGGAGGGATGGGGGAGGCGTGAGCGATCGGGAGAAGATCTTCCTGACCCACCTGTCGTCCTGCGCCGGTTGAGCGTCCAAGCTGGGGCAGGGGGTCCTTGCCCGCGTGCTGTCCGCCTTGCCGCCGCCCGAAGATCCGCGTGTGCTCGTGGGCACCTCGCACGCCGACGACGCCGGGGTGTTCCGCCTTTCGGCGGAAGAGGCCCTCATCGGCACCCTCGACTTCTTCACCCCGATCGTCGACGATCCGTACCTGTACGGTTCGATCGCGGCGGCCAACTCCCTGAGCGACGTGTACGCGATGGGAGGGGAGCCGCTCTTCGCCCTTGCCATCGCCGCCTTCCCCGAAGAAGAGAAGATCCTCCCGTACCTTGCGGACGTGATGGCCGGCGCCGTCGACAAGGCGAAGGAGGCCGGCATCTGCATCATCGGGGGGCACACGATCAAGGACAAGGAGCCGAAGTTCGGCCTCTCGGTGACCGGCCGGGTCCACCCCGACCGGATGTGGCACAACCGCGGGGGGAAGCCCGGCGACGCCATCGTCCTGACGAAGCCCCTGGGGACCGGCATCGCCACCTCGGCGATCAAGTGGGGGATCTGCCCGAAGGAGACGGAAGAGGCGGTGATCGCTTCGATGGGCCGGCTGAACGCGAATGCTTCGAAGGCGGGGCGGGAGGTCGGGATCTCCACGGCCACCGACGTGACCGGGTTCGGTCTGATCGGGCACCTGCTGGAGGTGCTGGAGGGGAGCGGGCTGACCGCCGAGGTCCGGCGGCAGGACGTTCCGGTCTTCCCCGGGGTGCGGGACCTGATGCGGCGCAAGCGCGTCGACGCCCTGACCGGCGTGAGGCCGTTCCCGGGGTCGGAGTGGATCCACGGCGCCTTCGGGCAGCACCCGATCCCCGGGGGGACCCACCAGAACATGGCGCACCAGCTCGGACGCGTCCGCCTCGCTCCCATGCTGCCGGCCGAGGAGGCGTATCTCCTGTCCGACCCCCAGACCTCGGGGGGGCTGCTGATGTTCGTCCCGGAGCCTTCGGCCGAGGCGCTGTGCGACGCCCTGCGCGCCACGGGCGAGGGCGCGTGGCGGATCGGCCGGACCGTCGAGGCGGGCGCCCTCGAGATGCAGCGGATCACGGTGATCTGAGCGACCCCAGAACCGGGACGTTCACAGAACTCCCACAGAACTGGGACACTCTTCATCGCCGGCGAAGGGGGATCGGGCTCATGACAAGAGGAAAGGATATCCATGTGTGTCCCTCTCTTGTGGGAGTTCTGTGAACGTCCCGGTTCTGGGGTTGGGGTGATATTCTTTTGAGGTAATATGGTGGGCATCACCGCGAGGGGAGGTGGGACGATGGGGAAGATGGCGTTGGGGACCGTGAAGTCGCTTTCCGTGAAGTGCCTCTCCGAGCTGTCGTGGCACGACAACGCGCGGATGCGGCTGGACGTCCGGGACGCGGGCGGGCTAATTACCGCCGACCAGTTCGACGTGAAGTGGACGCCGGGGAACGCCGCCGGGGTCTCCGCCCTCCTGTCCATCGCGGATGCCGAAGGGCGCGCCCGGACGATCCTGATGGACGTGGGCTGGGACGTCGGGTATATGGACGGCGTCTTCCGCCGCGAGGGGGTCGACCGGCTCCTGGCCGACGGGAAGATCGACTTCGTCTACGTCACCCACGAACATGTGGACCATTTCTGGGGGATGCCCGCCGTCACGAAGCACCGCCCCGACGTGAAGGTCGTCATCCCCGCCGGCTTCTCCGCCCGCAGCAAGGAGCTGCTGAAATCGTCCGGCCACAAGGGAGAGGTCGTCGAGATGGCTCCCGGCCCGCACCTGTTCTTCCCCGGATGCGCCTCCGTCACCTTCGACCAGCCGATCTTCCTCAAGACCCACGGGGAGCAGGTGCTCTATGTCAACGTGGAGGGGAAGGGGATCGTCACCGTCACCGGCTGCTGCCACCCCGGGGTGATCGGGCTGCTCGAATACGCGAAGGCGAATTTCGACGGGTTCGCTACCTTCCACGGCGTGTACGGCGGCCTGCACATCTCCCCGTTCGAGGAGTGGGGCCCCCCGCAGGAAGAGGTGCTCGACAAGCTGCAGGCGTTCAACGTCCGGAAGTTCGCCTGCAACCATTGCACGGGCGAGATGGCGGCTCGGAAGATGCGGGAGCGCGGCATGCCCGTGGCCGGCGGCACGGCGCGCCACGGCAGCAAGAGCGTCCTCTATCCGGGGAACGGGGACACGATCGACTTCTGAAGCGGCGCGGCCCACATCGCGCGCCAGGGGACACCCGCATGCCCAAGGCACTGATCACCGGCGTCACCGGCCAGGACGGTTCGTACCTGGCCGAGTTCCTGCTCTCGAAGGGGTACGAGGTCCACGGCATCATCCGCCGCGCCTCCACGTTCAACACCGGCCGCCTCGACCACGTCTACGTCGACCCGCACGCCGCCGGCGCCCGCATCTTCCTTCATTACGGCGACCTGTCGGACGGCGGGCAGCTCACGAACCTCATCTACAACGTCCAGCCCGACGAGATCTACCACCTGGGCGCGCAAAGCCACGTGCGCGTTTCCTTCGATATCCCCGAATACACCGGCGACATCACCGGGCTCGGCACGACCCGCATCCTCGAGTCGCTGCGCCGCGCGGGCGGGAAGGCCCGCTACTACCAGGCCTCCTCGAGCGAGATGTTCGGCGCCACCCCGCCGCCGCAGGGCGAGAAGACGCCCTTCTATCCCCGCTCCCCGTACGGCGCCGCCAAGGTCTACTCCTACTGGATGGCGGTCAACTACCGGGAGGCGTACAACATGTTCGCCAGCAACGGGATCCTCTTCAACCACGAGTCCCCCCGCCGCGGCGAGACGTTCGTCACCCGCAAGATCACCCGCGCGATCGCGAAGATCAAGGCGGGGAAGCAGAAGGACCTGTTCCTCGGAAACCTCGACGCCCGGCGCGACTGGGGGTTCGCCTACGAATACGTCGAGGCGATGTGGCGCATCCTCCAGCACGACCGGGGGGATGATTTCGTCGTCGGCACCGGCCAGTCGAACTCGGTGAAGGAGTTCCTCGAGGAGGCGTTCGCCTACGCGGGCCTCGACTGGAAGGAGTACGTGAAGATCGACCCGAAATATTTCCGGCCGACGGAAGTGGAGAACCTGATCGCCGACGCCTCGAAGGCGAAGAAACTGCTCGGATGGGAGCCGAAGGTGACGTTCAGGGAGCTCGTGCGGATCATGGTCGACGCCGACCTCGAGGACGCGGGGCTGCCGACCCCCGGCGACGGCCGAAAAATCCTCGCCGCCAAGGGCCTCCCCGTCGCCTCGAAACTCTAACCCCAAAACGGGGACGTCCACAAAAGTCCCACAGTACCGGGACACTCTTGATCCGGAAGGTTTGTGAAATGGCGCTGGCAACGGAAGGAACGATCCGCATGAGTGTCCCCGATTTGGGGGACTTTTGTGGACGTCCCGGATTTGGGGTCGGTTCCGGGGTTGTAGCGGGTGTTGTAGCGGGGGTGGGATGAGCGCGTTCGCGGGAAAGAAGATCCTGGTCACCGGCGGCGCCGGGTTTCTCGGCGGCCCGCTGATCCGGACCCTCGTGGAGCGGGGCGCGCGGCCGGAAGACGTCACCGTTCCGGAGTTTCCCCGCTTCGACCTGCGGCGGCCGGCGGATTGCGCGGACGTCGTGGCCGGCAAGGACATCGTCGTCCACCTGGCCGCCAACGCCGGCGGGATCGGCTGGAACCGGTCGCACCCGGGCGCCCTCTTCTACGACAACGCCACGATGGGGATCCACCTCATGGAGGAGTCCCGCAAGGCGGGCGTGGGAAAATTCGTCCAGATCGGCACCGTCTGCGCCTATCCGTTCCAGCCGCCGCGCATCCCGTTCCGCGAGGACGACCTCTGGGCGGGGTATCCCGAGCCGACCAACGCACCGTACGGCATCGCCAAGAAAGCGATGATGGTGATGGGGCAGGCGTACCGGGAGGAGTACGGCTTCAACGTGATCTACCTGCTCCCCGTCAACCTCTACGGCCCGCGAGACCACTTCTTCGAGCCGGAGAAGTCGCACGTGATCCCGTCCCTGATCCATAAGTTCGTGGACGCCCGCGAATCCGGCGCGCCCGAGGTCGTGGTGTGGGGAAGCGGCTTCTACCAGGGCACCCCCGTCTCCCGCGAATTTCTTTACGTGGACGACGCGGCCGAGGGGATTTCGCTCGCGACCGAGCGATACAATGAGCCGGCCCCCGTGAACATCGGCGCCGGGCGGGAGGTCCCGATCAACGATCTGATCGCCATGGTGTGCGAAATGACCGGGTACCGGGGGAAGGTGGTCCGCGACCTTTCCCGCCCCGACGGCCAGCCACGCCGGTGCCTCGACACCTCCCGCGCGAAGGAGAAGTTCGGCTTCGTCGCCCGCACGCCGTTCGAGGAAGGGCTGCGCAGGACGATCGCGTGGT
>Ga0315268_10006964_pt1 | contig 11972 bp, 11 predicted proteins | sample C1_top_MG_FD_204535 | JGI IMG/M metagenome (GOLD analysis project Ga0315268, IMG submission 204535) | Sediment microbial communities from Yellowstone Lake, YNP, Wyoming, USA - C1_top | ecosystem: Environmental > Aquatic > Freshwater > Lake > Sediment | place: USA: Wyoming | collected 2017-08-01 | reverse complement strand
GTACGAAATTCCGTTCTGGCTTTCTGCCGGTGCAGTGGGTCTCGCAATCGCTGTAAGCGTAATTGCGGGACTTTATCCTGCAAGGCGTGCCGCTTAGCTCGAGCCCACGACTGCTCTAAGGTATGAATAGTAGCTCCTGCTCGGCTTGCGCGATTTTTCCCCTCGATTATGTCGTAGCATTCTAGCTTTAGACTGATAGCTAACTTAACGTGGGATAACGAATTAAGGCGGACAAGGACCGGCGTCTTGTGATATACTTAATATACGTTCTTAATTCAAGCTGCAGCTAAGCTTTCGCAACGGAGGATCCTCGCATGTTTCGGTCACGCGTCTTTCTGTCACCAGCTTTCTTTATCTTCCTGATTCTTCTCGCATCTTTCCTTTCGGGAGGTCTGAGTTCTGTTGCACGAGCTCTTCCCTACACGCCGCCCGGAGATACCCTCACAGTTATCATGCGGCCCATTCAGAGCGTTCCAACCATAATCGTGCGCGGTGACACTCTGGACATAGATTGCGTGGCTCCTCCGATTACGACCGGCTGGACCGCGTCTCTGGGATTCAGGCAATTCAGTGTTCCGCTCACCGTCCTGAACGCTCAATATGTGACTGCGCTTTCGAGATGGAAGATCTCTGCTTTAGTCCCCGAAAGCACGCCGACCGAACTCTACGATCTCACGGTTTCGGCGTCAGGAGGAATTCTCGACACGACTCGGAATGCCGTGAGCGTGATCAGTGCATTCGACACCAACTTCTATTTTGTCCAGGTCACCGACACCCACATGCCGACGCATTTGTATTATTACGAAACAGGGGCGGACACCGACACCTCGGAGCTTGTGGACTTCCGGGAAGTTCTAAAGGATGTGAATCTCATCAATCCCGCCTTTTTGGTTGTCACGGGCGACCTGATAAACGAGGGTGAGCTTGAGGACTTTGAATACAGAAGATATTTCACTCGCGTGCAGAGGGTTCTCACGGAATCCGAAGTGCCGATCTATATCACGGACGGGAATCATGACGTCGGCGGCTGGGACGCCACTCCACCTCCCCAGGGTGAGGCGCGAAGGACCTGGTGGAGATTTTTTGGGTGGCCTTACCTCAACAATCCGCCGAGCGGTCAGTCCCACACTCAAGATTATTCTTTCAATTACGGCAATTGCCATTTTATCGGCCTGGAATCCTACATAAACTACGATATGTGGAGGTCGTCAATCTATGGAAACCAGAGCTTCACGACCGAGCAGATGAATTGGCTTTCCGCCGATTTGGCTCAGGCATCCGGGAGCCAACTCCAGATAATGTTTGACCATTATGATTTTTCGAACCAGCTTAATCTCTCCGCTCTTGGCATCGATCTCCGTCTTTACGGGCACGGTCACGTCGATCAGGGCTCTCTGACAGGATGGCCTCTGAATATAGAAACAAGGACGTGTGCGGACGGGAATCGTGCCTACAGATTTGTGAGAATAAACGGGAGCACCATCACGCCTAAGGCGACGTTTTCCGCCGGCTCAAGCGGAAACACTCTGAATATTTCCTTTACGCCGGCGAATGACGGGAAGGCAAATCATATCACCGCCGACATAGTGAACGGATTCAACGAAAGATTCGAGCACGGTCTGGTGAGATTCTACATGAAGAACGATGGCTCTTATTATTCCGTGACGAATGGGACTCTAATCCAGACTATTCAAACGGATTCGGTGCTGATATGTTACGTTGGCGTTGACATTCCGGCCTCTTCGTCCATAATCGTGACAGTAGATTCGTATGCGGCAGTTGAAAGGAGAATTCCGCAGGCTCTCGCGGCCACCTCCTGCTTCCCGAATCCCTTCAGGTCGTCTACGAACATCAGCGTTTCCCTTCTCAAACCGGCGCGGGTCAACATCTCGATATTTGACTCGAGGGGTCATCTCGTGAAACAGATCGCTCGCGAGGACGTCCCAGTGAGCACGCGAAACTTCACGTGGGACGCGACCGACGCGTCGATGCACCGCGTGCCGCCTGGAGTTTATCTCTGCAGAGTAGAAGTTGAGGGCGTTGAGGCAACGTCCAAGCTTCTCGTGATCAGATAGGAAGCCCACCCATTGCCTGGGGCAAGCGAGGGGTTCGGCCGATGGGTCGGACCCCTTACTATTGCAGCACTGCGACGCGCTTGAGAAGTAACCTACCCGATTATTTCCAAGCAACAACTGGAAACCTGCAGGACACATGACTTCGTTGGTTTCCTGGGGGCGGTGCCGCCCGGTTCCAACTCTGATTTGACAGTCTCTCCAAAACCCAGTAGACTTGTTAGGTTTTAGACTGGCCCGCGCACTTGACCTGTTCAAATAGTGAGGAGGAGAATCATGGCCGATCAAGCAATTGAAAGAGCTAAAGAGCATTTTGGCAAATTGCTGGAGCGTCAGCTTGCCAGGGTCGAGAGAATAAAGAAGGCAGACGACTGGACTGATTTCTCAAAGATCAAACCGATCATAATCGGCATCATCGGTGGTGACGGCATCGGACCGTACATTGCGAAGGAGTCCGAGCGCGTCCTCGAATTCCTGCTCAAAGACGAGGTGAAATCCGGCAAGGTGGAGTTCAGGACTATAGAAGGCCTCACAATCGAGAACAGGGCGAAGCACATGAAGGCCATTCCCGACGACGTGCTCGCTGAAATAAAGAAGTGCCACGTGACGCTGAAGGGCCCAACCACGACTCCTCGAAAGGGAGATCCCTGGCCGAACGTTGAGAGCGCAAACGTTGCCATGCGTAAGGAGCTCGATCTCTTTGCAAACGTGAGACCGGTTCGCGTTCCTCGCGAAGGCATCGATTGGATTTTCTTCAGAGAGAACACCGAAGGCGCGTACGCCCTGGGAAGCGAAGGGGTGGAAGTCACGCCAGACCTCGCTATGGATTTTACAGTGACGACTACTCAAGGCGCGGAGAGAATAATCCGGGCTGCCTTCGAGCACGCGAAAAAGAATGGAATAAAGAAAGTGACCATCGTCACAAAAGCGAACGTGATAAAGACCACCGACGGGAAATTCCTCAAGATCGGCCAGGAGATTGCGAAGGAGTATCCCGGAATCGAATGCGACGACTGGTACATCGACATCATGACAGCGAAGCTTGTGGACAAAAAGCGCAGAACCGACTTCAAGGTTCTCGTTCTGCCGAACCTTTACGGAGACATTCTTACTGACGAGGCCGCGGAATTTCAGGGCGGCGTAGGTACTGCGGGAAGCGCAAACATCGGGAAGCGCTACTCAATGTTCGAGGCCATTCATGGATCGGCACCGCGCATGGTTCAGGAGGGCAGGGCGCAATGCGCAGACCCGTGCAGCATGGTGCGGGCCTCAGCTTTTCTGCTATCTCACATAGGTTACCCGGAAAAGGCGAGGCATCTCGAGATGGCGCTGGACATTTGCGGACAGTATGAGAAAAAGCTCGTTATGACCGGCCGGACGACCGGTGCGACGTGCACCCAGTTCACCGAGTACATAATGGGGAAGCTCACTGACCCGAATTTAGAGAAGCAGTGGAAATCGTATCAGGGCGTGTAGGTTAACGCCCGACGCTGAAAGGGTTCGTTGAGAGGGGCGAGCCGGTCGAGCTGGCCTGACCGGGCGAAAGAATCTGATTCTTCTTGAGCCACGCTTCGAGTTCTCCGAGGACTCGTTCGCGGAACTTAGCTGAGCTCACGTGAACGTGCTCCGAGGGGATCCACACGATTGTCTTCGGCGGCTTTGCTCTGCTGTAAAGAAGCTGGGTACATCGCACAGGCACGCGCGTATCTCCAGTGCCGTTCAGCATGAAAAGAGGACGAGGAGAGATTCTGTCGGCGTACTTTAACGGCTCGACAGGTGAGACAAGAGTCGCCAGAAACCAGCTTGCGATTCTTGAGACGGGCTTGGGTGTGTTCAGATTTGCGTAGAAGAGAGACTGGAGGTCGCCCCCGCCGAAGAGAAGGATCGCAGCTGAGAACCGCGGATCGGAGGCGGCAATGGCCGGGACGAAAAGCGCGCCTAAACTCCCGCCGGCAATGACAATCTTCCTGGGATCAACGTCGTTTCTTCCTTCCAGGTAGTCGTTACACAGCATCGCAGCCGGAACAGTATTTATGACTGCTTCTCGCATGGCAGGCAGTTTTGTGAGAAACTCCCACCAACTCAACTTCCTGGTCTTCCCCCGGTACGGATAATCGATGGCCAGCATCGCGAGACCTTCTGTTTCCTCAAGGTAGTCGAGCACTCGCTTGCCTGTACCGAGGCCTCCAAGTATGACCAGTGCAGGATAGGGACCTTTTCCGGAGGAAGGAATGCTTAGATAACCGTCGACTCTCAGGCCGCGGTCGTTTTCCAGCACTATCCGGTAAAGAGAGTCCGTGGGCCTGACTCTCAGCAATGAGTCCCTCGCCGAAACGAGTCGACCTTTCCGAGCGATGAAGTCCTCTCGATAATCACGGCGCCTGTAGATCTCGGACCAACAGAAAAATCCTGCAATTATGATTGAGAGGACAAGTAGTTCAATCCAGAGGCCGCGCCGCTTTGTCATCTGATGCGCCTCATCGGTCTGAGCGCTCGATGTGCCTCATCGCTGGGCCGCGCATTGACTTTAGATTTAGTCCTTCCGTTTCGTGAAGATTCTCGCCTGCAAAGAGTGTCTCACGTCCGATGAGGAAATCTACTGTAATCTTTCAGCAGGGTCGCGTGCTGTGGAGATACACTGATCAACCACGGGGTTACTCTTGGAGGGACGTCACCACTTTCTCCCGCTGCCTCCTTGCGGCAGCGTATCTTCGATGACGCCGACCACTCGTCCGGCCAGAAAAGAAGTGCCTCGCTCTCGTACGGGTTTCCCTGTTTATCAGTCACTATGATCTTGGTGTCCTTGGTAAAGACCGGTCGCTGAACCCGTCCAAACTTCACTCCGAATGCCAGCCTCTCACCGGGTTCGTGAGCCATTACCTCCCAGCCTTTTAACTCCTGTACGTCAGGGGGCTTGTTCTCATTTGCCCACCGAATCACCTCCATCGGGGGAGTCCCGATCCCGCACATCTTCCAGCCACGACTGGGAGCTTCCCACATCTTGGCTCCCTTTTCCGTGATGTAAAATCTGCCCTCGTCGCAGAAAGCGATTGTGCTGAAGAAGACGCCACAGGAAAACGCGGCAGCCATCAATATCCCGCCAACTTCACGTCCTTGCATGTGTTCGCCTTCTTGAAGGTCATCAATTATTCCCCAGAGATGTCTCCCTCTGCGCTCTTGTCATAATCTGGAGCTTATTCAAGAAGGGGCACATCTGCCGAGATGCTCCTTCCCAAGCGCGACGATGAAGGTATCGAGATTGGAGAAAGAGTGGAAAGAAGCGATCCTTTTCAACGGCTGTTAGATTGTGCCCCTTCTTAGGTACGGTCGTAATGTTTCCGGGTGGCATTTGGACGCGAGGACGGTCCGAGAACCGGCTCTCGCGCTGCGATGCCGGTCTACTCGGGTCCCGGGTAGTAGCCATTTTCCCCCGGCTGCATTACCTCCATGAACACCAGCACGGCGCCGCACCATAGCCAGTCCTGCCACTGCCCCGACGCGGCCGCGTACCAGCACTCGACGGGCCAGGCAGCCACGACGCTTGGCACCAGCAGCACAGCCAGCAAGAGCGCAATTACAACAAACCTGAGCATTTCGAGTCGCCTCCTTTCAGTTGTCGCTCGTCTGCGTTGTGTCCTCAATTACATTGATTATCTCGAATCTGATAAGATCTCTTGCAGCGAAGGACCCGGCTGGGAATTTGACATCCATCATCGTCAGGCCGTGTTTCGGATGGCGCTGCACGGATTTCTTGCTCACGACAACGTTCGTCTTTCTCGAGTCGTACACGCGTGTCTGCATCACGTCAGGGGAAAAAAAGCATCCATCACTTTCAAATCGGTTTCCCGCCTTGTCGATCAATACGACTTTCGAGCTCTTCGTAAACACGATTCGTTGAACTCTGCCGAATCTTATCGAGAATCCCATCCAAATTCCCGGCTCGTTAGCCATTACTTCGTACAGTCTCGCGGCGTCGACCTCGGGCGGTTTGTCATCAAGAAACTGTTTGATCTTGGACATATCACGTATTTCGAACCTGGTTAATACTTCCCAACCGCCGCTCGGGGCCGTCCAAACGCTTGTTCCTCTTTCAGTGACCCGGAAAGCGGCCTCGCCAATTGCCACGCTCAGCGTCAGTATCACTAATAGAGAAGCGAAGGGAACTCGCGAAGACCTCGTCATGCTTACTCTTCTCCCCGGAATAACCGGCGTACTGTTTTTCCCAAGAACGCGACTTTGGCGAGCCGCCATGCGGCAACGAGAACAGCTTTGAGATCAAGTGAGAGCCAGCCCTTGCTCTTTCCGTTCCACATCACCACTCTTGATTCGCCTTTCTCTATCACGCATACGAAGACAGCGCGGGACGGGATCGGACAATGCGGCCGAGCGGCGCCGGTTTTCGCGACTCAAACGGCCAACCTTGCGCGTTACCAGTGTCGGGGGCACAGCCCCGGGCAGCAGCGAGTCGACGAGAAGCTCGTGGCGTGATCTAGCGCCACCATTTGCCCGAAAGCTGTGCGCCCCGGCTCTGTGTGTTCACCTGCTCTAGCATCAGGCGTCCTGGCTACGGGTCCAAGAGACGTCCGGCGCCGAGGGGGTGTTCTCCGGCTTCTCCTCTGCGTGAGCTGAGCCGAAGGCATGCTCCAAGCACGCGCTTGCTACTCGATCAAAAAGCCCTAATTGTCTTTTTCTGGCAAGGGTGGTTGCCGCCTGCTGGTTTTTGGCGGCGTGCCATCCGGCACATTCACTCACATTGTTGCATAAACGCAATTATTTGTCAAGAGGGAAAATGGAAATTCTATGCCTTTGTTTTACGTTTGGTTTCTGATGGCGAGAGGCCGTTAAAGTACCCGCCAAAGTCCGCCTCGCCGTTCACCAGCTGCGATTCACCGCAGAGTTGCTCTCGCGTTAGCTCTTGTGTTCTCGCAATTTTGTGTTAAGCTCATTGTTGCAGCGAGGAGACGAGAAAATGAATATTTCTGCCAGGCTGCGCAGTCTGATGCAGCAGAGGGGCATGAATCTGACGAAACTGGCCAAGCGTTCCGGGCTGGCCGGCTCAAGTATCAGCCGGTATCTTTCCGGAAGGCAGGTCCCGGGCGCAGATGCGCTCGGGAAACTTGCAGAAGCGCTCGAGGTATCTTCCGCCGAGATTATCGGACCCTTCGCGGCTCCGGCCCTTTCCACAAAAGAGCAATTTCTCCTTCAGTTGGAGCAGATCAAGGAATTACTTCTGAGAGAAGACATGGGCGGGTTCCGTGACTCGGTCGCGGGTGCGTCCGTGCCGCTTTTTTTCCGAGCTCCGGGCCTAAAGGAGAGCCCCGAAACCAAGCGCTTTCTGGCGCCTGCTGACGCGGCCGGAGCGGACGCCATCGCGGTTCGAATAGCCGACGATTTGAACTCGCCGAGGCTGCAGCCCGGGGACGTGGCAGTCTTTTCGGCAGCTGAACCTTGGAAAAATGGGGACATTTGTGCTCTGGTTTTTGCTTCAGGTGGAGGGTCCGTTGGCAGAGTCTCTCGCAAGGGAAAGCAACTAATTCTATCCGGAATCAAGCCGGGGAGCCCCTCAAGAACCATGCCCGTAGACGAGGTGAAAGCCATTCGAAAGTTGGTTTGGATCAAGAGCTCGTAGCCACTGAGGTTAGGAACCCAGCTACCCTTGCTGGTGTTGTAGAATAATGTAGTGCACGTTTCCGCTTCTCCGTTCCGCGATCCTCGACCGGCTTCAGCCCGAACTTGGGGATTGAGAGACCCGCAACGCGCACCTCTTCTCCCTCGACCAGTAGCATTCAGTGACCTCGAAAAGGAGGCTTTCTTTGAGCAATCGCATAAGGGTGTTGATAATAGTCGTCGTAATAGCAGCGGCCGTCGCCTCCATCATGTTTGTTAAGCATAGGCGGTCGGCGAAGAACAACGGTGACATAAGAACGGCGACCATCGAACGGGGGAACATTTCGGTCACCGTGACTGCGACGGGGACGCTGAACCCCCTCAACAGCGTTCAGGTAGGCTCGCAGATCTCGGGGACGATTGCGGAGCTTCATGCTGATTTCAATTCGCGTGTCCGCAAGGGACAGCTCATTGCGCTAATAGACACGACATTTCTTGCAGCATCTGTCAGGGACGCCCAGGCCTCCGTCGAGCGCGCTGCGGCTGAATCAAAACAGGCGGAGATTGCTTTGAACAGGGCCAAGACGCTTTCGGAGAAAAGTCTTATCCCGGCTGCCGACCTGGAGACTGCCGAGGTCAATCGAGAGGGCGCGGTGGCCGCTCTCAAGTCGGCCAAGTCCCAGCTCGACAGGGCCAGAATTAATCTAAAATACGCCAGCATAAGAGCTCCGGTGGACGGCGTTGTCGTGGCGAGAAACGTAGACGTGGGACAGACAGTTGCCGCAAGCTTTTCAGCGCCCACTCTTTTTGTGATTGCGAACGATCTCAAGCAAATGCAGCTCGAAGCAAACATCGACGAAGCCGACATTGGAATGATAAAGGTCGGCCAGCATGTGTCTTTCAGTGTCAACGCTTATCCGGAGGAGACTTTCGACGGCGTGGTCTCGCAGGTGCGGCTTGAGCCCATCACGGTTCAGGATGTCGTTAATTATGTGATAATAGTCGCGGTGTCCAATCCTGATGAGAAGTTGATGCCGGGCATGACGGCGAATCTCAGCGTAAGAGTCGACGAGAGAGACAACGTTCTCAAGGTTCCGAACCTCGCATTTAGGTTCAAACCTCCTGAGAAGGAAGAGGGGAAGGCCGGTGAGAAGGGTGCTGAAGTGAGCGCCGGTGGCGGAGGCCAGGGAGCTTCCGCGTCGCCTCAGGGTCGTCAGCAGGGTGCGGCTGGATTGCAGGCGCCCCAGGGAGGCCGGCAGGGAGGAGCTGGGCAGGGCTCACGCGCAGGGTCGTTTGCCGGTCGCGGCAGCGCCGGCTCCCAGGTCGCAGGCCAGAGAGAGAGACCGGCCGGCGAGCAGGGAATCGGTGGAGCGATGCAGGCGGGCGCCGGGCACGGTCCGATCATAACCAATGCGAAGACCATCTATAAGGTGACGAAAGAGGGGAAACTGGTGCCTCTTAAAGTCCAGATCGGCGTGACAGACGGCTCCTTCACAGAAGCCGACTCTCCCGACCTTGCCGAGGGAGATCAAATCGCCGTCGGTTACTCCAATCCGAAAATGAACCAGGGCTCGCAGCAACGAGGACCCGGCGGAGGCCGAATGTTCTTCGGTGGACACTAAAACATGGATACTCTCGACACACTCAAAATAGCCTACAGCGCTCTCGGCACAAACAAGATGAGATCCATTCTCACCATGCTAGGAGTGATAATCGGCGTGGGAGCGGTTATTGCCATGCTGGCAGTCGGCAACGGAGCAAAGGCCGTGGTCGAATCACAAATAGCGAGCATGGGAACCAACGTCATCCTGATATTTCCCGGTGCATCAAGCCAGCGAGGAGTCAGTGCGGGAGCAGGCACGTCCATAAAGCTCACCGTCGATGACGCATCAGCAATCGTGAACGAATGCCCATCAGTGATGTACGTCTCGCCTGTCTCGCACTCCGGAGGGCAGGTCGTGGCCGGCAACGTAAACTGGGCGACCGAGGCGGAAGGAGTGGGGCCCGATTTCTTCCAGATTCGTGAGTGGAAGATAAAGACCGGGGATTACTTCACTGATGCAGACGAAAGAAATGCGGCCAAAGTTTGCCTCATAGGCACGACAGTCTCGCGCGAGCTTTTTGGCGAGAATGAAGATCCAGTCGGCAGGACCATTCGCTTCAGAAAGCTGCCCCTCAAAGTCGTCGGCCTTTTGCAGCCCAAGGGCCCCAATGCAATGGGACGCGACCAGGACGACGAAATCTACATTCCGTATTCGACGCTTCAGCAGAGAGTCAGCGGTAACAGGTGGACCGGTTACATCATGGCTTCTGCCGTGTCTGCGAAGGCAATTCCGGCTGCAATCGACGAGATCAAGGGACTTTTGCGTGCCAGACACAGATTGAGAGAGTCGGAGGATGACGATTTCACGATTCGCAGTCAGACCGAGATTGCGGACATGGCGAGCCAGACTTCGAAGACCCTGGGTATATTGCTTGCTTCGATTGCTTCGATTTCTCTCGTGGTCGGCGGCATAGGCATCATGAATATTATGCTGGTGAGCGTAACTGAAAGAACGAGGGAGATCGGCGTGAGAATGGCGGTGGGTGCAAGGATGCGCGACGTGCTTGTTCAGTTCCTGATAGAGGCAGTGGGTTTGAGCTGTCTGGGTGGCGCGATCGGCATAGCGATAGGACTAGTCGGCTCTCGAGTCATTTCCGTCGGGGCAGGATGGCCGGTAGTGATTTCTCCCTTCTCGATAATCCTTGCGGTGGTGTTCGCCGTGGTTGTCGGAATCGGCTTCGGCTTCTACCCGGCCTGGAAGGCTTCCCACCTCAATCCAATCGAGGCCCTCAGGTACGAGTAGGGGGTCCACTGCACATGGTCAGTCCGGCAGCTTTCCGCCTGGTACACCGAGGGCGTTTGGATCATAGAGCAAGTCATATGATTCGAAGGGCAAGCCGCCTTGTCTTCATGTTCATCGTTTCACAGTTAACTCTTGCGTTTCCGGTTTCCGCCGGTCCCTACAATCTATCGCTCCACCGTGAACTTGTGTGCTTCGGAGCCGGTGGCCTGCTGAATCTTGGCGGTGTCCTGGCTGGCAGCGGCACTGAAGCGCCGTCCCTTGCGGACCTTGCGAATCTTGATAAGGACGAGATTCCTGCGTTTGAACGTTCTTACGCCGGCAGGTGGAACCCGAGCGCAGAGAACGCGAGCGAGGTTGTTTTGGCCGGCTGCCTTTTGCTTCCCATTTCGCTCATCCCTTCGAGGCACGAGGACGCGAAGGAGATTGGGCTCATGTATTCCGAAACTCTTGCGCTCGCGTACGGAGGATCCTCTCTGGCCAAGGGCGTGTCACAAAGATACAGGCCGTTCGCTTACGATGACAAGGCTGCCTTGCACGAGAGACTGGATGAAGACGCGAAAAGATCCTTCTTTTCCGCCCACGCTTCTTTGATTGCCTCGGGCCTCGTGTTCACCGCCAAAGTATATTCGGACTATCATCCCGATTTCCGATATCGTTCCCTCATGTGGAGCGCCGTGCTGGTCGGAGCCATTTCGGGAAGCTGGCTTAGAGTGGACTCGGGACGGCACTTTCCCTCCGACGTCGCCGTGGGTGTCGTGTGGGGGAGCGTTGCCGGCTACGCCATACCCGTCTTCCATCACAAGAAATCCACCAGTTTATCCGTCCTCCCTTTTGTGCGTGACGGCCAGAAAGGCGCCGTTATTGTGAAGCGCTTCTAGTTCTGGTAGCATAGCAAGACTCGAGTCTGGAACTTCTGTACTTTTGGAATTTTTTCGGTGATGCCTGGCGATGTCACGAGGTTTCGGTAGTCCCACTGCCACAAAGAGAGTCTTCGAAATGAAAAATACGAGAGATCAACGAAGCCGAAAGGCCGCGCGCGAGAGCCGGCGCCCGGCGGGCCGGAAGGCGGCGCGAACCGCGAAGAAGAACAGGCCGACGGCGACCGGACAGCAGTCTCGCGGCGACGCCGTTCATTGGTACGAGAACGATGCATTCTGGGAAACGATGGCACCCGCAATGTTCAGCGAGCAGCGGCTTGCAGCGGCGGCGGAGGAAGTGGATCAGATACGGCAGCTCGGAAGCCTGAGCCCGGGCGCTGCAATTCTAGATTTGTGCTGCGGACCCGGGAGACATTCAATCGAGCTTGCCGGAAGAGGGTTTCGAGTGACCGGAGTCGATAGAACCGCTGCCTATCTGGAGAGGGCGCGAGCCGGCGCGAAAAAGAAAAGGTTGTCTGTCGAGTTCGTTCAGGACGACATGAGACACTTTTGCCGGCCCGGTGAATTTG
>Ga0315268_10006963_pt1 | contig 11976 bp, 10 predicted proteins | sample C1_top_MG_FD_204535 | JGI IMG/M metagenome (GOLD analysis project Ga0315268, IMG submission 204535) | Sediment microbial communities from Yellowstone Lake, YNP, Wyoming, USA - C1_top | ecosystem: Environmental > Aquatic > Freshwater > Lake > Sediment | place: USA: Wyoming | collected 2017-08-01 | reverse complement strand
GACATCGATTTCAAGGCGAGTCTCGCGGGCGCCCTGGGCGCATCCCAGGCTGGCCAACTGGCGCTGACGCAGACCGCGCCGGACCACCTGGCGGCATCCGGCGCCAACCGCTACGGCGCCGCCGTGCAGTACCGCAGCGAGTCCCAGCCCAGCGTCGATGGCAACACGGTGGATATGGACGTCGAGCGCGCCGCCTTCGCCGAGAACGCGTTGCAGATGGAAGCGCTGATTACCTTCGCCAAGGCCCAGTTCAAGGACCTGAGTGCGGCGGTCTCGCCATGAGCGCCTTCAGCCTGTTCACCATCGCCGGCTCCGCGATGGCCGCGCAGTCGGCGCGCATGAACGCCGTCGCCAGCAATCTGGCCAACGCCGACAGCGTCGCCGGCGCCGACGGCCAGCCCTACCGCGCCAAGCAAGTGGTGTTCGCCGCCATGCCGGTCGGCAACGAGGGCGGCCAGGGGGTGCGCGTCACGCAAGTCGTCGCCAGTGCCGCGCCGCTGCGCATGACCTACGATCCGTCCAGTCCCAACGCCAACGCCCAGGGCTATGTCGCCATGCCCAACGTCAATCCGGTCGAGGAAATGGTCAATATGATCTCCGCCTCGCGCGCCTATCAGACCGACGTCGAGGTGATGAACACGGCGAAGACCCTGATGATGAAGACCCTGACCATCGGTCAGTAAAAAAGGAAAAAATCATGACCACTTCCGCAGTCAATGGCAGTTCCACCAGCGCCGCGGTATTTGCCGCGATCAACGCCAGCAACACCGCCGGCAGCACCCCGGCGTCGACCACCAGCAGTACCCAGGATCAATTCCTGAAGCTTCTGACCACGCAGTTGCAGAACCAGGATCCGCTGAATCCGATGGACAACGCCCAGATGACCTCGCAGTTGGCGCAGATCAGCACGGTGGACGGCATCACCCAGCTCAACGCCACCCTGCAGTCCCTGGTCAGCAATGCCAACAGCAGCCAGGCCCTGCAGGCGGCGGCGCTGGTCGGTCACGGCGTGCTGGTGCCGGGCAGCGCGCTCTCCCTGCAGCAGGGTCAGGCCGTCGCCGGCGTGGACCTGGCCAGTGCCGCCGACGACGTGGTGGCGACGATCAAGGACGCCAACGGCCTCGCCGTGCGCAAGCTCGACCTCGGCGCCATGGTTGCCGGCGCCAGCAGCTTCGCCTGGGACGGCAAGACCGACAGCGGCGCGACCGCCGCCGACGGCGCCTACACCGTGAGCCTCGCCGCCACGCAGGGCGGGGGCGCGGTGACTGCCAACGCCCTGCAGGTCGGCATGGTCTCCAGCGTGGCGAACAGCAGCCAGGGCGCCAGCCTCAATGTCGCCGGCCTGGGCACGTTCAGCCTGTCCGACGTGAAACAGATTCTTTAGGACGATTTCAAGGAGCGAAAAATGGGTTTCCAACAGGCATTAAGCGGACTGGACGCCGCCTCGAAAACGCTCGAGGCCATCGGCAACAACGTTGCCAATTCCAGCACGGTCGGCTACAAGGCGCAAACCGCCGTGTTCTCCGATATCTTCGCGTCCGCGCTGGGCGGCGGCTCCGCCGGGCAGATCGGCATCGGCGTGCAGCTCGCCGGGGTTCAGCAGCAGTTCAGCCAGGGCAATATCTCCACCAGCAGCAACCCGCTCGACCTGGCGATCAATGGCGGCGGACTGTTCCGCATGAGCAACCAGGGCACGATCACTTACAGCCGCAACGGCCAGTTCCAGCTCGACAAGAACGGCTACCTGGTGAACTCGGCGGGCCTGCAACTGACCGGCCTGGGCGCCGACCCGGTGACCGGCGCGATCATACCCGGCAATTACGTGCCCCTGCAGATCAACAACTCGGCCATTCCGCCCCAGGTGACGAGCCTGAGCCAGGTGCAGACCAACCTGGACTCGCGCTCGACGCCGCCTTCGGCGATGACGGCCGGCACGGCAACGGGTACTGCCCCGCCGACCTCGCTGACGATTACGCTCGGGGGCAACGATGGAATCGCCGGCTCGGTGGATGGCGTGGCTTATAACGTGGTGATTCCTGCAGCGGTCTATACGAACGCGGCGGCGCTGGCAACCGCGGTCCAGAACGCCATCAACAATACAGGCGCGGTTGTGGGACCGCCTGTGCAGAACGGCCTGAGCGGCACCGGGACTTCGGTGACCGCCAGCATCAACGCCAGCGGCGATCTCGTGCTCACCTCCAACAGCGTCGGCACCGTCGGCAGCGCCGGCTTACCTGGTGGATCCTCGGTATCGGTGATGGCCGCGTCTGCTGGCGCCACCAATCTCAACATGACAGCCGCTGTGCTGACCACAGGGACGGACAATTTCAATCCCGCCACCACCACCAGCTATACGTCGTCCACCGCGCAAACGGTGTTCGACTCCCTCGGCAACGCGCATACGCTGCAGCTCTACTACGCCAAGACCTCCTATCCGGGGCGCTGGCAGTTGTATACCTCCCTCGATGGCAACAAGCCCACCGGGGCCGCGTCCTGGGCCGCGAGCGCGACGACGCTGAGCTTCAACACCTCCGGCACCCTGAGCACGCCCATGCCGCTGCCCCAGACCTTCACGGTGAATACCGGCGCGACGCCGACCTTGAGCTTCAAGCTCGACCTGACCGGCTCGACCCAGTACGGCATCAGCTTCGGCACCAACCAGCTCACCCAGGACGGCTTCACCTCGGGCAAGCTCTCCGGCATGAGCGTCTCCCCCGACGGCATCGTCCAGGGCAGCTATTCCAACGGCAAGCTGCGCAATATGGGGCAGGTGGTGCTGGCGAATTTCAACAACCTGAACGGGCTCCAGTCCGTGGGCGGCAACGAGTGGGCCGAGACGGCCGTTTCCGGCCAGCCGATTCCGGGCATCCCCGGCACCGGCAACCTGGGCCTGGTGCAGTCGGGAGCGGTGGAGGAATCGAACGTCGATATGACCGCCGAGCTGGTCAATATGATCACCGAGCAGCGCGCCTACCAGGCCAACGCGCAGACCATCAAGACCGAGGATCAACTGATGCAGACCCTGGTCAATCTCTAGTGGTGGTTCAGCGGAGCGCATCGAGTTGAGGGGCCGCCATGGATAGGATGATCTACACCGCAATGAGCGGTGCTTCCCAGACCCTGGAGCGGCAGGCTTCGGTGGCGCAGAATCTGGCCAACGTCAATTCGACCGGCTACCGCGCCGAGGAGCAGCGCCTGCGCGCGGTTCAGGTGATCCCCGGCGCGGGTTCCTCCGCCCTGCCGACGCGCGCCTTCGTCATCGACGCCAGCACCCATACCGACTTCACCCCGGGACCGCTGCAGTTGACCGCCCGGCCGCTCGACGTCGCCGTCCAGGGCCAGGGCTGGATCGCGCTGGCCCTGCCCGACGGCAGCGAGGCCTATACGAGGAACGGCAGCCTGCAGCAGGATGCCAATGGCGTACTGCAGACCCGCACCGGCATTCCGGTCCAGGGCGACGGCGTCACGATCTCGATACCGCCCGACGTCAAGGTCACGATCGGCGCTGACGGCACCGTCTCGGTCGTTAATGAGAGCGGTCAGCAGAACACCGTCAATGCCCTGGGCCAGATCAAGCTGGTCAATCCGCCCGAGGCCGATCTGGTGCGCGGCGACGACGGCCTGTTCCGGCTGCGTTCGGGCACGCCGGCGCCGACCGATCCGAACGTGAAGCTGGCCGGCGGCTATCTCGAAGGCAGCAACGTGAACTCGATCGAGCAGATGGTGAGCATGATTTCCCTGTCGCGCCAGTTCGACATGCAGATGAAGACCCTGACCAATGCTCAGGCCAATGATCAGGCGGCAACGCAGATCATCACCAACCTTTAGGAGTAAGGGATGATTCGTTCCCTGTGGATTGCCAAGACCGGCCTCGACGCGCAGCAGACCTCGCTCGACGTCATTGCCAACAACATCGCCAACGTCAGCACCAACGGTTTCAAGCGCGCCCGGCCGGTGTTCCAGGATCTGCTCTACCAGACCCTGCGTCAACCCGGCGCGCAGTCTTCGCAACAGACCACGATCTCCTCCGGCCTGCAGTTGGGCACCGGGGTGCAGCCGATCGCCACCGAAAAGATCTTCACCCAGGGCAGCCTGACCCAGACCAGCAATCCGCTCGACATCGCCATCAACGGCCAGGGCTTCTTCCAGATCAGCATGCCCGACGGCACCCTCGCCTACAGCCGCGACGGCTCCTTCCAGCAGGACAGCAACGGCCAGATCGTGACCGCGAGCGGCTATCCGCTGTCGCCGGCGTTGACGATTCCTTCCAACGCCACCTCGGTGACCATCGGCCGCGATGGCACCGTCAGCGTGGTCCAGGCCGGGTCGAGCACGCCCACCCAGATCGGCACCATCCAGTTGGCCGACTTCGTCAATCCCGGCGGCCTGCAGAGCACCGGCGAAAACCTTTTCGTCGAGACCGCCTCGAGCGGCACGCCGACGCCCAACACGCCCGGCACCAACGGCGTCGGCCTGCTCAACCAGGGCTACGTCGAAACCTCGAACGTCAATGTCGCCGAAGAGCTGGTCAACATGATCCAGGCCCAGCGCGCCTACGAGTTGAACTCGAAGGTGATCACGGCCTCGGACCAGATGCTGCAGAAGCTGGCGACTATGTGAGGCGGGCCGTGACGAAACGAAAATTCGCCAATTGGCTGGGAATGCTCGGAGCGGCCTTGCTGCTCGCGGCCTGCGCCGCCATCGTGCCGCCGACCAGCGTGCAGCAGCCGCTGACGGCCAGACCGGAACCGCGCAACAATGTGCCGCCGACCGACGGCGCCATCTACAGCAGCTCATCGGCGCGGCCCTTGTTCGAGGACCGGCGCGCGCGCTTCGTCGGCGACACCATCACCATCAACATCGCCGAGAAGACCACGGCCTCGAAGGCATCGGAGAACAAGACCACGCGTTCCCAGAGCCTCGCCGCTTCGATACCCTCGGTGGTCGGGCTGCCGTTCAAGACGCTGCAGGGTACCAACCTCTCCGCCTCCGACGCCAATACCTTCGACGGCAAGGGCAGCAACACTTCGGCCAACGATTTCACCGGTACCCTGACGGTGACGGTGATCGAGGTCTATCCCAACGGCAATCTGCTGGTCTCGGGCGAGAAACAGATCGGGCTGAAGGAGGGCGAGGAATTCGTCCGCTTCTCCGGCGTGGTCAATCCGACCACCATCACCTCGGCCAATACCGTGCAATCGACCCAGGTTGCCGACGCACGGATGGAATACAAGGCGAACGGCTTCCTCGATTCGGCGACGGTGATGGGCTGGCTCGGGAAGTTCTTCCTCAATGTCCTGCCGTTCTAGTGCCCGTCGTTGTCGCCGGGGTGCTTGTCCCTCTGAGGGGCTTGTGCCGCGTAGCAGGTACTAGCTAAGGCATGTCGGCATGAATGCCGACCTACAAATAAATGGCTAGCGCAAGGGGTATTGAGATGAGCGGAATACAAAAGGGATTCATGGCCGTGTTGCTGATCCTGGCGGCATTGCTGGCGATGGATTCGGCGCGTGCCGAACGCATCAAGGATCTCGCCTCGATCGCCGGCGTGCGCAACAACCAGCTGATCGGCTACGGCCTCGTCGTCGGCCTGGACGGCAGCGGCGACCAGACCACCCAGACGCCATTCACGGTGCAAAGCATCATCAACATGCTGACCGGCATGGGCGTCAATCTGCCGCCCGGCACCAGCCTGCAACTGAAGAACGTCGCCGCGGTGATGGTCACGGCGAATCTGCCGCCCTTCGCCCGGCCCGGCCAGCAGATCGACATCACCGTCTCCTCGATGGGCAACGCCAAGTCGCTGAGCGGCGGCACCCTGGTGATGACGCCGCTCAAAGGTGCCGACGGCGCCGTCTATGCGATGGCCCAGGGCAATGTCGTGGTCAGCGGCGCCGGCGCCTCCTCCGGCGGATCGCGGGTGGTGGTCAATCACCTCTCGGTCGGCCGCATCAGCGGCGGCGCCACGGTGGAGCGCGCGGTGCCGACCCGTCTGGGCGAGGGCAACTACGTCTATTTCGATCTCAACAGCACCGACTTCGGCACCATGGAAAACATGGTCCAGGCGATCAATCGCGTCGTCCCCGACGCGGCCACCGCCACCGACGGCCGCCAGGTCAGGATCCGCGCGCCCGATAATGTCTCCGAGCGTGTCGGCTTCCTGAGCCGCATCGAAAATATCGAGGTCAGGACCGACCCGACGGCGGCCAAGGTGATCATCAATGCCCGGACCGGTTCGGTGGTGATGAATCAGTCGGTGACCCTGGACGACTGCGCCGTGGCGCACGGCAACCTGTCGGTCACGGTCGGCACCGAGAACACCGTGAGCCAGCCCAATCCGCTCTCGGCCGGCCAGACCACGACCGTCGCCAATGCCCAGATCGAGGTCAAGCAGGAAGCCGGCGCGCTGCTCAACGTGCGCGGCGGCGTCAATCTGGCCGATGTGGTCAAGGCCCTGAACGCCATCGGCGCCAATCCCCAGGATCTGATCGCCATTCTTCAGGCAATGAAGTCTGCGGGCGCGCTGCACGCCCAACTGGAGATCATCTAGTGTGGTGCTTGGCAAATGCTGTAGGTCGGGCTTCAGCCCGACGCCCCGAAGGAAGTGCCCTTGGGGTACGCCCCGAAGGAAGTACCCTTGGAGTGTGCCACGGCTGCTGTCGGGCTGCACCCGTTCGGGTGTCTCCATCGAAAGCCCGACCTACGATGGTGCTAGCCGGATAGGCAGGAATTGCCGGAAAAATTGCCGCCTTTTCCGCGGATGAGCGCATTCCGGCCGGAGTAGATTGCCCCCATGTCCACACCGGATATTTCCAAGCAGTTCGCGCTGGACGTGAACAGCCTCACCGCCTTGAAGAGCCAGGCGCGCGCCAATTCGCCCCAGGCGGTGAAGGCGGCGGCCCAGCAATTCGAGGCGCTGTTCCTGCAGCAGGTGTTGAAATCGATGCGCGACGCGACGCCGCACGACGGTCCGTTCGACAGCGATCAGTCGCGGCTGTACGAGTCCCTGCTCGACCAGCAACTGGCCCAGGTGCTGTCCACCAAGGGCGGCGGCACCGGTCTCGCGGCCATGCTCGAGAAGCAGATGGCGCAGCAGCACCCTGATCCTGTGCCCTTGGGTCCTCTGCCGCTGACGCCCTCGGCCGGGCAGAGCTTCCCCCTCTCGCCGCCTGCCGCCGCGATTCCCCTGGCCGGGTCGGGCCCCGGCTCGTACCCTCTGCCTGCAGCGACCCCTGCGTCGGCGCCGGAGGGCAGCGCCAATCCCAATCCCAATCCTAGTGCCAATCCCTCTGCGCGCGCGTTCGTCAATCGCGTCTGGCCGCAGGCGCTGGAGGCCAGCCGTACCACCGGCATCCCGCCCCACTTCATGGTCGCCCAGGCGGCGCTGGAGACCGGCTGGGGCAAGTCCGAGCCGCGCTTTCCCAACGGCCGGAAAAGCTTCAATCTGTTCGGTATCAAGGCCGGGGGCAGTTGGACCGGCCCGGTGGTCCAAGCCACCAGCAGCGAGGTCATCGCTGGTGTGGCACAAAAGCAGGTGGCGAGTTTCCGCGCCTACGGCTCCTACGCCGAGGCTTTCCGCGACTACGCCAAGCTGCTGGTCTCGAATCCGCGCTACGCCGGCGTGCTCGGCAGCCAGGACGCCGTCGGCTTCGCGCGCGGCCTGCAGCAGGCCGGCTACGCCACCGATCCGATGTACGCGGTCAAGCTGGCCCGGATCATAGGCGGCGGCACGCTGCGCGCCAGCCTGATCGGCTAATTCAATTTTCATTTCAATCCGATAATTTGCCCTGCCGAACTCCTGGGCACGAAGCTTGCTGATCTTCGGATGACGACTCAAGTTGCGGCAGATTATGCCGATAACAGAGTCATTCTTTGGAGCGCCCATGAGCAGCAGCATCTTCGATATCGGTCTAAGCGCTTTGAACGCGGCTCAGGCGGGCATTCTGACCAGCGGGCACAACATCGCCAACGCCTCGACGCCGGGGTTTACCCGCCAGCAGGTGGTCCAGACCACCAATACGCCGATGGCCACCGGCGCCGGCTTCCTCGGCCAGGGCGTCGATGTCCAGACGGTGAAACGGATCTACAGCGCGTCCCTGAGCGGTCAGTTGCTGTCGGCGCAGAACGGCACCGCCGAAATGAACAGCTACCAGGCCCAGATCACCCAGGTCGCCAACCTCTTGGCCGATCCCAATGCCGGCCTGACGCCGTCCCTGTCGGCGTTCTTCAATGGCGTGCAGCAGGTCTCCGCCAATCCCGCGGATACTCCCTCGCGGCAGGCGCTGCTCTCGGGCGCGCAATCGCTGGTGAGCACCTTTCAGAGTCTGGACCAGCAACTGTCCGCGATCCGCACCGGAACCGATGCCCAGATCACCAGCGAAGTGTCGCTGATCAATTCCTATGCGCAGCAAATCGCCGCCGCCAATCAGAGCATCATCATGGCCCAGGGCAACGGCACGGGACAGCCCGCCAACGATCTGCTCGACCAGCGCGACCAGCTCATCAGCCAGCTCAACCAGGAGATCAAGGTCACCACGGTGACGCAGAGCGACGGCACCTACTCCGTGTTCATCGGCACTGGCCAGCCGCTGGTGGTGGGCAACCAGGTGTCGAAGCTGCTCGCGGTGCCGGCCACCGACGAGCCGCAAAAGATCACCGTGGCGCTCCAGGGAACGGCGACCAGCAGCCCGATCGCCCTGCAGGAGTCGATGCTCACCGGCGGCACGCTCGGCGGTCTGCTCGCCTTCCGCAGCCAGTCGCTCGACCCCACGGAGAACGCGCTCGGGCGCATCGCCCTCGCCGTGGCCCAGACCTTCAACGACCAGCACGTACTCGGTCAGGATCTCAACGGCGCGCCTGGCGGGAATTTTTTCACCGTTCCGGCGCCGGTGGTGAACGCCAGCAGCCTCAACGCCGGCGGCGCCACCCTGAGCGCGCAGATCGTGAACAGCGATTATCGGCTGGACGTCTCCGGCAGCAAATACGTGGTCACGCGCCTGTCCGACGGCAGCACCGTTTCGCCAGCGGGCGGGTACACGCCGGCGCAGTTTCCGGTGACCCTGGACGGCATCACCCTGAGCCTGGGCAGCGGCGCGGCAGCCCCCAGCGACAGTTTCGTCGTGCGCCCGGGCAACCCGGCCGGCAGCCGCGTTATCGCTTCCTCGGGCAATACCGGCACTGCCCTGCTCGATTCGACCGCCTCCAACATCCAGTCGCTGGAAGGCAGCGACTACCGCCTGACCTATAGCGCCGCCAACACCTTCACCCTGACCCGGCTCTCCGACAATACCGCCTGGACCGCCGGCGGTACGTCGATCGCGACGGCTCTGACCAATCTGGCCGCCCAGCACCAAACCGGCATTGCCTTTGCCGTCGCCGGCACACCGGCCGTCGGCGACAGCTTCATGATCGAACCGACGCGCAACGCCGCCGGCAGCATCGGCGTGGCCATCGGCGATCCGAGCAGCATCGCCGTCGCCGCACCGGTGCGCAGCGGCACCGGCACCCCCGGCACCCCGAACACGGGCACCGCGCAGATCAGTGCCCCGACGGTGTACGACAAGAGTTTTCTGCCGCTCACCGGAACGGGAACGGCGACCCTGACCTACAGCAGCGCCACCAACCAATTCACAGTCGCTCCCCCGGTCCCCGCCGGCACCTGGCCGGCGGTGGCGGCTCCCATCACCTATGCCACCGGCCAGACCATCAACCTCAACGGTCTGTCCTTCACCATCAGCGGCACGCCCCAGAACGGCGATACCTTCACCGTGGGGAATAACACCGGCGGCGTCTCGGATAACAGCAACGCGCTGCTGCTGGGCCAGTTGCAAACGCAAAACACGCTCGCGGCCGCACCCGGGGGAAGCGCCACGGCGAGCTACCAGTCGGCCTATGCGCAGATCGTCAGCCAGGTCGGCAACAAGGCGCGCGAAGTCCAGGTCACCGGCCAGGGGCTGCAGTCCCTCACCACCCAGGCGCAGACCGCGCGCGACTCGGCCTCGGCGGTCAATCTCGATGAGGAGGCCGCCAATCTGCTGCAATACCAGCAGGCCTATCAGGCCGCCGCCAAAATAATCACCGTCGCCGGCAAGCTGTTCGACACGCTGCTGGCCATTTGAGCAAGAACGGAGCACATCATGCGCATCAGTTCGGGAATGATTTACGACGCGGGCATCAACTCGATGAACACCCTGACGGACTCCCTGCTGCATACCCAGCAGCAGGTGTCGTCGGGCCGGCGCATCCTGACGCCGGCAGACGATCCGGTGGCCGCAGCCAGCGCCCTGGGTGTCACCCAGGCCAGCAACATCAACGCCCAGTACGCCCTCAACCAGAATAACGCGACATCGACGCTCGGCCTGGAAGCCACGCAGCTCTCCAGCGCCGGCGACTTGCTGACGCAAGCCAAGCAACTGGCCGTGCAGGCCGGCAACGCCACGCTGAACAGCAGCGACCGCACGACCATCGCCACCCAGCTGCGGGCCATTTTCGACCAGATGCTCGGCATCGCCAATGCCCAGGACAGTTCCGGCCAGTACCTGTTCTCGGGCAACAAGGGCAACACCCAGGCCTTCTCCGGAACGGTGGAAACCGGTGTCAGCTACAACGGCGACAGCGGCCAGCGCAAGCTGCAACTGTCGGCCTCGCAACAGCTCGCGGTCAGCGATTCCGGCAACGCCGTGTTCCAAAACATCGCTGCCGGCAACGGCTATTTCGCGACCGCCAACGGCGCCAATAACAGCGGCAGCGGCGTCATCGATGTCGGCAGCGTCAGCGATCCGGCCAAGTGGATCGCCAGCAACAAGGGCAATATGCAGGTGAAGTTCTGGGTCGACACGACGGGTTCGAATGGCCCCCCGAACACGACCTACTACGATCTGGTCGATACCACGACTGGCAATTCCCTGTACACCGGGGCCGCTTCCACACAGGGCGGCGGTTCGAATACCTATACCCATGCCTACACCGGCGGCCAGCCGATCCCATTGAAGCAGGACACGCCGGGACCGGCATTCGATTACGGCGCCAGCGTCACCATCACCGGCGCGCCGGCCACGAACGATTCCTTCAGCATCTCCCCGGGCAAGACCCAGAGCGTGTTCGCGACCCTGTCCAACCTGATCCTGTCGCTCGAGTCGGCAACGACCGCCACCCCCGCGGGTTCCGCCAAACTCTCCAATGATGTCAGCTCCGCCCTGACCAACATCGACCAGGCCAACAGCAACATTCTCAGTGTCCAGGCGGCGATCGGCTCGCGCCAGAACGAGGTGACTTCGCTCGCCAGCGTGAACAGCAGTCTCAACCTGCAATACCAGCAGACCTTGTCTAACCTGCAGGATGTCAATTACACCCAGGCGGTCTCGAACCTGACGCAGTTGCAGACCCAGCTTCAGGCGGCGCAGAAGTCTTTCGCGATGGTGTCCCAACTGTCGCTGTTCACCTATATTCCATGAGGGGCGCTTTGCTGGCGCTGCTGGCCGGGGCCGGAGTTGCTGGAATTGCCGGCTGCACCGGCTTCACTTCGCATCTGGACGGGAACCTGCCGCGCAGCGGCAGCCTGGTGCCGGCCACCAATCTGCAGCTCACGCCTTCCTTGGCCATCCCGCTGGAAAAGCTGGTCTTTCTCGGCGCCTATGTCGGCGCCGCCTACCTGATCCTCGATCCGCTGGCGCCGAACTGGAAAATCGAGGAGGCGCCGCTTCCCGACAACCATGTCCATCTCGCCCTGAAGATGAAGCGCTTCTATGCCGGCGGTGCCGGCGAGGCGAGGGTCGTCTTCAATCGCCGCGCCGAGAATCTGGTGCAATACGGCGGCTTCGACGGCTATCAGGTGATGGACTACTCTGAGGGCATAGAATCCTCGGTGCTCGGTTCCCGGCGCGTCGCCGAGGGCGACATCCGCCTGATCGGCAAGGGCGACGAAAGACCTCAGGGCAGCGCGCCGCCGGCGCGCAGCACGCCCGAGAGCGCGACGAAGCC
>Ga0315268_10006962_pt1 | contig 11976 bp, 9 predicted proteins | sample C1_top_MG_FD_204535 | JGI IMG/M metagenome (GOLD analysis project Ga0315268, IMG submission 204535) | Sediment microbial communities from Yellowstone Lake, YNP, Wyoming, USA - C1_top | ecosystem: Environmental > Aquatic > Freshwater > Lake > Sediment | place: USA: Wyoming | collected 2017-08-01 | reverse complement strand
AACCATATGATACCGTATTCGATAGGTACAATGGCAAGCATGGCTGACTTCCATACATTGAAAGAAGAAGAATAGGGTTTAAGTCTCCGCAGCAAGCTGCGGGGTATTAAACCCAGTTGGGAATAAAAGAACAAAATAGGAAGCATGCAAGGCTGATGAAACCGATTACGCCGAGACGGTTTATTTGTTGGGAATGAATCTCGTCCGTCTTCCTTCGACCGCATAGCTACCCTTTGAGAACGAGTCGACGACTTTCGCATAGGCGTTGTGCTCCACCTTCAGGATCCTCTGGGCCGCCTCCTCAGCGTCCTTGCAGTCTCCGATATCCACCGCTTCCTGGTAGATGATCGGGCCGGCATCGAGCGTTTCGTCCACCAGATGTATTGTCACGCCGGAGATTTTGGCGCCATATTCGAACGCCTGCTTCTGGGCATCCACCCCGGGGAATGATGGCAGCAGCGCCGGATGGATGTTGATTATTCTGTTGCGGTAGGAATCGAGCAGTTTCTTTCCTTTCAGGACGAGCATGTAGCCGGCAAGAACGACGAGCCCGGCTCCGTAGCGATCGAGCAGGTCCTTTATCCGTTCGTCCATCCCCTCCCGGCTCTTGAAATCCTTCCGCTCAACGATTTCCACGGGGATATTGTGCCCTCTGGCGATTCCAATGGCAGGCGCATCTGGGTTATTTGTTATGAGAACGGCTATCCGTGCATCGCACTGGCCGGCAGCGATGGCATCGGCAATGGCCTTGAAATTGCTTCCCCTTCCGGAAGCCAGAACAGCCACGGTGACAGGCGCCATAACACCACATCGCATGCTAAATACGCAAAAGTGCTCCTGAAAATCAAAATGGTGACAAGGTATTTAATTATCCTATGCAATAGGAGAGCCATGGCAAGAGCATGTGCCGACCAGTTTGCTGTGCCGGATGCGGAAGGCGCCATGTCACTGGATGTTGCCATAGAAGACCTGCGCAAAGACATCGAATTCTCCTGCTCGCTGATCCTCCAGCGGGCAAGGGCCATAAATTCCACCACCCACGGCAACGGTCCTTTCCGCCTGCAGTTCTGGGAGGAAAGGATAAATCGCATAAGGCGAAGCCAGAGGGAAACATTCAGCGTCAGGGAGCTCAGACAGCTCAGGCGGGAATGCGACACCATCGCCCAGGACATGGAACAGTTCAGCAAAGGGTTGCGCTAGAATTCATTAGCGGAAATGCCAGGGCGTTTAAACAGTCCGGACGCTCTTCGAGTCTTTAGATGATCTTCCATCTCTGCCCTGAGACGCCGGCTTTATCCTCAAGAACGACACCTAATTCTTTCAACCTGGCGCGGATCATGTCCGAGCGCGCGTAATCCTTTTTCTTTCTCGCATCCTCGCGCAGCGAGATGATGAGCTCGATGGCCTTCTCGGCATTATCAGAAGCAGATGCCCCGGGAACTCCAAGTTCATCAAGCAGCGTCTTCAGCGCTTCGAGCTTGCCCTCCAGCGCGGGCCGCTCCTCCTGGAGTCCGATTATCCACAGCATCTCCTCGATAGCGATCTGGATTTTCTCGAGCTGTTCCCGATCCATCTTATCTAGGCCTAGATGGGCATTCGTCAGGCGCAGCAATTGGAAAAGGGATGCGATCGCTTCCGGGGTATTCAGATCCTCATCCATGTGCGTATAGAATGCAGCGATCAGCTGGTCGCTCTCCTTCCGGAATTCGGGGTCCCTGTGCCCCGTGGCAGTATGGCGGGCATGCTGGCCCTCCTTTGCAGCGAGCGATTCGCGAATCAGGCCGAGCGAGTTGAAGATGCGCTCAACACCCTCATCGCTCGAATCGATGCCGTCCTCGCTGTAATCGAGCGGGCTGCGGTAATGGGTCTGGAGGAAGAAGAAACGGATGGAATTGGGCCTGTGGCGCCCGAGGGCATCGGCGAGGGTGATGAAGTTCCCGAGGGATTTGCTCATCTTTTCCCCTTCAACGGTCAGGAAGCCGGTATGCACCCAGCAGTTGCAGAACTTCTCTCCGGTCGCCGCCTCGCTCTGGGCGATCTCGTTCTCGTGATGGGGGAATATCAGATCGCGGCCCGCGCCGTGGAGGTCAAGGGTCCTGCCGGCGTAGCGCCCTGCCATGGCGGAGCATTCGATGTGCCAGCCGGGCCTGCCGCGGCCGAAGGGGCTATCGAATTCGAGTATTTCACCTTGGGTCTTCTTCCATAGGGCGAAGTCGGCCGCATCATCCTTGCTCTCATCCACCTCGAAACGGGAGCCTGCTTTTATGGCCTCGAGATCCTGGTGGGATAGCGCGCCGTACGAAGGGAACGAGGAGATGTCGAAATAAACCCCTGTCTTGGTCTCATAGGCTTTGCCTCGCTGTACGAGGGTCTGGATCAACGAGATGATCTGCGGGATATTTTCCGTGACTTTCGGGTAGGCATCCGCCTTGAGGACGTGGAGCTTCGAGAGCAGCTCGAGCGCTTCATCATGGTTGCGGGTGGTGAGGGCCATGGGATCCGCGCCGCTCTCCTTGCATCTCTTGATTATCTTGTCATCCACATCGGTGATGTTCTGGATATGGTAGACGTGGTAATCCCGCTTCACAAGGAAGCGCTTGAGGACATCGAAGAACACGTAGGTGCGGGCATGGCCGATATGGGCCTGATCGTAGGGGGTGATGCCGCAGACATACATGATAACCTTCCTGTCGTCGATGGGGCGAAAAGCCTCGGTGTGTTTGGTCAGGGAGTTGTAGATGCGCATGAAGAAGCACCATTCCTGAGGGATTGTGCGCCCAAAACATATTTATAAAGATATCATGAGACTATAAGGTGACGTCTCACCAGACAGAGGTCAGACGAGGACGCCAAAGGGTGAGAAATAGATTGGGAGTTATATTTGGAGGTAATACTTATGGCTGATGAGAAAACGACAGCTGGTAAAGAGACGCCCGCAGCACCCGCTGCCGGCAGCGGAACCGACGACAGCAAACTTTTTGGAGCCCTGTGCTACATCATAGGCGTTCTTGTGCCGCTTTTCGTGCTGTTCACAGAGAAGAAGAATGACAAGTTCCTTGTATTCCACGCGTGGCAGTCCCTGCTGCTTACGGTTGTCTGGGTTGTGGCGTGGATCGTCTTGGCCGGCATAAGCTTTGCCGCCGCGATCCTCACATCATTCATCGGAGGCGTCGGTGGAGTTGTCAGCTGCCTGTTCTTCCCGCTCTTCCTGGTAGGCGTATGCGCGATTCTTTTTGCGGCCTACAAGGCATACCTGGGCGAGAGGTACAAACTACCCCTGCTTGGGGACTTCGCTGAGAAGCAGGTAAAATAATAGGTCGATCGGCCGCGGAAACGCGGCTTTCCTTTTTCTTTATGTTTTCCCTTTCCCTTAGTCCATAGGATCTTTCCATCCTATCGCATCAGAGGAAGTCCGAAAGGCCCATCTGCTTGACCTTGTCGTCCTCGAAAATGCTTTTTATCTCCCGTTCAACGAGCTCAAGACGCTGCTTAAGGTAAAGCGGGAGGTCGTATATCCTGACTATGTCGTGGGAGATCTCAAGATACTTCTCTATCCCGCCCTTGTTGATGGTGAGCAGGAGGTTGCCTCCGCAACGCGGGCATTTGCCTGCCAGGGATACGCGCCGGAGGATGTGGTTGCAGGCAACGCAGCGGAAGGTCTGGCGGGAGAACGAACGCAGGTTTCCATAGAGATCCGGGATGAAGTGACTCAGGATAAGCCGTTCGGCAGCATCCCTTTTGTCCACCGCTCTTAGCCGCCCCTGGAGACTAAACTGGACGTCTATCTTGTCAGGAACGGACTGGAGTTCAACGTAGGCAGTGCGCACATTTCCAACATCTATGGTGCCGCCAGGGTGTGTTATGGGAAGTTCGTACTGTTCCTCAGTTCCGAGAACATCTTTCACGGTCTTGATTTTGATCTCGCCGGGGGGTGTGAAGCGTTCTCCGGCCTCGTAGAATTCCAGGGAGTAGTGGGAAACGAATTCGATGTTGTGGGCCTCGTCATCCACCTCCTTGGGGTTTATCTCCATTGAGAGCACAAGGGGGGTGTCCATGGTTCCTCCCCGCGACTCATAGAGGTATTTCCTTGAAAAGTTGATGAGCGCGTCCATGAGCAGCATGACACAATCTTCGTCTCCGTCGCAGCGGATTGTGAGAATCTGGTTGTTTAGCAGGACATTTTTGTCTTCTAGCGTATCTCCTTCAACATCGAGGCAGTAAGCAGGCAGTGCTTCAGTGAGTGTTTCTATACTTTTTATCTTGTCGAACAGGTAATCGCTTTGAGGATAAACCGGATAGAAGCTATTTTCATATTTTATAAACCTCTCCTGAGTGTGGGGCAATGTTTCTCTTAAGGTTAAAATTCGGTCAGCCTTATGTTTTACAGAAGGATTGCAGATATTCGCAAATTTACGGATATCTTTCCCGTACAATGAGATGTAGCTTAGTGAAAATAGCCCGGGTTCTTTTCCAAGCTCTGCATAGCGCTCCAGAACTCTTTTTCCGGGTAAGCGTGGCTTTGAGCTACCGTATCTGCAGAATATGCCGAATCTTAGCATGAGTGTACCTAAATCTTCTAATAAGCTTTTTGAAACAGAATAGAGATGTATCCTTGGGGGGGTTGCAACCACGCTTCCATCGCCGTCAAAATACGCAGATATGAATGTCTTTACCAGAGTGTTATCGAGTGAGAAAACAATTTTTGGAACTCGTTTTGCATGCGCATTTTTTCCACTTTCCCATGCCTTGCAAAATAAGAGGTAGATGAGCCGACTGGAAATACAAACTTGGGTGTCATTCTCTCCAAGATAGGGCGCTATACCGAATACATTGCGTATGGCAGCAACTAAACGATTGCACATATTCTTATTACAAATGCGAAAATTAACCTGATAAGCGGTTTTACTTTCCCTCGCATATCCTTCCGATATGTAATAACCAAGAATTGTCATGAGATAATGATTTATGGGAATTGTTATGGGCAATTCAAAGTCATCCCGTTTCATGGCTATTTTTGCGTCATTAGGAAGACTATCAAAACTGCATAGATTGCTTTTCACAAGGAGTTCGAAATGCGTTAACGGTACTCTGGCATACCAACGGGATGGTGTTTTTCTTTCTCCTGCGTTCAATTGTAAAATTTTCAATAAAAGTTCACGCTTCTGATAATACAGTTTTTTGAAATACTCTTTTGACCGGATTATGATGGATTCTTTCTCTTGGAGGCCTGATTCACAGAATAATTTTACCAGATTTAAACGCGAAGGATACCCGGCTGGAGTAGGAAAATTCAAACAAACAGGAAGCTCCATGCCGGCCTTAAGTTTGCAAGCCTCGGTGGATTTCAGTTTTCCACCTTCCAGGTAGAGAATGTTGTGATCGGGAGTAACCACGAACGAACGATTGGTAGTTGTTGTTATCTTGAGCCAATTCTTTGGGGGGGTGGTTTTTATAAAACATTTAATTTTTTTCTTTTCTATTTTGTGCGAACGTGTATCGACCCCATAGACATACAGCTGATCAGGTGAATTAATTTTTTGCGTATGGAGGTCTAACGCTTTCGAGTTATGTTTTTTGGACAATCCTTCCACTATTTTCCCTATAGATTTTCGGAAAAACTCATTGGATTTTCCATCCCAAATTAAGATTTCTGTATCTGGATGGAAACAATTCCTCCTCTTCGCCGTATGGAAATAGGGATGGCCATAGCCCACGTTGGCTCTGGTGAATCCTATGATGCGGCATAGAACGCCGGCGCTGGTATGGGGCGAAAGACCGACCGCGAGATGGCCCACCAGATCCTCGCGCGAGCGGAGATTGTAGAAGGATTTCAGCCCATAGAGATTGACCAGGAGGTCATCTATGAAATTAGCTACCTTCAGGAAATATTCTGCGCCGGCATTGGAAAGTATGATGTCCTGATGCCGCAGGGCAAGGGTCTGGTCCGGGTTTCGCAGGTCATTGCCCAGGTAGTCCCTTTCGTATCCGAGATTCCGGAGTTTTTCCACATCGGTGCCGATCTCAGCAGGGGTGAAGTGGGTGAGGGGGATATCCGTGGCATCAAACCTGGAGGTGCCGTCACGGAATACGAAAACACCGTGCTTGGAGCGGAGGAACCCTTTCTCGAGCCGTTCCGGGAGGCGGGTGGCGTTGGCAAGCCCTTTGACTCCTTTGACTTCCTCCGGATTGATGCCAAGCCGGGATTTCACCGATTCGAACAGCTCCACGATGTCCACGGGCCGCACATCGTAGGGGAGCGTCTTGAAGTCGCAATGGATGTCGGTGCTGACTGCACGGCCGCATTTCTGGCAGACGCGTTCCTCAATGGCCTGACCGCCGCAAACATCGCAGCGGCGATAAAATGTGAGACGGTTGCACTTGCGGCAACGCATCCGGGCCACCTCTATATTTATGGTCTTTGCCCCTTCCACACCCTTGACCATGCGGTACTGCTTGCTTAGGCTGCGGTTCTTGAAAGAGCCGGTGGGGAACAGAACGGTCGGACTGCCGTCCATTGCCCGCTCCTTGGCCTTTTCCGGGCGTCCCATGCGCGCTCCTATGTATGTGGGGGCTTTCGCCCGGGTCTTTATGAATTCGTTAACAAGATCGAGAGGTTTTTTGGATGCTGACCAGGCTTTGTCGAAAGCAGTGAAATCGAGTTTATCCTCTGCCAGCGCGCCCAAAGAGCCAAGAAGAGTGTAGGCATCATCACCGCCGATAATTATATGCCCCTCATAGGTACGGTGCTCCACCAGCAACTCCTCCAGCACTCTTTTGGCTGGCGACTCGGGAAGACGAAGGGAACGTATGCGACTACCATCCATTTCCAGATGACCAGACCTCAACCACTGGGCCAGATCACGAAGCTGTTCCGGGGAGATGTCGTGCCAGGGATAGGTAAAGTCCGGGTGGAGGGGAACCCCATGCAATTTCGAGAAAGCGAAGCAGGAGGGGGCGTCCATGGCGCCGGGCAAAGGCAGGCCTTTGGCCTCGACTTCCCTTTGCCACCATTCCTCGCAGTAACCGCTGGGCATGAGAGGGTGGTTGGATTTCAGGAAATCGCCATAGGTGGTGAGCAGGTCCCCCAGGAAAAGAACCTCAACCACGTCCTTCTTGATGGCATAGGCCTCCTCCAGCGTCCGCACCTTCATCACACGGCCGTCGGCAAGCTTCACCACCGGGGGTTCCAGCCCCTCGTGGGCGGCCACAACGCAGCCTTTGCCGGGCCGCTCGATCTTCATGTGGGTTCCATAGGCGAGGAAATTATCCAGCAGGATCATGGTTGCCGGATGGATGTTCTTTGCCATGAGAGAGGTGGTCTTGCTTCTCCCATACCTCAGCCTGAAACCGCCCTTGGCAGACGCATGGGCGAAAACAGGCCTCCCTGCCACAAGGCCTTCAAGATAGGTGCTGTCTGGCTTGATTTCAATCTTGTCCTCCTTCCGCTTTATCTTGATGATTTTTTCGAGCCAGTCCCAGCCAAGCTTAAGCTTCTTTGTGTATTTGAAGAGCTTTGCCGCCTTGAGGGCAACACCATCGCACACGACCAGGGGCACACCGCCCCGCACCCGGTTGGTTTCAACGCCCGGCACGCTGCGGTAGGCGGAGACCTCTATCTCTTCGGTGGGCTCGCCATCCACACAGATCGGGCAATTGGACACGATGACCTTTATGTCATCCTCAGGCGGGAGATACTGCAGGTGCACACAGCGCGTCTCATAGGTGTTTATCTCCTCGATATAGCGCATAACCTGGGTGTCCGTGGCGCGATAATCGCCAACACCACAAATGCGGCGGGCTATGTCCGCGAGCACCAGGCTGAGGGCGACAGCCGTTCCTCCTGCGCTTCGGATGGGCCCTGAATAGTACACAGCCACATAGTCGCTCCCGTCCGGATTTTGTTTTATGCGGACCTTGGCTATGCCTTCGGTGGGAGCGACAAGCACGCCTTCGGTAAGTATGCCGAGACCGGTACGCACTGCCTGTTCGATGAGGAGCTCTTTGTTGGCCTTGATCACCTCGCCGGCTGCGATCTTTCTGGCAACCTCAAAGGCGATATCCTCGCGGGCCATACCATTGGTTTCCATGCCCCGGATGAGGTCAGCAACACCCGGAGGTCCCACGATACCCTCAACCCGGGCAGCGATGTCCTTTGCGATCCGGACCTCGATATCGTCGCTTGGGTCGTAGCCCTTACTCCTCGCCTCCTCGGCAACGGCATAGGCCTTCTGCAGCCCTTCACGCAGGATATCAGAATAAGACGCGCTCATGCGAAGGGGATTATGTAAAGTCAGAAATTAAAGGCTGCGTGATGAAGTAAGCGTTCGTGAGCCGAAAAAGATTCGAGACCTGCTGCCAAGGAATATTTGCCATCAGCTTGACGCTTCGCGTCAAGTCCGTCAATTTTTCGTTAGGGACGCTGGAGACGGGGAACTGGAAACAAAGGAAAATTGCCGAGGGGGGAATTTGAATCCCCGACCTCTCGATTACCCGAGTGCAGATAAGTCATCGGATTTCTCCTCTTCACTCATTGGATTCGCACCTATGAGTCGAGCACTCTAAACCAACTGAGCTACCTCGGCATGAACTTAAACATCGTCAGTAAGAGCAGAAGTAGTATGATACCATAAAATTTTAATAACTGCAGAAACCACTTTGGGGACCATACCATAAGATATAAACGCTTTATCTCCGATATTGCGTCGCGACCGAATGCGGTGATCCAATGGATACTGAAATGAAGAAATGCGAAAGCTGCGGAATGCCCATGATCAATCCGTCCGATTTCGGCGGAAGGAAGGAGAACAACAGGTACTGCGCGCACTGCACCTACCCCACAGGGGACCTGATGCCAAGGCACGTGATACGGGAGAACATGGTCAAGTATTACATCCGGATGAAGAGGATGGAGCGGCCTGATGCTGAGAGGTATGTGGACCAGTACATGGCAGGCATGCCGGCGTGGCAGTGAAACCACCCCGTCAAGAGACGTAAAAAGTTGTCGCAGAATTTTATTTTTGTGTTTGTAAATCTTCGCCGTGAAAAGTTTGTTTTATATTGTAATATAGCGCAAAAGGAACGGGATTGACATGAGCGGGGAAATAGAAGCGAATGAGGCGATCAGGAACCTTCCGAATCAGGGCATACCAGTTGCGCTGAGCGACGACCAGAAAATCAAGATGGGCATCTGCCCGGTGTGCGAAAACAAGCTTGCCTTCCAGGAGGGATGCAAGCTGTGCTACGCCTGCGGCTGGGGTGGCTGCAGCACCTGAATTTTTTCTTTTGGCAATATTTTTCTGCTTGCATTCCGGCCAGGGTGCGCCATATGAAAGCATAATAAAGACGTCGCAACAAACCGGATTACGAAAGGGCTTGTAGCTCAGTTTGAACCTGCTGGTTCAAATCGCTCCAATCCCTCACATCGTTCGGGCTTGTAGCTCAGCAGCAGAGCACTCGCCTTGCAAACCAGTTTCCCGCCTCCAGTTTCCAGCACCCGGAACTCAAAACACAAAACCCGGATGCCGGATGCAGAAAGCGGGGAACCAGCCAAGTTCGCGAGGGGCCGGGGGTGCGAGTCCCCCCAAGTCCAAAATTCCATTTGTTTTGTGTTCCGTGTCCTAGGTCTCGCCTCACGGAATTTTGGACGATCTTGAAACCCGCAGGTTTCAAGCGGAAGTCCATTTTTTACTCAGTCTCTAGTTTTACGAGTTCCAGGTTTTGCTGCAGGAAAAATGAACGAACTTAAGGGGCTGCTTTTCAATTGCTCTACCGCCAATCGACACATTAATTTATTGTTTGATAAAAATCAGAAGACATGGCAGATGACAAAAAACTCCCTGGAAAGGTCATCGTTTATGATACCGATTGGTGTCCTGCGTGCAAACTGCTCACAGAATTCCTGCGTGCCAACAATATCCCTTTCGAAGAGCGGAATGTGGAGAACAACCCGAAGTACGCTGCTGAAGCCAAACGCTTCAATAAAGGAGGGCCGAATGCTCCGCTCTCCATCCCCATCACAAGGATCGGCAACACGGTGGTGCATGGTTTCAGCCCTCCGGAGCTTGCGGTGGCTTTAGGCATTCGTAACTATAACCTTCCTGTTGCTCCCTCAACCTCCGATCGAGATGCCGCAACTGGGAGGCCCATAACACCGCAGGAAAAAAACAAGATGATGGAGGAATATCGCAAAAGGCTGATAGATTATCTTAATCCTCCACAAGATTCGGTTGCCGCTCCCGGGCGTTTCCCATCAAAACTGGCGGCCATGCGAAGTCCGGGCTTTCTAGAACTGGTTAAACCAACAAAAGTCCCTCCTGCTCAGGCAACACGACTGCCTCCGGTCCAAACACCAAAGTCCGAAGAGGAGGGGAAAAAGAAACTCAAGCAGCGCCAAACGCAATAATAAAAAATTCACACATCCTCTAGACCGTAGCCACCTACCAGGTCCTCCGGCAGATACTGCCGGGCCATCGAAATGATCTTCAGGGCCGATTCCTCTATCTCTTCTGCTGATAGACCGGGGGAATAACGACTTACGGATAATCTCAGGAGGAGAGCATAATCCGGTGAAAGATCTTCGTTAGGCCTTATTCCTTTCATTCTCGAATATTCCTGGGATATTTTCGGGTCTTTGCAAAGATTGTGGAACCATGGCGTTCCTAGGAGCGGCTGCCCGAGCGAGATCACCAGCCTCTCGAACCATCTGGGGGCGTGCCGGTCCAGAAGCTGCCTCAATGAAGAGATGGTCTTCGCGATCGATCCATGGGATTCGCCGGGCAGACCGAGGATCATCCCCAGGGTGGTCCGGATTCCATGCTGGGCAAGGACCTCTATGCTGCTTTCGACCTGGCTGAGACGGAAATGCTCCTTGTTCGAAAGCGAGTTTACCTCTCTGTCGAAGCTTTCGATGCCGAAAAAGACATCGCACACGCCCATCCGTGCCAGTGATGCGGCGATCTGATCCGATTCGTTTCGGCCCCATCCGACGATCGAGGTGGGATAGGTATAGACCCGCATCCTCAGGGATTCGGGCACCCCTCCGTGTTGGAAACGCTCCTCTGCGAGTTTGCGTACATACGTAGGCGACAGGACGAAGACATTATCCATCACGTAGAATGCATCCAAACCATGCAGGTCATGAAGCGTCGCGATCTGTTCCCAAAATAAGCTTCTGGGCGATATCCGGACCTTGTCGCCGCATGAGCTTGTGCAGAAGCTGCAGGGGCCCATCCTGACAGCTTTATTGCATCCTCTGTTGCTCGTAATGCTGACCATCGGCAGGATACCTTTGTCGAGTTCCCTGTGCGGTCTGAGCAGCTTCTCGTAGCCTTCAGCATTGGTGAAATCCCAGAGCGGCATCCTGGATAAATCAGTGAATGCAGGATAACTGAACCGCACATCTTTCCCGTCCCGCCAGCAGAGGTTGGGTATGGCTTCCGGGGGAAGGCCATCGATCAAGCCGGCCAGCGCATCCTCCCCATCACCGGAAACGACGTAATCCAGCGGGGGGATCTTTTCCAGGAAAAGCCTCGAAACAGAAGGGTGCGAACAGTTGGGTCCGCCCATAACGATGGCAGCCTTCGGATTGAGCTCTTTTACCATCCAGATGAGGCGTTCACAGTTCTTTGTATTATGGTACCAGTTGGTGAGTCCAACGATGTCGGCGTCGCAGGCGAAACACGCCATCTCCTCTAGGCTCCTCCTTTCCAGGGTGTCCGGCGAGATATCCCCCATCGTCCTGATATCGAGCGATCCGGAGTGCCGCTTCGCCCAAGCGCAGAGCATCGCATGTCCGGAGGGCGGGGGATATGGGAATTTCGGGTAAGCGGGCGATTTCCTTGCATATTCGCTGTCTGCTGGAGGGAATAGCAGCCTCACAGACCTTGCCTGATGCCCGGATTTCATTTCACCCATGAACTCTTACTAACACAAATGAATTATATAAAACTTAAGGACAAATTTTGTTACAAAATGATA
>Ga0315268_10006961_pt1 | contig 11977 bp, 11 predicted proteins | sample C1_top_MG_FD_204535 | JGI IMG/M metagenome (GOLD analysis project Ga0315268, IMG submission 204535) | Sediment microbial communities from Yellowstone Lake, YNP, Wyoming, USA - C1_top | ecosystem: Environmental > Aquatic > Freshwater > Lake > Sediment | place: USA: Wyoming | collected 2017-08-01 | reverse complement strand
CCATTTCTCATCCTTGCCGTCCTTCTGCCGGACCAGCACCAGCGATGGGCAAGGCAGTGTGTAGTCTTGCAGGAAGTGGGTGTTCTCCGGTTGTTGATAGTTCACCGGTCTGAACACCAACCGCTTCGCTTCCATTTCCGTCTTGAACCGCCGTTCAATCGCTTCCTTGGCCTGCTTCTCGATCTTCTGGCAGGTTTCGCAACGGATTGTGCCATGAAAATAGTAGGCGATGACTTGCTGGCTTGGCGCGTTGGTCGCTGCGGGCGCCGGCGCGGACGGCTTGGGGTTGGGACTGTCCGCAGCCACGGCAGAGACAGCCACTACGACCAGCAACAGTCCGAGGAAAAGAATGTTTCGTTTCATAAAGTGACCTCACGCGAGAAGTTCGGCACCCTTGTTGGTTACGCGATGGATATTTTCGTCCGTGGCCGGGCTGGAACCTTTGTGAAGGCCCAGGCTGGCCAGCGTCAGATGCTGGAACCCGGTGAATCCGGCCTGCTCCAGGGTCTTTCGCGCGCATTCCTGCGGACAGCCGTCAATCGCCAGTATCTTCGCGGCGGCCCTGGTCGTTTCCAAGATGCCGTTGACCCGTCCGCCGATGCCGGCCAGACAATACATCCTGCCCGTCTGATCCAAGGTCATTTGGCGGGCGGCGCGATCAGCGAGGCCGCCCACATCCGATGCGCCGGAGCACGGAAAGATGAGCTTGGGCGCGGACTGGCAGGTGCATTGAGATTTTGATTTCATGGCCATTATTGTTGTTTGTGCGATGTCGTGAAGTTCGTGCCGGGTGGCGTGACAAAATTACTGTTGATCGTTTTCCCGTTCGTGACGGAGGGCAGCGGCATCCCGTCCAGCGTGGGCATGAACGGACAACAAGCTCCGCGACTCTGGCTCGCGTTGTCATGACGCGCTCCGCGTTTCACCGAAGACAATGCCGCTACGCCAGCAAGCAATGCGCCGACCAGAATGATTTGCGTGCGGGGTTTCATGAGGTTCTGTAGGTTCAGTTGCACTCGCCGAGCTTGCAGGCTTTGGCGATCTGCTCCGGTGATAGTTTCATCTTATCCGTGAGCGCCTGCGCGATGGTGATTTGCCGGCCCGTCATCGCCGGGCGCAAGTCGAGCCACTTTTGCAGATTGCCTGCGTTGACGAAGAACCCTTGCTTGAAGCAACCGGCGGAAGTCCATTTGCCGTCGGGGCCTTTCGTTTGTCCAAACCACGCCACAGCGGACTCGGGTTCAAGCGACGCAATTTGACCATCGAGCGTCTTCACCCGAATGAGTTCGCCGGTCAGACCATCCTTGGCTTCGACTTCGATGTTTTGCTTGAGCCGCGCGGCCACGCCCATCGAGCAATGCGTGCAGCAGCCATATCCATGCGTCGTGCCGAACTTCACGCCGCAGGCGTCTTCGGGATACACGGCGCGGTCGCAGAAAGCGCAGCGCGTGGCGAGTTCCTTCGAGCGAAGCACATCCCAAGTCAACAGATTGCCGGGATTGGCTTGTTGCTCCTTCGCGGCAGTCTCCTTGTCTGCAAACGCTTTCACCGTGGGGCGGCTATTCGCGTCCATGCCGTAGAGATAGGAGGCGCTCGTCGCCGGAATCAGATTGCCGCTCGCCCAATCGGTGACACTGACCTTGGCCGCCTCCGCCTCCACGTCCGCACCGACGAGGCTGGAGAGATAAATAAAGCAGCAATGCGGCGAGCAGAGGATGCGTTGTTCCGTCTCGCCCTTGACGAGCGTTTTCGTTTTCGCGTTCACGTCGCCATCGCATAGGAAACAGACCGCGTCGCGCGAGCGGGTGTCGGCGGCTATCGGCGTCTCACGCACGATGCCGGCAGATGGCTTGCTGCCGCTAATGTCCACGCCCAGTTCCTTCCACTTGCCGAGAATGTCTTCCTTACCGAAGAAGCCAACGTGCCGGAAGAGTTCCTTCCCCGTAGCATCGAAGAAGATTTGCGTGGGGATCATCTCGATGCCGTAGGGTTTGCCGGCGTCGGGATTCACCCATACATCAATGAACTCGACGTTCATCCTGCCGGCGTATTCCTTTTTCAATCCCTCCAGGATGGGAGCCATCATTTTGCACGGAATGCATTTGCCGGCACCGAGGTCGAGGAGCTTCGGCAGCTTCGCGTTGGCGACGGGAGTGGGGTTGGCCATGTTGGAGGATGCAACGTCAGCGATCGCAATTGGAGCGGCATTGTTGGAGTCAGCCGTTGACTTTCCTTTCTTAAGTGTGACGGCCGCAACCACAGCCACGGCGAGCGCGGCCACGATGAGAAGTTTGACTGGAGTTTTCATGGTTTGATTTGGGTTCACGTTTTCACGTCAGCATGGTTTTGATTTCGTCCACCGACGGCACTTTGCCGCTCACCTTCACCTTGCCGTCCACGACCAGCGCGGGCGTCATCATCACGCCAAACGACATGATGCGGTTCAAGTCGGTGACTTTTTCGAGTTCGTATTGAAGGCCGAGCGTTTGCGCGGCTTTTTCCGTGGCCATCGTCAGTGCGTTGCACTTGGCGCAGCCCGTGCCGAGGATTTGTATTTTCATAATAGTTCTTCTGGATTGAGAGTTAACAGAACGCTCCGTAAATCAGGCCCGTGATCGTGGCCATCACGATGACGAGTGTGACATAGACCACCGTCTTCTTCGTGCCCATCACAGAGCGCAAGACCAAAATGCTTTGCAGCGATAACGCCGGGCCGGCCAGCAGCAAGGCCAGCGCCGGGCCTTGCCCCATGCCGCTGCCAATCAATCCTTGAAGAATCGGCACTTCCGTCAGTGTGGCGAAATACATGAACGCACCGACAACCGACGCGAGGACATTTGCGCGCAGTGAATTCCCGCCGACCGCCCCCGTGATCCACTCGGAGGGGATGATGCCTTCCTTGCCCGGGCGTCCGAGGAAGAATCCCGCCGCCAGCACACCAAAGAGCAGAAGCGGTGTGATCTGCTTCGCAAACGTCCAGGTTGACGAGAACCATTCACCGGTTTCGCTTTCACTTGTGCTCGTGATGAGGGATAACCCTATGACACCAAACACAAATGAGATCATGGGCTGTTGCGGAAACACGAAGGCCAGCACTGTCGCCGGCACAGCCACAGTCGCGACTTTCCACCACGCCACTGCGAACCATCGCACCAACACAACGGCTAATCCTGTCGCAAACGCCGCCGTGACGGGCCACTTCATCAGCCAGATGGCGTGCCACAGCCCGGCGTCTTCCATTGGCTTGCCCCAATTGGCGAACACCAGGATGCCCACCATACAGGCAAAATAGATGATGTTTTGCCAGAGCGGGCGCTTCACTTCCAGTTCGGGCATCTGCGCCGCGGCTTCAGCTTTGGCCAGTTCCTCCTTGCGGAAAATCAGATGCATCAGAAGTCCCACGACGACGCTGAACACAACCGCGCCGACCGCCCTCGCGATCCCCATCTTCATACCGAGCACCCGCGCGGTCAGGACGATGGCCAGCACGTTGATGGCTGGACCGGAGTAAAGAAATGCCGTGGCCGGCCCCAGCCCCGCACCCATTCGCCAGATGCCGGCAAACAGCGGCAGCACCGTGCAGGAGCACACGGCGAGAATCGTTCCCGATACGGATGCCACGCCGTAAGCCAGCGCCTTGTTCGCCTTCGGCCCGAGATATTTCATCACCGACGCCTGGCTGACGAACACACCAATTGCGCCCGCGATGAAGAAAGCCGGAATGAGGCAAAGAATGACATGCTCGCGCGCATACCACTTCACCAGTTCAAATGCCTCGGTCACCGCGTTGTCGAAACGCGGCACGCCGACCGGCAGGTAGAAGCACGCCAGAAACAGCGCGACGATCAGCGCCAGCGGCTTCCATTCAGTTTTCCAATTCGTTTTCACTTAGCGAACCCGCTGAACATTCGGGCAAAAAAATTCCCTGCGCGCGTCATTTGCCGCCGCCGTTGTTCTGCACCGCCTCTACGCACTTGAAAAAATTAAGCACGCACGGCACACGCAGCCGGTAGAACACCTGCGCACCGCGCTTCTCGTCCTCCAGAATGCCCACGCTCTTGAGCTGGCTGAGATGCCGCGACACGGTCGGCATCTCCACGCCGATCATGTCGGTGAGATCGTTCACGCACCGTTCACCGCGCGACAGTTCATCCACGATGAAGAGGCGGGTCGGGTGCGCGAGGGCCTTGATGATTCGGGCCTTTGCTTTGTATTCGGCTTGTGATGCAGCAGTCATATTCACTGCTTGCACAATTAGCTAAATAGCTAAGTCATGCTCACCGAATCTTGCTAATTACTCACCGGAGGTTGTTCAAAGGTGCGGCGCAAGGAATGAAGTGGCAGCCGACGACCGCCGATTAACGGGCCGTTCCCGACATTCTGCCACGCGGACTGGGCAGGAAAGCTCGCTTCGACGCGGCAACGTTCGGAGTGGTGGCAAAATGAACGCGAACGCACTGACCCAATGATATTTCGCGCTCGCTTAAGGTCGGAAGGTAGAGTATCGAATCAGAGTGGTGGAGCGCGAAAGCCCTCCAGCGCAACTCAAGGGTCCGATGGCGAATGCCATCGGAGGTCAATCCGGGTGGTCGGGCCGCCATCCGAACAACTGAATTGCTTTGGCGCAATGAAGCTTCGGATACAGTGGCCGGCGGCGGAGAGTCCTCCTCTCTCCGTGCGATTATTCATTCGTGTGGGTTCGCGTCGCATCCGACAGGTGCACTGCTCGCCAGCGCAATTCAAACCCTGTCGTTTGCGCGATGAACAAAACCATTGGTCTTCAACTTGTCGTTTACAGCCTGCTGCTCGCCGGCCTTAGTTATCTCGCTCATCATCTGGCTCCAGCGCTTGCCAGACCCACGCTCATTACTGGCCTGGTTGGCGGAGCGCTCTGCCTTGTCTGGGGCATGCTGGCAGTACTGGGAAAGTGCGGGAAGGCGTTTTCTGTTCTGACGTTGATGCCGGTATGCTACATCCTGCTGTCGCAGACGGTCACGGGCTGGTCGGGAGAAAGCGAGGCAATGCCAGGACGCCGAATGGCAGCCGCGCTGATCACTCTGCTCTTTGTCCTCTCCATCGGGATGCTGATGCGGATCGCCTATGCCGGGGCTGTTTTTGACGGCCAGCCGGGCAGTCCGACGAAGGATTTGGGTGCCAAAGCCCTACCTACCGGAAAACCCGCTGGCCGGGCAAATGCCGGCAAGGCACAGCGGGTTTAGCGGCGGACGCAAGAACGTGCGATGAGTGAATCCAGCACACCCAACCGGCAGCGCATTCTGGTCCCGATGGACTTTTCGGACGCAGCGCACCTGGCGTTGAGGACTGCGTTGCGTCTCGCCCGACCGCCGGCGGATGTCGTCCACGTTTTCTACATGCCGGGATTCTACGCGAAGACGACCGAAGACACTGCCCTGGGGGGCAATCCCTTTCGCAACGGCGCGGAGCATGCGGGGAAGCATTTTCTGGCTTCGGCGGAGTCGGAAGGCAGCGGCGTTGTGGTCGAGATGTTGCCTGAGACGGGAATACCCGATGCCACTGTCATCGCCAACACAGCGATTCGGATTGGAAGCACTCTCATCGTGCTGACCAAGCGCAAATACACTTTTTGGGAGCGCCTGTTCGGTAGTTGCCCTGCCGAGAAACTGCCCCGCATTGCTCCATGCCCGGTTCATTTCGTGGACGCATCTGGTGAAACTGGCCATGAATCCGAACACCACTGAACTCCTCGCCACGGTGCTGTTTGGGCTGGCTGTGCTGCATACCTTCTGCGTGAAGCGTTTCGCCCGTTGGGCGCACCAATTCCCACCCGATTCGGTGAGCGAAAACCTGCTCCATTTCCTCGCGGAAACCGAAGTGGTGTTCGGGCTTTGGGCCGCGACGCTTTTCCTCGGCATTGCTGCGCTGAAAGGTTCGTTTCACGACGCGGTGGAATACGTTGAGAGTCTCAACTTTACCGAGCCGAAGTTTGTTTTCGTCATCATGGTCATCGCCGCCACGCGCCCGGTGGTCAGGCTGGCGGAGACGCTCATCTCGCTGGCGGCCCGGCTGGTTCCGGCGCGAGAGAGCGTCGCGTTTTACATCGCGGCGCTGTTCCTCGGGCCGCTGCTCGGGTCGTTCATCACCGAGCCGGCAGCAATGACGCTGCTGGCGCTCCTGCTCAAGCGCCGTTACTTCGACCGTGGCATCAGTCGCAAGCTGGCGTATGCCACGCTGGGGTTGCTGTTTGTCAACGTGTCCATCGGCGGCACGCTGACGCATTTCGCCGCGCCACCCGTGCTGATGGTGGCGGCCAAGTGGAATTGGGACCTCGCGTTCATGTTCGGGCACTTCGGCTGGCGGGCTGCCGCCGCGTGCGGTGTTTCAACCGCCATCGTGGCCGCGATATTTTGGAAGGAACTCAACCGGCTGGAGGTCGAGCGGGATGCGGGCGGGCGGATTCCGCGCTGGCTGACCGCCGCGCACTTGATTTTTCTCGTATTGGTAGTCGCCTTCGCGCATTACCCGAATGTGTTCTTCGGAACCTTCGTGCTGTTCCTCGGCTTGGTGACGGCCACGCGCCAATATCAGGACGCGCTCAAGTTGCGCGAGGGATTGCTGGTCGGCTTCTTCCTCGCGGGCCTGGTCACACTCGGTTCATTGCAGGCTTACTGGCTCAAGCCCCTTATTCAAAACCTCAGCGGCAACGCCCTTTTTTTTGGCGCAACCGGTCTCACGGCCATCACTGACAACGCGGCGCTTACATATCTCGGGTCGCTGGTGGACGGCATCCCGGACGATCTGAAATACGCGCTCGTGGCAGGGGCTGTCGCCGGAGGCGGCCTGACGGTGATTGCCAACGCGCCCAATCCGGCGGGTGTTGGTATTCTGCAAGACGCGAAGGTGTTCGAAGACGAAGGCATCAGCCCACTCGGACTGTTCCTCGGCGCGTTGCCACCGACGGCAGTAGCGATTGTGTTCTTCTGGCTGCTGCATTGAGCCGAGCGCTTCTACTCTCGCTTTGATGCGTTGCGTGTTTCATCATCTGGCCTATGGTGCTTCAGCTTTACGGTCGTGATTCGAGCTACTGCATCCCGAATTATTCGGTTGTCAGCAACCTTCTTTTCGACATCGTAGCGCAGACTCCAAACTGGGAATTATCTCCTTTGGAAAAGCTTTTTGTTGTTCGGTCCGTCGGGTTGCCTGTTCATGCTGGCTATCTTGCTGACGTCTACATGGCCTGCGGATGCTTTTCCGAGGCACGAGAGAAATATCTCAAACCGGAACATCCGAGAAAGCTTGGAGACATCTGCTGGTGCGAAGGCAACCTCGAACAAGCTGAATTGCACTACGCTCAAGTAAAGAGTGAAGCCCAATCCTACAGGTCTGCACCCGATGATGACCGCCTGATTAAATTAGCCTTTTTTCAAGAGCAATGGGACAAGGTCGCAACTCGTTTCGCGAACGCTTCATTCGGCAAGTGGAATCCTCCAAGTGAAGTCACCCTGGGGAGCAGCGTCACGAAAGCCAAGCCGTATCTCGACATGTTGGCGGTGGCAATTTGCCAGTTGAATTCTCCGACTCCGCCACAGGTTCTAACCCTGCTCGAAAACTTGTTTGGCCTCTCCGAAAAACAGTGGGACAGCTTTCGTTTGAAGCCAGCCCACATGGAAGCAAAGACGGTTGCCAAACTCAAAGCGCGCTGTCGCCCGCGCCTCGGCGCTGCCCAAGCGCTTTCTGTGGAGGAAGCTCTCCGCAAGGGAGACACTGCGCGCGCGAGGCATGTGCTGGCATACATCCAGCAGGCCGACAAAAATCTCGAATCGGCTCAGAAATCTGTGGAGGAATTCGCAAAAACGGGAGAGGAAACCGAACTTGAGCGTTTCGTGGGCTTGGTAACGGGTTCTGGTGTTACTTCCATAAGCCACGCGTTTCTCTTTGCCGCGCTCGGACACGACAGCTTTCCGGGTAAGGATGACGTGCCCGCAGAACGACTGGTCCGCCTGTTCAGTTGCCATCCTGTGATGGATAAGCGCCACCTGGGAAAACTTCTGGACTTGAGGTTCAAGAACCGGCTGCCGCTGACTGCTTCTGATGTTTTGACTGGCATCTTTCAAATGCTGGGCCGACCGAATATTTCAGCCGGTGCGGAGCATGATTCTGAAAAGGCAATGGTTCTCGACATTCCCCGGTTGGCTTGGTGTCGGGAGTGGGCGAGGATTCGTTTGGAGGAGTGGATTTGCTCGCACGGAGCGGAACGTGCAGATGATGTGGCGGAAGTTTGGCGCGCAGGGAAAGCGCAACCCGCATCTCATCCATTCTACATTGGGGTTGTTGGTGCGCCCGATTCGCCAAGAAACATGACCGAATGGAACAGCCTGATGGCGGACGCATTGATGTGGTTGCAACGACGTTGGAAACACGAAATAGGAAGCTCGCCGTGGGTCGCGGAGAACCAACTTTATCAAATCCTCCGTCGTCTCCTGAAAGGAACAGAGGTAGTTCAGCACGCGCGACCAACGTGGCTTGAACCGCAACACCTCGACGTTTATGTGCCGCAAGCCGGAATCGCGATCGAATACATGGGTCAACAGCATTTTGAACCTGTGAAACTATTTGGCGGAGAAGCCGCATTCAAATTGGTGATTGAACGAGACCGAAAGAAGGCTGAGCTCTGCAAGAATCATGGCGTCGAACTAATCCGGGTTCGCTTCGACGAAGATGTCGGAAGCCGAGCAAAGGCAATTGCCAAGCAGATTTCGTCTGCACTGACTGTTGAATAGAGAAGTTGGATTTCTGGAGCACTTCCACCCGCCACCGCCACACCTTTGTTGCGCCGCTCGGAAACCACCAATTTCATCGGTTCTCTGTGTGCCGTCATCGTCAGAATCGACACGAAGTCAGGATTTGCAGGGCTGGCAGGCAGCGTGGTAGGATGAACTAGGCAATGGAGTTTGCCTGGCCTCGATGGATCGAGGTGAACCGCCCGCCGGCTGATGACTCCTACCGAAACTGAAATGTAATCGGTAGTGAGCCATGCAAACAACAAGCTCAAAGGAATCGCGCAAGCTCGCACTTCCTTTCGTTGGTCGTGAAAAGGAGATCGAACGGCTTCGCCAGTTGCACAAGGGGCGCCAGCATGTGCTGATTCTTGGCGCGGAAGGAGTCGGCAAATCGGCGCTTGTCGCGCACTTGCGTAAATCGTTCAGCCTGCGCGTTTGCCCGGCGTCGGAGCGCCTGAGTGAAATCTGCGAAGCTCTGGAGCGCGAATTTGGTTTGGAAGCGGGCGACCTTCATCTCGTTCGGCGTAAGAATCGTTTACTAAAGGCGCTCAAGGGAACGAAGCGCCCTGTGGTCTTTGACGGAGCAAGCTGGACGACTCCCAAGCTCAGCAGCTTCATCGAGAGTGTCAGTCAACGCGTGCCGGTGTGGCTGTGCGTGCGTTCGGAACGGCCGTGGGACATCGGCCGCATCTGGCCGTTGCTGGTGCGCTTCGAGCACGTGGAACTCAAACCGTTTCATCCCAGCGAAACCCTGTTGCTCGTCGGAGCGGCCGTGCGTGAAGGGAGTGTGCCGGCTGACACGTTGAACATCGTCGAGTGGCTGCATCGTCACGCGGCGGGAAGCCCAAAAATTCTGTGTGAGCTTCTCGAAGAAATTGCGCGCGGACATTACAACTTGAGCAATTCGCACGCGTTGCGCCGGCTGGATTTGGATCGGCGCATCCACGAAATATTCCCGAACACAGGCGCGCTCGACGGTCAATCGGGGGGTAAGCTATGAGCGAGTTGACGCTGGCACTCGTGGCGGCGGGTTGTGCCGGAGCAATGGTCCTGCTGCTCCGGGCTGGAGCAAACGCGGACCTTCGGGCGGCACTCCGCACGACAATGGTTTTGCTTGTGGGTTGGAGCTTGGCATGGACAGCTCATCCGGTTGCTTCGCTGCACGGTCTGTCGAAACGCACTTGGACTCTGCTGGTTCTTTCCGGACTCGCGATCGTTACGTCGTGGACTCTGTGTCTCCTGCGCGCCCGGCAACCGGGAGCGGGAGGGTTTCTCTCTATTGATCAAATCAACATTGGATTCGCCATTTTCTTTGCCGTCACGCTTTTCGCGGGGCAGGCAGCTTCGCAATCCTGGTTGAGCGGGCTGCTTATCGTGACAGCCGCATTCATTCTGGCGCGAAGATGAAACCCCCGGCCTCCAACGAACCTTCTGGCGGAGACGCCGCTGACTCCGGCTTAAACGACAATCACGTCCGGCACGTCGTCACCTCATTCCGTTACATGGACGAATTGCTGTCCAAGGCCGAGCACATCATGGCTTCTGCGGGCGTGCCATCACCCTTTCAGGAATACGCCGATGACACGACGCCCATCCAGCGCAAGGTGACGCACGATTACGTCCTGCGTCTCCGCGAAATGATGAGCCGCCATCTGGAGGAACTTCACATTCCCCGGCCCGCGCCAGTCACCGGCGCGCTCTGGGCGGCGCGGAACGCGGTCACGTTCACCAACATTGCTCTCGCCGAGATGGAGTCGAAGCACATGGGCGGCTACGGCACATTGTCCGATGTTGCCGCCCAAAAGATTGACGCCATCGTGGCTGAACTGCGCGCCGCAGTTGAGAAGTTGGAAAATTATCTTGCGCAGAGCACAGGCGCTGATTTGCAGGCGCGATTGCAGCGGCTCGAAAAAACTTCCAACGAAGTGCCGCTGCTGCGCGAGCTGGATCGCATTGTCACCGCGCACGGGCTGGTGGAATTTCGCAACGCGGTCACGATGCTGCTGGAAAGGATGGAAAACGGGACTTTTGAAATCGGCGTGTTCGGTCGCGTGAGTTCAGGAAAATCGTCGCTGCTGAATCATCTGCTGGGCGGCGGTTACCTGCCGGTGGGCGTGACGCCGGTGACGGCCGTGCCGACGCGGATCAGTTTCGGCGCGCGCCCACAGGTCTTCATCGAATTCGCGGACAGTCGCCCGCAAGTTATCGAGTTGACCTCGCTGGCCGAATTCGCGACCGAGCAACAGAATCCCGGAAACTCGAAGCACGTTTCGCGCATTCGTGTGCAAGTGCCCGCCGCAAAGTTGCGCGAAGGTATCACGTTTGTGGACACGCCGGGGCTGGGTTCGCTGGCCACGGGCGGCGCGGAAGAAACGGTGGCGTATCTGCCGCGCTGTGATTTGGGCATCGTGCTGGTGGACGCGGCTTCCACGCTGACGAACGAAGATCTCAAGGTCGTTCAGGCCATCTACCAGGCCGGTGCGACCGCGATGGTGTTGTTGAGCAAGGCTGACATGCTCAACCCTGCGGATCGCCAGCACGCGGTGGACTATGTGCGGAAACAGATTCTCTCCGAAGTGAACGTCGAACTGCCCGCGCATCCCATCAGCGTGGTCGGGGCTGAAGCGAAACTCTGCGACGACTGGTTTGAGTCCCGGCTTCACCCGTTGCTGGACGCGCACCGCGATTTGGCCGCATCGTCGCTCAAACGTAAAATTGGCGGTCTGCGCGAAGCCTTGCTCGCGACGTTGAAGCGGCGGGTTGAAACCGGAACGCCCGCGCTCTCCGAGAGCCAGATGGCACGGATGCAGGAAGTCGAACGCGAGTTGCGAAATGTCCCGCAAGCCCTTGAATCCGCCCGGCGCGAAGCGGAGGAACAGGCGCGAAACCTTCGCAACGCCGGGGACTTGGTGATTGAGATAGCGGCCGGCGAAATTGCGGCGAGTTGGTTGAAGCGCGACTCGCGAGCCGCCAACCCAGGGCAAAATTTTACGGCGACTGTCACCCGGCTGATGACGGAGGAATCTGCGAAGCTGCGACAGCGCCTTGAACAGACTCGCAGCCAGCTTGCGGACCTTCTGAAGACCGCATCACGCGTGCTTCCGGCGTCCAAGTCGGCATTCCAGGAACTGCCCAAGCCCGCCGGGTTGCCCTTGGCTGATCCCTCGGCGCTCGCGAGCAAAGCGGCTTTGCGCCGTCCCGCCGTGCTCTCCATTTTA